>Ga0307380_10007900_pt1 | contig 13712 bp, 8 predicted proteins | sample UN3MG_FD_202239 | JGI IMG/M metagenome (GOLD analysis project Ga0307380, IMG submission 202239) | Soil microbial communities from Risofladan, Vaasa, Finland - UN-3 | ecosystem: Environmental > Terrestrial > Soil > Coastal area > Acid sulfate soil | place: Finland: Risofladan, Vaasa | collected... | reverse complement strand
AATCCCACGGGTAAAGTGAAGATTCTGTCTACGCCTGCGAGCCAAAGCAATGCTTGGATTCACCCCGGTTTTGCCAGTCACAATTTCATTCAGAAGGGGTGGGAGAACGCTGCGACCAAGGTTCGTAAGATGTACGCCATCCAAACCTTCAAAGAAGGAATCAAGAAGGCGTTTGGATGATGGAGACGCAAATCATCTGCTGCGAACCCTGCAAAATCCCCGATCTGAGTTTGGACCTTCACCGGGGCGAGGAAGTCTGGGTCGCAAATGAACTGGCCAAGAACTCAAAAGATCTCAAACGGGTTTTGGCGATTGGCCAAGTCAGGGTGTACCAGCGCATGAGAGACAAGAAGGCACGGCGACACGCACCGCCGTCTTACCAACGGTTGAAACCGAAGGTACGAACGCAGACGCCTGCACCAGAGAAACCTGCTGTGGAGAAGGTCATTGAAAGGGTTGTAGAAAAGATCGTCGTGGAGAAGGTCATCGAAGCTCCAGACACGGAGGCTTTGGCTGCTCAAATCAAGAGGGACCTCCTTGGGGAGATGGCCGGGACCATTGAAGCTGCCGTAGCCGCAGCGATGGCAGCCCAGGCCCCTCCTGCGCCTACTCAAGCCGCCCCAGCTTTGGATGCCGCTACGATGGCCGCTATTGTTCAACAAGCTGTGGCTGCCGCCCTCCCGGCTTTTACAGGGGGCGTTGTTGTTCCCGCGAAACGGCGGGAACAAGCAGACGACGAAGTGCCGCTTTACTTGCCGACGGGTATTGTGGACAAGGACGTGAAAGCCGAAATTACGGTCAAATCAGAATCCAAGGATTCAAACGATTTGGACGAAGCGGCCAAGCTCCTCCGCGAAATGAAGCGCCGGAAAAAACAGACAGATAAGGATAAATGACCATGAGCGAGAATGAGACCCCCGCAGCAGCACAACCCGCTCTAATGGGCGTCGGCCTCGACATGGGCACGATGAACATCGTCGCAGCCAGGCGTCAACCGTCCGGCGTTGTGACCAAGAGAATCCGCGATTCTTTCATCGACCTTCCGAAAGAGCACAAGCGAATGCTCAAACTGTCGAACGTCAACTACATCCAGAAGGGTGACGACATCATCATCGTGGGCGACGCTGCCTACGAGATGGCGAATGTCTTTGGACGTGAAGTTCGACGACCACTAGCTGCGGGACTCATCGCGGCCGGGGAGATCGACGCACTAGAGATCCTGGGCGTCATGGTCCGTGAAGTCCTGGGAGACCCTGCTACCGAGAACGAGATCTGTGTGTTCTCTGTTCCAGCGGCCCCAGTCGACGACCCCAGCAAGGACATCGTGTACCACAAGGGCATCCTGGAACGGATCGTGAACGAGTGTGGCTACAAGGCCATCCCCTCCAACGAGGCTCTCGCCATCATCTACGCTGAGTGCGGCAAGGACCAGTTCTCCGGTATCGCCTTCTCTTTTGGTAGCGGCATGACCAACGTGGCACTAGCCATCCGAACCGTCGAAGCGCTGAGCTTCTCCGTAGGACGAGGTGGCGACTGGATCGATGCAGGTGCAGCCAAGTCCGTCGGCGCGACTCAAGCTCGGATGTGCTCCATCAAAGAGAAGGGGCTCAACCTGATGAAACCCGTCGGCCGCGAGCAAGAAGCGCTGGTGGTCTACTACAAGAATCTCATCGAGTACGCTTTGGACAATGTGGTCAAAGAGTTCCAGAAGATCAGTTCCAAGTTCGACATGCCCTTCCCCGTGCCCATTGTCGTATCGGGTGGAACCTCCAAAGCCGAAGGCTTCTTGGACTTCTTCAAGGAGGTCTTTGAATCCAAGAAAAAGCGTTTCCCCATCGAGGTGAGCGTGGTCAGGGCAGCTACAGAGCCCTTGGACGCAGTAGCGCGTGGTTTGCTCGTGCAGGCAGTTCAAGAGTACGACGACTAATTTGGCTATGGCTTTGCCCTGAGTAGTTACTCCAGAAGGGGATTTTGAGCCGTGTATTATTTTTTGACCGAACAAATAACTCGGACGTTCATCGAAGAACTCCATAAATACTGGTCCTACCACCCCAAGTACCAGGACATCGTAGACAACATCCAAGGGAAGTACAGTTTCACTGAACGCCCCCAGTTTGGGATCATCCTGACGAACTCGTCGGGAAACCAAGTCCAACTGGCGGCGGACAACTTCCAAGGAACGGTTGAGAGCTACGTGTCCCTGGCTCATGTTGAGAACTACGTTGGTTTGAGCATTGAGTGGGTTCGGGAAGACGCGGTTGCGATCCAGAACAACGACGGGCACTTCCCGTCGTTGCCTGGGATCTACTTCATCGAGCTTTGTGACGAATACGGTCAGCCCACCGACAAATCGTTCATGCTCGACCCCCTGTTGTTTGTTCGGGATGAGACGCCTCAGAAGGTCACGGATCTTCAGTGGCAACTGCTCAACGGGAAATACCTCGCCAAAACGCTCGACGTGTTCCACATGCCGGGCAACATCCTGCTGCACGAGGGCATCAACTACACAGCGGATCCCGCCACAGGGGTCATCGACCTCATTATTCCGCTGGACGAGCCTGAAGACTTCCTGTCAGCGGATTACCGCTACCCGGCTCCTACGACGGGCCCCTGGGAGATCCAGGAGAACAGAGCACTCACGCAGCCTCTACCGGGCGCAGTGTTGGCGTTCGGCCGACGCATCACACCCGGAGACAGGCTCGCTGTTGTCATTGGCGAGAAACGTGGCATCACGGCTTTGGAGTATGGCGGACGCTGGGACTTGAGCCTGGACATGACGGTCGTGGCTCGGGATGTCTTGTCCCAACGTGAGATCCTAGATCAGTCGGCTCTACACCTGTGGGCCAATGCTCGTCCTCGACTCTCGACTCAAGGCGTCGAGATTTTGGGCGTCAGCATGGGTGGCGAGACCGAAGAAGTTTACGACGAAAACGCTGACGACTATTTCTACAATGCGACGTTTTCGCTTCAACTTCAGGTGGATTGGGCAAACTGGGTGCCTGTGGACATCGCCATTCGTCGCGTGATCCCACAAAGTCCAGATCTGGCAGTTCAGATCGCTGGGCTGACCGACGATGAAGTGGCGAGCATCAAAAACAACTTCGTGCTTCTTGAGCAGCTAGGGCTCCGTAGCGCCAGCGATCCGTTTTTGACGGGCAAAGGTGGCAACCCGGGACGCTACCGAACTTTCGAAATGCTCCGATAGTCAGCTTATAGGAACCCACGTATAGACGAGGGTTTCGCTATTCCGACGTTCCGCTATTCCTGTCCCGCCTGTGGACTCCAGTTTCCGAAGATGCAACGCGCGTCTTCGACTCGGACAACTACGGCCTGCAAGCGCTGTAAAGGGACAGCAGAACGGCAGATGGCGGTAGGTGGCTTCAAGATGGCAGCCACTCCCACTGGCCTTGGTCCTCAGAATACAGGGGCCTCCACCGTGGATCACGATGTCGACATCGTGATCGGCCGCGATTCCGCTCTCCGCCTGGATGAGATGAACAAGCGCCAGGAGCACAAGAAGCGCGTGATGCACGCAGCCCAGCTTTCTGATGGCAAGCGCCTCAGTCGCCTATCCGATGGTGACTACTTCGTGATGACGGAGGAAGAGGAAGTGGCCGCGAAGCGCGCACGCAAGCTCAACCAAGAGGCCACCAAGCTCATCGACGGGCACAAGGCCAAGACACCAATTTCCACTCAGAGGAAGGCCGCAGAACGCGCGCACTTCATCAGCACTGCCTCATAAGGGCGGCCGCAACCTGTCCCATATTGGGACCAAATGTAAAACAAACACACACATCAGATGGACATTCACCGCTTCGGCGGACTTTGCGCAAACCACCTTCGGCTCTCGGGTCGGATGGACAAATGTGAACGAACAGACGGACCCGATTGAGCACAAAATGTGAATTCGACATGCACTCCAGCAGGGATGCGTGAACAGCGACCGTACATGGGCCCACCTTCTGCCTCCAGAAGAGATGTGTCCAAGACCCACAAGAGGTAGCCCCAAATGCCATTCCCAGGTTCGATTTACGCCCCTCCCGGTGTCTACACGCGCACTTTGTTTGAGAACCCTGTCCAGGGTGTTCTTGCAGGTGTTCGTATTCCGATTTTCATCGGTACGGGCAACGAGGTCCTTCAACAACAAGACCTTGAGGTCATCCGAGGATCAAGCTCCTCTGTAGACCAGCAGGTTCCACAGGAAGACGAGACAGGCCGAGCCGTCGCAGAGATCACTGCAACGGATCAAGTCGTTCTCGGTGACTTCAACGGCGACAGGCAGCGTATCCAGGTGCGCAACTTCCCCATCGTCTCCGGCGACGGAAGCGGCAGTACCGCCACTGACCCGAGCACCGTGCTCGTCACGATCAACGGTCGACCCGATGTGGTGTTGAGCGTCGCTCGCGCAGACATCGGGGTCATCGAGATCGCAACCGCTCCTGTCCTTGGGGACGATGTGCGTGTCACGTACTTCTTCAACCGGACGGACACCCGGACCACCGACAATGTGTCGGACCAGATCACTGATGGATCCGCGGTCATCAACGGCGCCATCGGCAACCTCTACAACTTCACAACCGAGACCAACACTCTGAACTTTCAGGTCGACGACGACCAGAACCAACAGATCTCGGTCTCTTTTGGAACCGGCGGCAAAACCGCAGCCACAGTCGTTTCGCTGATCAATGGTGCAGCGGCAGGGACGACGCTTGTTGCCTCGACCTACGAGAACAACTTTGGAGACACCGCGGTTCGTCTGGCGGCGGATCGGGACATCCTCATCTTGGAGGGCACTGCCAACGGAATCCTGGGTTTCACGGCTGGAGCCAACACTTCTCGCAACAAGACCTTCTTCACTTTCAACGGACCCATCGTTGATGGGACCAACGGTGGCATCACGACCACCGATCCGTCGAAGCTGGTTGTTCGCCTTGATGGCGTTCAGGTCATCCCGACCGCAGTGGACGGGGCGACTCGTGCTGTCACGATGCCTTTTGCCCCCGAAGCCGGGTCGCAACTGACCATCGAGTATTTCTTCAATACTTGGCAGGACACCTTCGACTATCTCGCCAACATTGGAATCACCAATGTCTTGCGGTGCGGAATCGTTCCCGGAAACAGCGACTTCATCCAGGGTGCGGACTTCGTACTCAAGGACGACAAGATCGTTTGGGGTACGAGCTTCCTCATTGCTCCTGGAGTCACTTCTCCAGGAGCCCCGGAGTTCGGTGAGACTCAGATCAACGGTTTCCTCGTGGACAACCGCTGGTTCTTGGCTCCGACCACACCCATCGTGGACACCACGGTCAATCCTCCCTTGGAAGGACGCACGAAGTTCTCGCTTCCGTTGCAGCCGACCACGGGCAATGGCCGAAACAACCCACTAGGCCAGGATGCCTTCCTGTCGATTTCGAACAATCGGATCGATCTGGCGACGAACAACCCCAACTTGGTCACGGCCTACTGGGGATTCGGAGTCCAGGACGCCATCCAGCGTGGAGCCGTTCCGGTCGTCGAGGTCGAAGGCACGGAGATCACTCTCCAAAACGCTGTGCCCGTCGGCGCAGAGGTCTTCGCAACCTTCTACTACAACATCCTCGTTGATGAGACGTACACGCTGGAAGTTGAGACGAGCGGTCCTTCGGGAATCGGCACGTACTTCATCTTCGACAGCAACGGCAACCCTGTCTACACGCCCAAGTTTGGCGTGAAGGGCCCGGCGCTGACTGGCGTGACCATCGAGTTCCCCTCTGGATCGGAACTCACTCCTGACGTTCACTTTGAGGGAAGCACCTCTGGCCCCGTCGAAGAGACCATCACGGTCGCGTTTGCCGACAAAGACGCGACCCTGGCCAAGTTCACGGTTCGTGGAGAAGGTCCCTACGAACTCATCTCCAGCGCATCGGATCGTGCTCGACTCACCGTCGACAGCAGCCCGCTTGCTGGTGGTGCAGCCGGAATTGATCTCTCGGCACCCAACGGCATCACTGGCTTGGGCTTCCTTGCCAGCTTCTTGGGCGAAGAGATCGTCTACACCGACGATTCGGGCAAAACCACTTACGACATTCTGGAAGGGGTGAACGACCAGTTTTCCGCTTCTGTCGATGATGTCGTCATCTCGGTTGTGGTTCCCGCAGCCACAGGGGTCAACGCAGACGCTTACGTCGAGGCCATCAACGCCGAAGCCAAGCTCGCTGCGAACAAGCCTTTCTACACGGCATCGAGCCGATTCATCGCAACCACCGTCATCACCGCAGGTGAGTACGACACGTTTGTGATGAACTACACGGGTGTCACGGCTGGAGCTTCCGGTCCCGTCACCGTGGTGGTTCCTGCTGGAACGTATGTCTCCCCGGCGTCCTTCGCTGCGGCAGTCAATCTCGCAACCGGCACCGCTGTTTCTGCCCTCCCGGCAGCATTCGACGGCATAGACGTAGAGGTCACGGCCAACGCGAACGGTCAGCTTCAGTTCTCCCTCTGCGCGGCAGATGGCGACTTGGGCACCTTCGCTTCGGGCACTGTCACCAACGTCACGGGCGGCCTCCTTGGAGACACCATCACCATCGGTGGCGTGGTCTTCACAGGCGCTCTGACTCAGGGACCTGGTTCCTTGACCTGGGACACCGGCCAAGCACGAGCAACGGCCATCCCCAGTGGGGTTCAGCCTGGTGATCTCATCACCATCGACGGTGGATCGGGACCTGTTGTTCTGACCGCTGCTGAAGGTGTGGCTCCTCCCGGATTCTTCGATTGCGGAGTCCGGGCTACTGGCGACATCACCCTGGTTGGGCCGCTTCCCATCCTGGGCACGGTGGTTCCTGTAGCCGATACCGTTACCATCGACGGTGTGGTTCTCACGGCTGTTGAGGGCGCTCCCGCTGCTGGTGAGTTCGATGCCGGTACTCGTTCGGCTGGCACCGTCACTCTGGCGGCTGTCCAGTACAGCGATACCGTCACGGTCAACACGGCTGCCATCGGCGGTGGCCCTGTCCTCCTGACTGCCTCGACCACTCAGCTTCCGGCTGGGTTGGACTTCAACGTCGGAACGGCATCCACCGGAACGGTGACTCTCTCGGGAGTTCGCCCGGCCTACTTGGCCAACCCCGCAGATGTCTTCCTCGTTGCTGGTGTCCCTTTGACGGCGACAGAAGGACCGGGTGGCGCGGACACTTACGACGCTGGAACCCGCTCCACCGGCACGATCACTCAAACCGTTTACGCTTTGGGTGCTCCGGTTGTTGGAACCAAGGTTGGGGATACCGTCGTAGTTGACGGTGTGACCCTGACCGCGGCTCTCGGCGGAGGCGGTGCAGGAACCCTGACTTGGGATCCGGGTATCCAGGCCACGACGACCATTACCGCCATCACTGACCCGGCCACCGCTTCAATCACGATTGATTGGGCGGGTTCTGGTGGACCGTTCCTCCTGACCGCCAACGCAGGTCCCAGCAACACGCCGGGAACTTACGGTGGTGATCCCGCAGGTGCGGGGCAGCAAGCGGCTATTGCCACGAACATCCGGGATGCCATCAACGATGCGACCAACTTCGGTGGTGTCCTGGCGGCAGCAGTTACGGCTTCCGTAGCTGGCCCGGTGGTCACACTGACCTTCAACCAACCCGGAGCCATCGGCAACGGGCCGACGGTTGTGATTGGTGACGCTACTTTGGTCACAGCCGGCGCGTTCGGTTCGGTCATCGCTGGTGTCGGCACCGAGTCCACTGCTGCTCTCTCCTTGGAAGCAGCCATCAACGACAGCCTCAACTTCCCCGCGGGTCAGATCTTCGCTGATCCAGCCGCGGCTGGAGTTGTGACCATCCATGCGACGAACCCAGGTGTGGCCGGAGATTCCATCTCCCTCATCACCACGGGTGTCGACATCGTGATTGTCGCAATGGCTGGTGGTGCCGGAACGGATCAAACCGCTGCGGACAACATGGTCGCAGCGATCATCCTGCTCGCCAACTCGTTCGACACGATTGTCAGCGCAAGTAACGTAGGTGGAACGACCACCACGGTTACGCTGACAGCAGTCACTCCGGGACTTGTGGGCGACTCCATCACGTTGTCCGTGACGCCTCCGTCGGCATCTGGTCGTTTGACACTTTCGGGTGTCACGCTCACAGGTGGTGTTGGTGACAACATCTCGGCTGCTTCCAGTCTTGTGTCCGCACTCAACGATCCAGGCAACGGTCTGGCTCTCGATGTCTACGCAGACAACGCCGGAGGAACCCTGGCGGTTGTGACGCTCACAGCCATCACACCAGGAATCGCTGCGGATGGGGTATCAACCATCGAAAGCACCGGAGGAACCCGACTCGTTTGGGGAGCAGGCACACTGCTTGGTGGAGCAGGAACAGACACCACGGCAGCATTCTCCTTGGATGCGGCCATTGGTCTGTCCCTCACTTCGGTCACTTCCGTCCAAGCAGCCAACGTCTGCAACTTGACAGCGGTGACTCCGGGCAATGTCGGAAACGCCATTGCTCTGACCAGCAGTGATCCGGTTCGGGAAGCTCTTTCGGGAGCAACCATGTCCGGTGGTATCGGCACCAACCTCACCGTTGCGACCTCGCTTGTTACGGCCATCAACCTTCCCGCCAACGGTCTGTCCGTTGATGTGGCAGCGGCCAATGCAGCAGGAACGACCACCACGCTCACGGTTTGGGATCTTGTCCCAGGCGTTGCTGGCAACACGGACACCATTGTCTCTTCCACCGGAGTTCGTCTTCCGGTCTCCGGGGCGGGGTTCTTCACAGGAGGTCTTTCGGCCATCCCTGTGTCGAACAACATGGTGGCTGCACTCAACGACCCCGCTGCTGGGATCGACGTTACTACGGACAACGTGGGTGGAACGTCCACAACCATCACCGTCACCGCCGATGTGCCGGGGCCCAATGGGAACCTCATCACGCTGGCAAGCTCCGCCGGGGCTCGACTTCCGGTGTCCGCCGCTACCCTCACAGGTGGTGTCGGCCTTGGCGGTGGCTACCTGGAGTTCGTCGATGAAGCCTCCCCGGCTTCTGACTTCTGCATCTTGGCGGGTATTTCGTCGGACGTGTTGCCTGGGTTTGAGCAAACCAAGCTCATCTCGGGAGACATCGTTCGTCGATTCTCCAAGGCTGGAACTTCGGGCCGGTTGATCTACGACCGTCTCATCCTTCGTAACCGTCTGGTTCCGGGCTCTGGATCGGTTCACGCCGCATCCCAGGTCGCTCAGACCCAACTGGTTGTCGAAGGAACCAACGCAACAAGCCAAACGGGCTTGCAAGCAGGAGGTATCGGTCTCGCAGGTGCTCAGGCCACCGTCACTTCGGCAACACTCTTTGGTGAAGTCGGGTTCAAGGATGGTCAGGTTTCAACTGGCACCTACGCCGATGCGCGAGATGGTCAGGTCCAGGTTGAGTTCTTCCAACAGGGAGGCGTCCAGAACCAGAACAACGTGTTCAAGGCGAACATCGACGGCATCCCGTTCACGGTGGTCTTCACCAATGCAACGGGTGTTGGGATCCCCATCGGGGGATCGGCCAACGTGCCGCTTGGTCCCATCACCGTTGCAAACACGGTGCTGGCCCAGATCCAAGCCGAGGCCGTTGCTCAGGGACTCGCACCTAACATCGTTCAGGTCGAGGGCGCAGGTCTTCGGTTGGTCAGCCAACTTGATAACACCAACTCGGCTGTCACCATCGAGGCCGGTAACGCCAACGATGTCCTTGGTTTCTCCGAAGGGGCCACGTCCACACGGACGACGGTTCAGCCGGAGGTTGTCGCATCCGCGCTCATGGCTCACGCCGCAGCAGCGTTGTCCGACATCTACCTGGACTACGACAGCCCAGACAGCACGTACTTCGCTGAGCAGGCACTTGCAGGAGTCGAACTGGACTCGTCCGCTTCGGAGTTCCTGTACCTTCAGTCGCAGGCCAACAACTTCGTTGGTCTGGGCACCTCGTCCAACATCACGTTGGAAACCCCGACTTTGGACTCCTGGTTGCTTCCGGGCACCGGGATTCTCAACACGTCGGGAGAAGGGGCATCTGGCGAAGCCGGGTTCCAGGGCTTCTACGTCGTCTCGTCCGATCCTATCGACGGTTCGGGTTCGGCCAACACGTCCTGCCTCAACAGCGGGGTTGGCCAAGATGGCGTCATCGGTCAGAGCTACCGAGATGTCAAGACGGGCCTTACGTTCACGATCCTGCAACGCGAGGGGGGAGCGATCTACCCGACCGGAGCCGGAGCGTACTTCACGCTCAACGTACTCAAGCTGACCACCACGGATGCCAACATCCCGGTCAACTCCATTCCGGGACTGGAACTGACGGTGCGCAACACCGAAGGCTCCACCATCCCGACTGGGGACACGGCATTGGTCGAAACCATCGAAAAGGGTGGTCAAGAGCCGGCGACAGGTGACAGCTACTACGTCACGTACAACTACTCCAAGACCGAAGCGGACTTTGAGACCAAGTTGTTCACCAGCCAACGAGTGCTGGAGCGTGAGTACGGACCCATCAACCCCGACTTCCCGCTGTCGATGGCTGGCTTCTTGGCCTTCAGCAACGGGTCGGTGCTTCTCGGAGCCAAGCAGGTTCCGAAGGTGCCGGGGTCAAACCAGGCCAGTGTCCAGAGCTACATTAATGCCCTGGATGATCTGCGGGGTTCCTTGCCGGGCGGTGTCTTCCTCGACACCCTCACCCCGCTTCGGGGAGACAGCCTGGAGTTGTTCACAGCTTTGAGCCGCCACTGCGACATTCAGTCCAGTATCCGGTTCCGGGCTGAGCGTACTGGCATCGTCGGCGTGGCTTCGGGCACGCAGATCAGTGATGTCGGTCCCATTGCCAACGCAATCAACAACACGCGCATCAGGCTCGTGTACCCCGACATCGTGTTCCTCACGATCACGGATGCGTTGGGCAACGAAAAACAGTTCCTCGTGGATGGCACCTACTTGGCCTCCGCGATGTCTGGAAACCGAGCAACGCCGAGTATCGACGTTGCTACACCGTGGACCCGCGCACGGCTCACCGGATTCGACCAACTCGCACGCAACTTGGATGCGGTCGAGCAGAATCAGGTGGCTGTCCAAGGTGTCACGGTCATGGAGGATCGGAACCCGATCATCCAAGTCCGCCAAGGACTTACGACGAACATCGACAATGTTCTGACCAAGACCCCGACGGTCATCACCATTGCAGACGAAGTGCAGCGCCAGTCACGAGCAACTTTGGACCGATTCATCGGCATCAAGTTCTTGCCCGGCGTCCTGCAAGAGATCGAAGGACAGCTTGCCTTCACTTTGAAGGCTCTCAAGAACGCGGAGATTATCGCCGCGTACACTGGGGTCCAGGCCAGCACCACGAACGATCCGACCACCGTGGAGGTCGAGGCTTTCTACCAGCCCGTCTTCCCGCTGCTCTACATCATCGTGACGTTCAACTTGCGCAGCAACTTGGGCGGCTAACCAGTTCGATCTGAGCCACAATGGTTCACAGGCCCCAACTCCTTCGGGAGTGCGGGGCCTGTTTTATTGTGGGGAGTGGGTAGGGTGAACCGTGTCCAGAATGACCCGAAAAGAGATGTTCGCGGGGTTCTCGTTTCTGATGGATGCGTGCATCGATCCCGAACAGGCATACAAGCTGGAGGACACAAGCTGCTGGGATGGTGGAAACCACACCGAGCTACTGACGCTTGCCGGACTCACTTTGCTTGAAGGCAGCTTTGTGGACCACAAGGATGATCCAGCCGGATACCGTTGGATGGAGATGGCTGTTGAAGGCCATGTGGTCTTTCGGGTTCTCCGGGGCGAGTCCCGGTTCGTTTGTGACATATTCAGCCACAACGAATTTGATTACAAAACGGTCGACGCTTTCTTGCGTGAACGCTTCTTTGTGAAATCTGCCTCAACCCACTGGATACAGCGGGCTTGGTCCTAGCGGACGCAGATGTCGATGCCCTCGATGCCGCGGTCGGGGGTAAACCCGTCGGGGCACTCGCCATCAATCGGGCCAACCTGACAAAAGCCGTAATCGCCGTCGTCTGAGGGATTCAGTTCGCAAACTGCGGGGTAGCCGTCAGGGCCCGCAGGGCACTCGGAGGCCAGAAGGCAGAAGTGGTTAGGGGTACAGGCGCCCTCTTCGCAGCGGAGCCCTGTAGAGCATCCCTGCTCCTCTGAGCACAGTTCGTAGGCCCCAGGCAGCGGAGAAGCTGCGGTGAGCATCTTGAGGGCTAGGAGGGCTTTGAGGAGGAGCATCATGGTTATCTTCTACACAGGGTTGAGGAGATTTCTACCTGCGCCGCTGGCGCGTTTTCGATAGTCACTCTATAGCCTCCCGAATTGTAGGAGGGGGTCGTCCGATCCCCATTTTGCGCGGTTTTCGGCCTCCGGGTCAACCGCTAGGAGAGCAGCCCACATGGCCAACGATGATCTCAATCCTAGTAATGGACTTCAAGGCTCTAGCTACGTCTACGACTATGGGACAAGCCCCCAGACTCGTACCGCAGTGAGCCAGAAGGTCCGTATCCTGACCCCGGCATACGGGAGTGACAGCGGAACGCTCCTTCAGATGGGCGTGCTGAGTTCCTTCAGCCCCACTGAGTCCCGTACTGTCGACGAGAACCGTGGTATCGGTTTCGGCGACCAGATCGCGGAGTTGGTGCCCAGCATCACGACCGCCATGACGGCCGACTTTGAGCGCGCCCTGCTCTACCTGGCGAACTTGTGGCAAGCCACAGGCTACGCAGGTGGTGTCAGCGGCCCGGTACGCTCCATTCGCCATCACCGTTGGCCCTTTGATGTCGAGATGCAGCTTGTTTTCTCGACTTTGGCTGATGTCCAGTTGTCGGGCCAGTCCGGCGTTGGCTTCAACGGAGCCGGTGGTTCCTTCGACGGCGGCGTCAAAGAGATCAAGTACCCCACGGTCACAAACGACCCCAACAACAACCCTGGCGACCTTCGTGGTCACACGGCCATCATCACTTTGTACGAAGCGTGCTGGTTTACTGGTTGGTCCCTCACACAGTTGTCGAAGGACTCGGGTATGTTGATGGAGAGTGGTGCCGTCATCATCAGCGACCAACACGATTTCAGTTCCGATTACGGGGAGTTCCTGGCAACAGGCAACGATCCAACCATCGGACAGCTTGGTTCCGTCCGTTTCACGGGCAGCCAAGCAACCGGGGGAACGCCCCTCGTTTGAGTTTGCGCTCGGGGTGGTCTCTTGACCAGAGGCCACCCCACCGTGCCTTTCTCCTATTTAGGCGGAAGGTTTTTGTCCAACCGAGCAATCGGTGGTGCGTTTCACACGCAATACAGATGTAAATCGAAACAAACAGATAGACCCCTTTTTGTGCTGTGCTCCCTCCTTCCCGTTTCGTTGAACCGGGGATGGTCAAATTGAAATGGAAATGGAACTACAACACATGGGCATCTTTTTGCGCTGTGATACCGAACCGCCGACTTGCTCCGCACCGCTGTGGAGAAAGTCATGCAGGTCAACCTACAAGCCCTAGAACGATCCCTCGCCAAAATTGAGGAAATCGGCAAAGACGAACTCACGTTCGAAGCGAACGGAGTCGAGCTTACCCTTCGGTCCCTTCTTCCCTCAGAAGAAGAGATTGTAGATGCGTATGCGCGCATTGCGTACACCGCCGATTTCTCAGAATTTGACATTGAAATCTATGAGAAAGAAGCCGTCCCTGGAAAAGACGACTCCGGT
>Ga0307380_10007898_pt1 | contig 13713 bp, 18 predicted proteins | sample UN3MG_FD_202239 | JGI IMG/M metagenome (GOLD analysis project Ga0307380, IMG submission 202239) | Soil microbial communities from Risofladan, Vaasa, Finland - UN-3 | ecosystem: Environmental > Terrestrial > Soil > Coastal area > Acid sulfate soil | place: Finland: Risofladan, Vaasa | collected... | reverse complement strand
AGCTAACTTACTGTTTTTCATCATACCAGATACATTCAAATTTTCTAAAATTACTCCTGAATACTTGGCTATCATATTAGAAGTAATCTTATGAAGAAAATCTTTACGAGTATTTTTTACTTTTCTATGAACTATCTGAACTTTCTCTATTTGTTTCTTTCTATTATTACTACCTTTTATTTTTCTACTTAACCATCTTTGTTCTCTTTTAAGTTTGTCTAACTGTTTATTAAGATGTCTAGGATTAGAAATTATTGTGTTATTTGAAAATGTTGCAAACTCTTTCAGTCCTACGTCTACCCCTACAATATTCTCAAAAGTTTGAGAATATTGTTTATCAGGTAAATTAACTTCACAAGTTACAGAACAATACCATTGTTTACCATCTCTAGAAATTGTAAGAAATTTAGGATTACCTTGTATTTTTCTATGTTTAGTCCACTTAACTTTACCTATTTTAGGCAGTTTAACAAACTTGCTGTGAATACTAAATGTCTGAGGAACTGTAAAAGAATCAAATTGTCTTTTTTTCTTAAAATTAGGCTTACCGTAGTTAAAAGCTTTAACCTTCTGTTTGTTAGTTTTAGCTTTAGTTATTTTTACAGCTCTTTTTCTAATAATCTCTTTCTTAAATGAGTGTTTGAGAGCTTTATCTAGATGTTTCCCTACTTGTTGAAGTGATTGACTAAAAGATAATTTGAGAAACTCAAATTTATCTTTTAGTTTAGGAAGACCCATAATCATATCATAAGAGAATTGAAATTTTTGAGTTTCTTTATAAGTTTGTAAATTAGATTCTAACAATTTATTCCACAAGAATCTAGCATTCCCAACTTGCTGGGATAATATAGATTCTTGTTCTTTAGTTGGAACTAGTCTAAATTTAAAACCTTTATAAATTTTCATTACTTACCTATAAAAAAAGAGTAAAATCTAATTCCCAAGCTAGCCTAAAGAAAAAAGAAAATTACTCTTATATATTTTATTAAAATACCTCAAGGGCTAACTTAAGTATTTTATATTTATACATTCTATATTAATCGACTAATTCCTTCTAAAATCTTTAGAAATTATGAAAATATATTTATTTTTTAAAGAACTTAACTGTAAAATCATCATCTTATGACTGATTCATCCTCCATCACAAAGAATAGAGGTTTTCTCAGATAAAACTATAAACAGGATTTTTAAAAATATAATAGAATATATGTAGTAATTAAGTAAATTATTTTTAAGGAATTCTATTATGCCAAGAAAATCTATTTTCACAAAAGCTAATTTTGAAAAAGGTCTTTTTAAGTTAGGATTAAAAAAAGACTCTAAAGATGTTAGAGATTATCAATTTTCAGATCTAATTAAATCTAAATTAAAAACAAAAAAAATAACAAAAACTTCTATTCAAACTGAACCTATGAAAAGAGGTTGTTATAGAAAACCTAATTATTTTAAACCTGTTATTGTTAAAACTACAAAAACAGTTGTTGTAAAAGATTCTTTTTCTCTTCCATCTTCAATAGATCATACTGATTCCTTATCAAAAGTAAAAAATCAAATGAATCTTGGTTCGTGTGTCAGTTTTGCTGCTGTAGCTATGAAAGAGAGTCAAGAGAAACAAGAACATGACAGAGAAGTTTTGGCAGGTAAAAAAGATCACAGAAAAGGAAAAGAATATGATTATTCAGAAGCATGGGTTTATTGGAATTGTAAAAAAATAGATGAATGGCCTGGAGAAGAGGGGACAGATCTTCGTTCTGCTATGAAAGTTTTAAATAAAATAGGAGTTCCTACTGAGAAGGCTTGGCCTTACACAGATGACATATTGAATATAGGAGAACCTGAAAAATGGGCAGATTTAATTGCTCGTTGGGCATCTATTGGTTCTTATTGGAGTATTAATAGTTTAGAAGAGTTGAAAACAGCATTAGTAGATTCTCCTGTCATGATAGGTGTTCCTGTTTTTGAAGAGTGGATGGAACCCGTAAAAGGAGTTATTTCTTATCCTCAAGATCCAGATTATGTGTGGGGAGGTCATGCAATTTGTGTTTGTTCATATAATGATAATACAAAATTAGTTAAATTTAAAAACAGCTGGAGTTCTTACTGGGGAGATAAGGGTTATGGATATTTGTCATATAGATATATTAATGATTTTCTTTGGTCTGCATGGGTGGCAAAAGATATATCAGTAACAAAAGATATGCTAAAGGGAACTAGAGAATTAATATAATAAATATATTTAATATATTTAATATATTTAATTAAAATCCAGATAAATAAAAATTAAAAAATAGTTGTTGACAAGTTAATTATTTATGATATAATAAGATTTGAGTATATAAGTTAAAATTAGAATAAATTAAAGAGGTGGGGCATTGGCGGTCGCGGTGTCTCCGGAACAAGTGGACTCGTGTAATCAGGCTCGATGCCCGCAGGGTACTTACGAATTACCGAAGCTATCATCAAATCTCTGCCTGTCCCATCTTTTTTTGTTGTAAATTAATTGTTTGCTATGTTCTTTAAAAAATTAAAAGGGGGTAAAATTGGATTTGACTCGTAGATAGAAGGTCAAATTGCGTGTCTGAGATGGTAGTTGGCTCAGTAAAAATCTACCAAGTCAATTTAATTGACAACAGTTTTGCAATCGCTGCCTAAGCGAATTTAGGCTGTTTGCTTCTGATTCCTATTAAGAATGCAAGCAAGATAATAGGATAGTTAAATGTTCTTTTTCTCAAGAGAATATAATACGAAACTAATTTGAGATAGTAATGATAAACCATGTTAGTTTGGGTTTGATTTGCGAAGCTTAAATAACTAACTACACACGTAGAAGTTTGATTGAAAACTATAGAGGACGAGGCTTCGAGGCCTCTACCTCCATTAAAATATAATAGAAAGAGGTGACAAATGAAAGAATTTGATAAGCTATCTACTCCTTTTTCAGAGGATATTCTTAAAAAAGCTTCTGAAATAGCTAATAACTATCATATAATAATCGAAGAGAATGAATGTCTTGGTTTTGTAGGGCATGCTGGAAAATTTCCTACAGTTTTTGGAGATGGAAAAACAAGAGAAGAGTGTGAAAAAAATGTTAGAGAAGCAACAATAATAGCAGTGGCTTATATGTTAGAAAATGGACGAGAAGAATTTATTCCTGAAATAGATAAATAAGTTTTTGTCGATAGAATAATGAGATGCAGAAAATAAGTTTAAATCAAGAACAACAAAAATTAATAAAAAATAATTATGGTCTTGTCAAAGATTTTGTGACAAGATCTCTTATTGCTCATAAAATACCCTCATCATTAAGAGATGATTTTATAAGTGAAGCCTTATGGAGATTTTGTATTTCTGCTTTGAAATTTGAAGAAGAAAGAGGTTTTCAATTTTCTACTTATGCTTATGGTGGGTTTGAATTTAGTTTAAAAAAAATACTATCCAAAAAAAATCAAGATGATATAATAGAAGAGTTGGTAGAAGACATTCCAATAGATTATAAATTTAAACATGATTTTTTAGAAAAATTTATTGAAGAGTTAGATTTGCCTGAACAAGAAATAAAAATGATAAAAGATCGTTTTTATAATAGTCTTACTTTTCGAGAATTAGGAGAAAAGTATGGATATACTAAACAAAATGCACATCTTATTATGATAAAGATATTGAAAAAAATACATAGAAAAATTATTAGTGAAGATCTAAAAATAGAAGATTTTTATAGTTTGAAGGAATAAGATGAAACAAAGAATAATAAAATTAAAATCAATCACCAAAAATAAATGGATAAATTTATTTGAAGTTCAATATATAAATTCTAAAGATAAAATTTGTAATTGGATTTTTGCATCGAGAAAGAAAAATCCCTACGAAGATAAAAGTATTGATGCTGTTGTTATTGTCGCTACAGTTGATAGTCCTGAAGGGAAAAAAGTTGTAGTAACAAAAGAATTTAGAGCTCCAATAAATGATTATGAATATGGTTTTCCTGCTGGTTTAATTGATAAGGGAGAATCTTTAACAAAAACAGTTCAAAGAGAGTTGAAAGAGGAAACAGGGTTAGAGGTTACAAAATTTATAGGTAAAAGTAATACAATTATTTCTGCTGCTGGTTTATCAGATGAATCGACTGTTGTTTTCTTTGTTGAAGCAACGGGTAAAATAGATACAAAATATCAAGAAAAAGTTGAAGATATAGAAGTATTTCTTTATGATATAGAAGATATTAAAAAACTATTATCGTCTGATAATAAAGTAGGAGCCAAAGCGTGGGGAGTTCTCTATTCCTTTTCTGTCATAGGAAAGATAGGATAATATATCTATATCTGAAGGCTTAATAATGTCGAGAGAAGGTATTTATAAGAATTTTCACAAAAAATCACTTTAACAGTTGAAAGCGAAAACAATTCTTGTATAATAAATTCTATGAAATTCCCATGGAATAAATATATAGAATTGTCAGTTGAACGAAGAAACACTCTTCAAGTCTTCATCACTAATAAATGCAATTTAAGATGTCCAGGTTGTTTTGCTCGTAATGTGATGGGGGAAGATAATAAAGACATATCTTTAGAAGAATACTCTAACGCTGTTTTAAATTTTATTCAAAAAGGAGGTAAACAAATTAATTTATTAGGAGGAGAGCCTTTACTTCATCCTAATTTATTTGACCTTCTTAAGATTAATAAAGCTTATAAATTAAAAACAACAATTTATACGAATGGATTAGTGCTAGATTCTTTTTTCCTATCAGATTTTCAAGATGTAAAACTTAGAGTTTCTATTTATTCTTATAAAGGGGAAAACAAATCTTGTTTATCTATTCCGATAGATTCTCCAAAATTTGATGCTAATTTTATGGTGTCAGCTAAAACAGAAATAACTGAATTATTACATTCAGCAGCAAGGTGTGAATTCACTTATGGTTGTAAGGTGTTTTTTATATCGAGTATTAGAGAACTAGACAATAAACGTCAAGAGTTTTTTGATGATACTGATTTAACAATGCCCGTAATTAAATATAAGGAGCTTGTGCATAAATTTTTAAATGCGTATGATGGAGATATGGAGATACATGTTTCTAAAAGAGGAGTTTTTGAAAGTACTATTAATGGATGTAGTAATAAATGCTGTTTTAGTAATTATTTTATTGGAGGAAAAATAATTCAGTGTCCTTATGATGTTGTTAATTTAAAATTTCAAGATGATTATGAATTTGATAAAAGATTTTGCCAGCAGAATAGCACTTGTCTTATGACTAAAGTGATATATAAGAGGGGGAAAAATAGTGGAATCATCGGATGAATATGAGAATGAATGGGTTTGGCAGGAGCCAGATTATTCTGTAAGTGATGAAGAAAAATCTATAAAAAAACAAGTTCAAGAGAGTACAACTATGGATCATAAAAATTTAATTAAACAAGAAATAAGAATTTGGCTAAAAGATGAATTGAAACAAGAAATTCAAAAAGGGATTCAAAAAGAAGTAGAACAACTTTTAAAAGATATAAACACTCTAAAAGAAGAAAAGTCTAGACTTGGTAAAAATATTTCTGTTTTGAAACAAGATCTTAAAAAAATAAAAGAAGAAATTAATACACAAACTAAAGATTTAGAAGAATTGTTAGCAAAATTTGAGGAAGATATTTTAAGATTTACCAAAATGGAATTTTAAAGATGGTCAATATTGAGATTATATGTCCTAATTGTGGTAGAAAAATGTCAGCAATTGTAGATAAAAATGATATTTCTAAAATTATTGTTTTTTGTTCCTTTGAATGTCATGCTAATTATAATATAGAAGAAAATAAAGATAAAATTAAAGATAGATTTGAGATAATGGATTTGTAAAATGGCTCTAACCCCACAAGAAGCAGAAAATAAATACATTGAAAAGATGTGTAATATTTTTAAAAAATGTGAACCATATATTGATAAAATGCTTATTGAAAACTTTGATGTAATAAAAGTCAATAACGAGATAATAATGTATTATGATGATATTATCCCTAGATCAGTTGAGAATAAATTTTTGGGGCCTCTGGCTATTTTAATAAAAGAAAAATATTTGGGATGGGAGGTTATATTTAATAGTGAGGAAAGAACATTTAAATTTAAATTAAAAAATTATACATCACTTAATTTTACTGATGAAGCAAATAAACGTTTCGAACTTTTAGATATAAGAAAAGATGATGATATATCATGTGATAAAGAAGAAGTTGATGATATCCCATTTTAAGAGATAATAAATGATATTGTGTAGAAATTGTCAGAAAGATATTTATTTTAAAAGCTATTTTGGTTTTTGTGATATAGCATGTTGTATAGAATTTGCACATAAAAATAAAATTCTTTTATCCGATGCTAAATTCTCTTATAGTGAGAATGTTGTTGAGCGTTTAGAAGAAGAAATAGATCAGTTAAAAGGAGATATAGAAAATCTTGAGAACAGGAATAATGAATATTTTTCTTATACTGAAGATTTACAAAATGCTGTAATAAAGTCAGAAAATAAAATAAAAATTCTTAAAAATTTAGATTGGGATAAGATAAAGAAAGAAAGAATAAATGAAAAAGAAAATAATGATAGGGTAAAAGAAAATATTATAACAGTAAAAGAAGTGAATGAAAAGTTAAGAAAAAATATTATACAGGTAAAAAAACATAATCAGGAATTATTAGATTGTATTAAGGAAATGAAATCTCACTCTGATCGGTTTCAACAATTGGATTTAGGATATGAATAAAATTAATAAAATTATTTGTGGAAATGCTATACAAGAACTTTGTAAATTAGAAAATGATAGTGTAGATTTAATTATTACTTCTCCACCTTATTTTGGGCAAAGAAGATATATCACAAAATTTGTAGATATGGATGAGATAGGACAAGAAGAAAGTATATTTTTTTACATTCAAAGATTAAAAATAGTTTTTTCTGAATGTTGTAGAGTTTGTAAATCAACAGGGAATATTGTATTTAATCTTGGGGATATTTATATTGATGGTTGTTTACAGTTAATTCCTTATCAGTTTGCATTAGAGGTGATAAAAGCTTTTAATGTCAAACTTATAAATGATATAACATGGGTTAAAACTAATCCTACTCCAAGGCAATATAATAAAAGATTAATTAATTCAACAGAACCATTTTTTCATTTTGTAAAAAGTGATGATTATTATTATAATAGAGATGATTTTTTATTGGATTCTAAATCTATAAAATCTATAAAACCTAATAAATCTCTTAAAAAAGGAAAAAGTTATGAGATAAAAATTCGGAAATCTAATCTTACTGCTAAAGAGAAGTTAAATGCTTTTATATCTCTTGCTCAGGTTGTCTCAGAGGTTCATAATGGTGAAATATCTGACTTTAGAATGAAGATAAAGGGGATGCATAAAAAAGCCTTTGGAGGGCAATCTGGAGGTCGTAATAATCAAATAGATAAACAGGGATATACTATAATTAGAATGTATGGAAGAAAGCTGAAAAGAGATATTATTGAAAATTCTGTAGCAAATACAAAAAATATTGACCATCCAGCAGTTTTTCCCTTGAAAGTAGTTACAGAACTGGTAAAATTGCTTTCAGTAGAAAACGATATGGTTCTTGACCCATTTTGTGGTAGTGGTCAAGTTTGTTTAGCTGCTAAGTTATTAAATAGACAGTATTTAGGAATAGATCTAAATCACGATTATTGTGAAAAAGCAGAGCAGAGATTAAAATCCAGACAAACAAAAATTTAACTATAATGAGTAGAATGATAAAAATATAATAAAAAGGAAGATATTATGATTAAAATAGTAGAACAAGAAATAGAAAAAATAATAAAAGAATTAAAACTTAATTGCTCAATAAAAGAATTTCAAGATAAAGTAAATTGGGAAAATATTTCTGCATGTCAAAAACTATCTGAAAGTTTTATTAGAGAGTTTAAAGATAAAGTAGAATGGAAATGTATTTCTGTATATCAAAAATTATCTGAAAGTTTTATTAGAGAATTTAAAGATAAAATAAATTGGTATAATATTTCTATATATCAAAGACTATCTGAAAGTTTTATTAGAGAATTTAAAGATAAAGTAGATTGGTTTTATATCTCTTATAGTCAGAAACTATCTGAAAGTTTTATTAGAGAATTTCAAGATAAAGTAAATTGGTATTTTATTTCTATATATCAAAAACTATCTGAAAACTTTATTAAAGAATTTGAAGATAAGGTAAATAAAAATGAATATAAGGCAGTCAACAGGAAAATTTCTTATCAACAAAAACTAAAAGAAGTGAAAGAATATTGTGAAAAATATAATCTTGAATTTGATTACAAAAATAGATGTTTTTATGCTTATAGAGAACATGATATGCATAATAGAGGAATATTTAATAAAACTATTTCTTATAAAAAGAATAAATATTATAAAGACTGGCATTTAGATATGAGAAAAAACAAAGAGAATAGTTTTGGATTAGGTATATTCCCTAAAGGGAATACTAAAGTTAAAGTGCTGATAAAAGACTGGGGAGTTAGCGTAAATAGAAAAGATGGAAAAGCAAGAGTCTGGGGTTTTGAAATAGTATAAAAAATATAATTATAAGGAAGATGTTATGATCTATTTTAAGAAAAATGGAATATTTTACGAAAATGATTATAAACCTGATTATGAGGATTATGTCTATAAAAAAGTAGACAGCGTAATCCCTTATCTTGATAATATCATAAAGTTTGATAGTAATCTTACTTTGAAAGATTTCTTTATGCTTTTTGAAGGAGATGAGGACATGGTAGAAATTGTTTTTGGGTCACAATTGGGGCACTTTCCTATTCGTCCTTACATAGACGAGGTAAAAAAAGAATGTATACCTGAAGATAGAGAGAATATGGATTATATTGAATGCTCATGGGTGGCCGAACAATTTGATTATAGATTAATTTATGAAAAACATAAAAATGATGAAAATACAGTGTATTCTCGACTCGGTGGAGGGATACACGAACCTGATAAAGATGATGAAAATGAATTCTCCCTTGATGTGGATGTGTCTGGTTATGGTCCATATGTTCTAGATAAAAATGATGGATATAAAGAAGGAGATATACTTCCGACTCATACTTCATATGGTATAGAATTTACACCTTTACAAAAGATGGCACATCTTCCTATTAAACTTAATCTTTCTATTAGAATACGAGATATAAATGAAATGGGGAATGAAAAACCTTTAGTAGAAGCTATAAAATATTTTACAGTGTTTGAAGTTGTAGGGGCTTTGCTTTCAGAAATGAGTTTTCGTGGCCTTCCAGAAGAAAGAGATATAGAATGGCAGGATATACTTGATGATGTTAAAGATATAAAAGAAAAATTAGCAAAAGAAAAGGAAGAAACATCTCTTACTTTGGGAGAGAGAGAAAAAAAAGCATAGATAAGATATTTAAAAAAGAAGCTTGGAGAAAAACAGATGAAGATGAGCAAAAAGACGAATAGAGGGGACAGTGTGTTAGATAAAGCCAGAAAACAGGCTTTGAAAAAAGCTGTTGATAAACATACATATAGCAAATCATATGATGTTTCTATTAAACAAGGAAGAGTTGTTGTAAAAAAGAAGCAGCTTGGAGAAAAACAGATGAAGATAAGTAAAGAAAATGGACTTAGTGGTCGTATGAAAAGGTATGAGAAAGTATCGTCTCCCGAGCTTTATAGAAAAATACCTGTTATAGTTAGGGTCGATGGAAGAGCTTTTTATACTTTTACTCGAAAATTTAAAAGACCTTATGATGAGAATTTTATTAAAGCCATGTTATCCGCTGCTAGAGCGGTAGCAGAAGATATGCAAGGATTCAAACTTGGTTATGTTCAATCAGATGAAGCATCGTTTCTTCTTACTGATTATGATAATATAGAGAGTCAACCATGGTTTGATAATGATCTTTCTAAAATTGTTAGTATAGCATCTTCTTTAATGAGTGTGTATTTTAATTCTCATATATATGATATAACTATGGGTCAAATAAATAAACAGGTAGTATTTGATGCTAGAGCTTTTAATCTTCCTAAAGAAGAAGTTGCTAATTATTTTCTGTTTCGATCAAAAGACTGGGAAAGAAATAGTTTGCAGATGTATGCAAGGTCAATTTTTTCTCATAAAGAACTTAATGGCAAAAAGAGAAAAGACATACATGAGATGTTACATATAAAAGGTAGAAACTGGACAAAAGATGTGCCTCTGCAAGAGAAGAATGGAACGTTCTTTTATAAAGGGAAGATAGGATTAATAAATAAGATAGATATATTACCAAATTATGAAAGTGTGTCGGCTTTAGTAGAGACATTTATATAAAGGAATAAAGAATGGCAAGTAGTTTAATAGTAGAAGTTTGTGATATTAAAGATATAATTCCACATAAAAACGCTGATTCTCTAGAAATTTGTGTTATTAAGGGGTGGGAGTGTATTGTTAAAAAAGACACCTATAAAGTAGGAGATCTTGTTGTCTATATTCCTGTTGATTCTGTTTTGCCAATAGAATTAGCAGATAGGCTTAATGTTCGTAATTATCTTAAAGGTAAAAATAAAGATAGAGTAGGCTGTGCTAAACTTCGTGGGGAAATGTCATATGGTCTTGTTATTGACAATGAAGAAAATTGGGAATTAGGAGCTGATGTCAGTGAGCAATTAAATATTACTAAATATGAAGCCCCTATTAGAATGACAGCAGGAGATGCTTCTCCTGAAGATCCTTTGTTTGATAAATTTACGGACATTGAAAATATTAGAAATTTTCCTGATGTTTTTAAAGAAGGTGAAATAGTGGTAGTAACAGAAAAAATTGATGGGAGCAATAATAGAGCTGGGTTTGAACTTAAAACGTTAGATAATGACGAAATCTTTATTGATTTTAAAGCGGGTTCTCATAAGGTTAAAAGAAAAACTCCTACGGAAGAAATGGAAAATAATATTTATTGGTATTCTCAAACTCTTCCTTCTGTAAAGAATCTTCTTCTTCATTTATCTTTGAAGGTAAAAAAAACAGCTACTCTTTATGGGGAAGTTTATGGTAGAGTTCGTGGTGGTCATAAATCTATGCACTATGGCAAACAAAATTCTTTAAACTTTGCAGCTTTTGCTTTGAAAATAGATGGTAAATATATTAACTGGGTAGAGTTTATAAAACTATGCGATCGTTTTAATGTCCCTATAGTTCCGGTGGTAGATATTGTTCCATTCAATATGAATAAGATAAAAGAACTATCACAAGGAAGGTCTATTCTTGCTGCAGAGAATGGGGCAGATCATCTTAGAGAAGGAGTGGTTGTTCTTCCTCTTGAAGAAAGAGAAGATTATGATTGTGGTAGAGTAATTTTAAAAGTTATTAATCCTGATTTTCTTCTTATGAAAAATAAGAAAGAAGATGAAGGAGAAGAAGTAGATTTTAAGGATGAGTGAATATGGGAACAAGAATACATAAAATTATTGGTTGGGGATTAAATGATATTCAAATTGAAAATTTAGATATCGTTGATTTTCGAATTAATACTGATTTTTTTAAATCTGAAGATTATTGGAAAAAAGAAAATGATGTAGAAGATTTCTTTCAATGGATTAAAGATAACAGGGAGAAGTGTGAGCAAATAATAAGAGAAGTGGAACCAGATAGATTAACAGGAAAGAAAGAAAGAAAAAGAAGGGAATATTCAGATATTGGTATTACTCTTGCTTTTTGGGATAGAGAAAAAGAAAAGAAAAAATACAATCGTTACGCTATTACTCATGATGCTGAATATGGGATGGGAGAAGTTCTTTTATTCTCTCCAGTGGATGAACCTAATTTTTATAGATTTGACGATATAATAGATTATTATGAAGCAAATTGTCAAATAGAGAATCATATTAAAATATTAACTAGTAGTTGTGGCATTTATCCTTATCTTGGGGTAGTTCATATTCCTGGATCTCCTAATTGGGGGAAAGGGGAATATCGTTATTTTTACGAACCTTCAGAATATAATCAAATGGTGGGAGCATGGTCTCCAACGATGAAACCTTTACTGGAAGGAGAAACATTAGAATATTTTAAAAAATATTATCGTCCTGTAATACCATCTGTAATAATTTTACATGCTTATTGGTTAAATATTTTTACTGATTTTAAAAAGACGATACAAGAATTAAGACCTATGATTTATACTTACTGGGGATAATATGGAACAACCTAGTTTTATAAAAGAAATTTTATTTAATGAAGAAAAAGTGAAGATGTGGTCTCACTATGTTTTAAATAATTTAAAAAATAGATATTTTGAAAGAAACGATAATCCTCATAATCCTAGCGATATAATTGTTTTAGTTGTAATGAACGGTGGAAAATATTTTTCTGATTTTTTATTTGCTAAAGAACGACTTGGACAGTATAATATGTTTAAGATTTATTATATTACTGTAAGTAGTTATGAGAACAATAAAAAATTACTTAATGGTGAAATTAAATTAGATTTTTCTGGAGTCCCTGATTTAGAAAATAAAAGTGTTTTAGTGGTAGATGATATTTATGATAGTGGAGAGACTCTTAAAGCTATTAGTGAAGAGTTATACAAAAGACGAGTGTTAAATATTGAGAATATAGTATTAGTTAATAGAATAGGGTATCATGATTATGAGATTCCTATTTTATCTTATGCTTTACAAGTTACTACAGATGATTATCTTGTTGGTTGTGGTTTGGACTATAATGGAGATTATAGGGATTTACCTTATATAGCTAGTGTGAAAGGAAAATAAAGATGTCAGAAGAACAAAAAAAAGAATCAGAAAATGGATTTGAAAAACTGGAAGAACTTTTCTCAAAATTAGCAAAAGAGATAAAAGATAATCCTATAAAGACAGGGGATGAACTCGAATTCCCAATGGAAATAACAGGTATTCGAAAAGTTCCATTAAAAAATATTAATAGTAAAAAAACAGGATCGTTAGTAAAAATAAGACCTTGTTCTAAAAAGTATGAGGATAAAACATATTTAGGTATATATTTGGGAGATATCCCTATAGAAATTATTATAGGTTTATATGAAAAAACTAATATTTTAAGAGTTGACAATATGTCAAATCCTGCTATATTTGTGCCTGAACTTAATAAAGTTATTTTTGGTTATGAGTCATGGTGGGGAGTAATTAAATCAGAAGAAGATTTAAAAGAAATAACAGATAATGATATTGAAAATGTGTGGTATGTTAAAGCTTTAAAACAACAATTAAAGGAAGAAAAAAATTAGACAAATAGACGATGAACAATTATTTAAGTTATCTCAACAATTAAAAAAAGTAAAAAATAGTATTACCCAATTTAGAGAAGCGTTTAATGGACACGTTGATGTAACTAAATATTTACTAAATGCTGAAATGGATCTTATAATAGCATCAGATAATATTAAAAGAATAAATTCTAAAAAAGAAGATAAAATAGTTACAAAAGAAATAGTTACAAAACAGGTCGATAAGGTGGTATAATGAGAATACAAGATGGAATAAAATTAGATTATAAAGATGTTTTAATTGTTCCACAAAGATCAGATATCTCTAGCAGGTCTAATGTAGATCTTGAAAGAGAGTATAAATTTAAACATACTCCTCATTGGCTTAATGTTACAGGACTTGGTATAATAGCTGCAAATATGGACACTACTGGAACATTTGAAATGAGTAAAGAGTTAACCAAACATAGTA
>Ga0307380_10007897_pt1 | contig 13713 bp, 5 predicted proteins | sample UN3MG_FD_202239 | JGI IMG/M metagenome (GOLD analysis project Ga0307380, IMG submission 202239) | Soil microbial communities from Risofladan, Vaasa, Finland - UN-3 | ecosystem: Environmental > Terrestrial > Soil > Coastal area > Acid sulfate soil | place: Finland: Risofladan, Vaasa | collected... | reverse complement strand
GCCTGGAGTTAGCGGAGTCGCAAATAAGAGCTCTGTGACCGTCAGCGCTCCTGTTGCAGACACATACTACTGGCGGATAGATTCGTATCTTGACGGCAGTCCGACCGGCGATCCGATCATAGGGACGGCGTTCACATTCTATTTATCTGACACCGACGGCGACGGCATGCCGGACGCCTACGAACTGGTGAATACGAATCCGCCGTCCGGCACAGCTTTGAATCCCGAAGACGACCTTGAAAACGGCGGAGCCGGCGATGGACTAACCAACCTCCAGGAATATGAGATCGGGACTAACCCCAACGATCCCGATACCGACGACGACACACTTGAAGACGGAGACGAAGTCACAGGTGCGGGATTGCGTCCTGCCACCGATCCGAACGATTCCGACACCGATGGCGACAAACTGAGCGATGGGGCTGAAACGAACACCGGCGTCTATGTCAGCGTCGCCGACACCGGAACCAATCCGACCGCCGTTGACAGCGATGGCGACGCACTGCACGATGGAGTCGAGACCAACAGCGGGATCTTTGTCGACGACACCAACACCGGGACCGACCCGACGAAGGCTGACAGCGATGGCGATGACGCCGAAGATTGGTATGAGGTCGCCGCCTCCTTCACTAACCCGACCGATCCCGGCGATAGTCCGGTGATTCCGTATCCGTTGCCCGATCCGGATTCAACACCGCCCGATGCAACTAAACCGGTCAAGGTGTACATTCTTTCAGGTCAATCCAACATGGTGGGAATGGGAAATATCAGCGGTAATCAGCCGGGAACCCTGGAAACTATTGTCAGGCAAGAGAACAAGTTCCCGAATCTGGTGGATGACGCCGGCGAGTGGTCAATCCGAAACGATGTTTGGTATAAGGGTGTGGTCACTGCAACGGCAAATAAGTGGTTAACTGTAGGTTGTGGCTCCGGCGGCAGCACAATAGGACCGGAACTACAGTTCGGTCACATCATGGGATATTACCATGACGAACCGGTCATCGTCATCAAGACTTCTCAGGGCAATCGAAGCATCGGCTGGGATTTTCTTCCTCCGGGCAGCGAACAATACACTGTGGGCGACTACACCTATGCCGGATACAGGGATTCTCCCAACCGCTGGCTCACAGGAACGACACCGGAACCGGTCAACTGGTACGCCGGCAAGCAGTACGATGACTGTGTCACGGCAGCTCATGACGTATTAGACAATTTCGCCACTCATTTCCCGCAGTGGGCAGACCAGGGTTATGAGATCGCCGGTTTTGGCTGGTGGCAGGGGCACAAGGACCAATATGATGCGTCGTACGCCGATCGCTACGAGCTGAACCTTGTCAACCTCATTAATGCTCTTCGAGCCGAGTTCAACGCACCGGATGTGCCCTTCGTGGTGGCCACGATCGGGTTCGACGGCGGGCCCTACGCTTCGGATAGCGCCTATGGGAAGATCCATGCGGCCCAGATGGCCGTCGGTGACCCAGTGAAGCACCCGGAGTTCGCCGGTAATGTGTATTCTGCCGACATTCTTGCTTACTGGAGAAGCATTGAGGAGTCTCCGGTAAGCCAGGGCTATCACTACAATCGAAATGCCGAGACTTTTCTGTTGGTCGGTGACGCCCTTGGCCGAGGCATGATAGAACTTGGCGCAGCTTTTTCTGTCGATGCCGGTCCAGATATGGTTACCTGGTCAGGCCAGCCGGTGGAACTGGATGCAACCGTTGAAGGCGGTGTGACGGTCGTAAGCTATGCCTGGAGTGCAGAGAGTCCGGATCCTGACAATACTACTGTCGTATTCGATTCCAACAGCATTGAAGATCCAACTGTTACGATTAGCAAGACCACATGCGATCCGGTTAGCGTTGCTTTGAAACTTACTGTTAACGACGGAGAGAACCCGCCAGTGACAGATATCATAACAATGAAAGTTTACGATGATGCCTGTGAGGCTACTCGTTTGGGCATGTTTCTTGCTGTGAATAACCCGGCTGACACTAATGGAGACTGTAAGATAAGCATCGAAGATTTAGCTGAGATGGCCGCAAGATGGCTTAATGATACTGGATTAGCAGGACCAAAACCTAAATAGAACTAAACTGATCCGTTTGCTGTTTATGCCTAATTAGTATTGCTCAGTTTTATCAGGAGTAGATCATGAATATAAAAAACAGTATCAAGACAGTATTAGCCCTCGCCGTTCTGGTAATGGCAATTGTCGGTCTGGCGACCACGTCGGCCAAAGCGAGGATAATTGTTGAGGAACAATTTATTTACGAGCCACCTGAGGCAAACATAGACGGTCAGAACGGCGGCACAGGTTTTGACGGTCCATGGGTCTCGACTATCTCCCAAGGTAGAATTTACTGGGTCCGCTCGCCGGGTCTGTCATTCTCAACGCTCCCCGTAGCTGGTAATTCGGTGTCCCGATATGGCAGTGCCGGCAGGGCCCAGGCACACCGATTGCTCTCCGCCGCATCGCAATCCGCTCTCACGGGCGACAGTACGACGATATGGTTCAGTGTTCTCTTTCAGGAACCTGCCAACCAGTATAGACATGGATCGTTTCTTTTCGGAACCGATGCGTTCACTACTGATGGCACACCAACACTCTCCGCTGCCGGTTATGGTCTTGGGTTTACGATTCAGGCTGCTCCGGACTGCTCCGGACGGGAGCACTCAGGGCAGCGGCACAATCAATGCGCTTGCCTTCAATGGCTCTACAGCACCAATCGTTGTGCAAGGCACATTTACACCGGACCCTATAACTGCAACCGTCCTGATTGTCGGTAAAATCAATTGGAAGGCCGATGGCACGCCTGATGAACTGTACCTCTTCAACGTCACCGATCTGTCCACCGAACCGTTGGAGCAGACGGCCATCGCATCGATCACCAATCTGGATTTTAGCCAGTTAGCCTTCGACCTCATAGCCATGTGGGATTCCAACAACTCTATCACCGATGAAATCCGTTTCGGGAACACTTTCGCCGATGTGGTGGGCAACGCCGCCGTTGATCCGACGCTTCCAGACGTCGATGCCGGCGACGACATGATTACATGGTCAGGCGAACCTGTAACATTGAATGCGACAGTTACTAATAATACCTCTGATCCGGTCACGGAGTTGACCTATGCCTGGACTGCCGACGCCGCCAGTCTTGCCGACACTAACCTTACTATTGTAATCACTGAGGCTGATCAAGAAGATGTAACTGTCCAAGTTACCAAAACTGTCGATACCGACGATGCGACTGTCGTCACGATGACACTTGCCGGTAACAACGTGGGTAGCGGAAAGGACGGTGTAACGGATACCGTGACGATTGACGTGTTCGATGATGCCTGTAAGGCGGCAAATTCTGATGGTATACATAAGTATGATTCAACTGACTTAAACCAGGATTGTATTACAGACTTCAAGGATTTTGCTTTAATGGCCTCAGCATGGCTTTATGATTATACGATAACAGAAGCGCAACCACTTCCGTAATGTAGTTATTATTCATCGGGTACCTTCTAAAAGTCTCAGGCACCCGATAACGTTTTGCTCGCGTGAGAGCGAAACGGAAGAAGTCGTTGGCCGTTTTTGCTTCATGTAACAGGAGAAAACAATGACAAGAAGAAACCTAACCAGAACAGTATTGATCCTCGCCGTCGTGTCGGTGGTAACCCTCGTCCTCACGACCACCGCGGCCAACGTTTCGGAGACGGAACTCGTCTCTGCATTGACTGCTCTTAAAGACTATATTGAGGGCACAGCTCCTTTGGATGGCAGTCAAATAGAAGCACATAAATTGACTATCGATTCACATAGTGAAATCTTCGGAGATAATGACACAATTATAGCGGCATCTTTCGATTTAGTTGAAACTTACGACAAAATTATGGGACCGCTCTGGATTGCGCGGGGGCAATTTAAAAGGAGTGACGTAATTAATGATATAGACTGGACAATATACAATGTCATGCAATACATCATGGATGAGACTTACACAGAGGAGAATATCTTAAGATATGAAGACCTCTTTTACGGATTTAAATTTGGAAGTTCGGCTAATTTCCCGGGAGCGGTCGATCCGCCGGCAGATCCAAGCCAAACTCATACGGTAAAGATAAGCGGAAGCTACTTAAAGACCTTTGGCCACTTGACGATGCATGCTGATCGCCCGGCAAGAAAACCTACTGGAACGTATCTGACGCCGGGAACGATTGCAACGATTACAGTTCCGCCATCAATGGTGGGGAAAGGTTATCAAGTTAGAGTGGGCGCCCACTCATGGGATAATTCCAACAGACCAAATATTAAGCGGCTGGATCGATCTTCACTTGTCTATAGTATTTATAGCACTCACGTAAAAGTAGCAAGCCCTCTTGGCGGTGGAATTTATATAGAAGTTCCCTATCTGGCCGACGCCGGTATTGTTGATGTGCAGATCACAAACGCCGTTCGTTCGCCATACTTTTCAGCGAAGAGCTTCCACAGGACATCGCTTTTAGAGTGGCAAAAAATAGAACGTATGCATCCGGCTCCATGGGCGGACTTCCAGTCGGAAAAGTTTATGATGCAAGTTCCAACCAGCTGGATTTATAATTTTGACGACCCTGTCACCTTGATGGAAGACTGGGACAAAGCAATGGACGCCATGAACGACTTGATGGGTTACCCTCATGACCGCGGCAAAGAAGCAATGTATCCTCAAGTAGATCTCCAATTTCGTTCTTCAGTGTACGCACCTGGTTATCCTTCTGTTAATGAAAAGTATAATCCTGAAAGAGATTATGGCGGCAACTATAGTCATCATCTTCTCAAAGGGCCGCAAAATGCACCTGACTATCTATTTCATGAAGAGGGTCATGGTTACCTCTTTGTTAAATTTCCCGGCGAAACGGAGTCTGCTGTCAACCTGCTGCACGTGGCAGTTTGGCATCAAAAATTTGGATACGATTTAGATACGGCTTTCCGTAAATCCCGTGGTTTTAATAACACATACTGCACATTAGATAATACTGCGGTAGCCTGGATGACGAGTTTTAACTTCTCGCCGAAAGAAGAGCCGATGGCATCAGGAGAAAAGGCATACCAACTCAAAGGTCATGCTAAATTTGTTGACATAGCAAGGCTTTTTGGCTGGGAAGGCCTGAATGCTTTTTGGTATTCAATTAATGCCGATTATGAAAACGGGATCTCCTGGTCAAAACATGGCTCCGATATAGATGACCTTATTCTAAGATGGTGTCAAAGTGTAGGCGTTGATCTGAGACCATTATTCCATTTTTGGGGAACTCATCCTGTAAACGCTGACGCTTTAGCAGCTGCTATTGAAGCTGAAAACCTGCCGGCATCTGCCGCAATCTATGATACCCTTGTTCATTACAAATCCCTTGTGCCGGTAGATAATCAGGCTTTTCAGACCTTTGCTTTGAACTGGTGGGGAGATCAACCCAGCATAAAGGGATACTGGACTGAAAGGGAACATGCAAGGCAGTGGGATGACGAAATTCTGTGGGACTCCCCAGTGCTACCGAATGGGGAAATGTATGATGAAAGTTCCTGTGCCAGAATTAAAGCTGTTATTGACAATCTTCTCGATCTGTATTTTCCGGAAGGGCCCCCACTTTATTCTGTGGATGCCGGCAACGACATGATTACCTGGTCCGGTCAAGCGGTGCCATTGGCTCCGACAGTTGTGAATAACACTGACCCGTATGCAGCCTTGACCTATACCTGGACTGCGGATCCTGCTGATGGAGTTATATTCTCAGATCCCGGTGTTGAAGATCCGACGGTTACGATTACCAAAGCTGCCACGGGTGAAGCGGTTACCGTTACGTTGACACTTGCAATTCACGATGGAGTTCACCCGATGGTGAAAGATACGATGACAATTGCCGTGTACGATGATGCCTGTCTGGCGACTCGTTTTGGTTTTGGTCTGACCGCGAATCATCCAACTGACCTTGACGGGGACTGTACTACAGACTCCAGAGATTTTGCTGTAATGGCCACAAAATGGCTTAATGATACTAGATTAACAGGACCAGTTGTTAAATAATGTAGTAATTATTTATCGGATCTCTGGGATTGTCTCGGGTCAAACTAAAATGGCCAGATTAGTCACTTCTATGATTTCTGTGCCCTTATTGCTCTTAGTTTGAATTAAAGCCAAGCGCTGAGCGCAAAGGAAATCGATACGCTGTCACGTTAGCATATCCAAAAATAATTGAGGCGCTCATAATATTCAAAATGCTTTTAGCTTGAGAGAGTTACCGACTCTTTTTGGTAAAGTCCATTGAAAACGACGACATTTTCAGATGTTTTTGTAACACCTTTTACATAAAGGGAACCTCTAAGAATTCGTTATTCGAGGCTCGTAAATTCGATTTACTTTTTTGAGTTAAATTTGAACACAGTATTTCAAAAATTTGGTCATTCGGCTCTTATAAACAGCCCTGGCATCAGCCCGCGAGTACTTGCGCTTGGCTTTTTAAGCAAATCGCTTCTCGCATGGCAACTACCCAATCGAAAGCAGACTGTACCGGTCCATATTATACGCCAGGTTCCGCAAGCCAATCTTGGCTTTGGCTCGAATCAGTCCAATCGTTCGAACAATCAATCGGCCCGCTCACTGGGCCTGTACGCCGAAGACATGTTCGATCCGGCTGCGAGTTTTCGACCGCGTGTAGCTGCCTTGCTTTTCACGCTCGGTCAACTTCTTATGGCGGCTGCCTTTTCGCTGAAGGTGTTCGCGAAAACCACGCTCCGACAACATCCTTCGCCTGGCATGACCGCCATACGCCGAATCACCCCACACGTCCCGGCTGCTGTTATGCTCATCAAGCAGTTCTTCAAAGACCTCGCTGTCATGAACCGAAGCAGGCGTAACCTCATAGTTGCGTATCAGCTTGTGCTCGACATCCACATTGATGTGGTTCTTGTAGCCGTAATGGTTCTGGCCGTTTTTCTTGAGCCGACGGGCATCTGTGTCCTTCTGGCGTTTCTTATTGTCTGTCCAGTCTTTGGGAACCTGTCCGGCTTTGATCTGCTGATTCTCATCCCGGCTGTTACGCTGACGCGGAGCTGCAACAATACTGGTGTTGACAATTTGGCCCTTTTGAGCGGCAAAACCGTTATCCCGAAGAAGACACAGCAACGGCAATACTTGTTGTGTAAACATCTCGGTCCTTGATATTAATTGCCCTCTTCGAATCCCCCGCAAAAATGTGGACTTGATCACAATCTGAATAAATTTTTGGTTCAACTGCAAAAAAGTTGGTTGGCTGATAAGAAATAAACCCTGCAACTCTTTTGGATTTAACGCTTTAAGGCAACAGCATGAATGGGTATAATACCACCGCCATCGGGGCCGATAGGGCTTGCCCTGAGCGCAGCCGAACGGGGCAACGCTGGGAAGCGCCCCGAGCGCCCTGATGGTGGCATACAGCATAGGGCGGTATCTTCAATGTTGCCGCCCACTTATGTTATTATGCTGGTGCCCATAAAGCGATAAATCCTTTTATAATCATGTGATAATCAACCAACTATTTTGCAGTTGAACCAAATTTTATAACTATTATCAGCAGCAGAAGCAGAAACAACTGATGACAAAAATCCACCGCCAAAAAACGCCAACAGAAATATACTATAAATATGGAAATCGAATCTATACATTGAAAACTCCTATGATAAAAGTCTACTCTAATTTTTAAGTGTTTTTATGCTAAGTTTTTGCCATCACAAAGTTTAGGCAATCCTCGAAGACCCAACTATTTACCAGGGTCTTATAGATGATTCCTTCAATCTCAGGGGCGCGCCCAAACCTTGATGAGTTGTTTTCCTTCTTTGGGCTCATTGAACGGGCCGGGGTAGGGATTCTTGGTGTTTCTCTTTTTCCCGAAATAATCCTTGTCGAGTCGATAAGCCGTTGAGTCTGGTTTTTCGAAAGGTGCGTTGGGTATCTTTGCTTTGCCCAGTAGCTCACTGGTTATAATATCACGTTTCTGCTTTGATGTCCAGGCCGGATCGACGGCCATTTCAAGCTGCCATCCGTCAGGTTTCTCTTGAAGCTTTATACCGGGCTTGAAGTCCGCAGCGACCAATTCGTTCTTGTCATGGGTACTTGGTTTCGCTCCAGCCAGGTAGACGTTGCCGGTGGCCTGAGTGTTAACGGCCTTTTCATCTAAGGCTGACAATCCACTGGAACCGACAAACATGTTGTTGTAGAAGCGCAGGTCTTTGTGCTGTATGTCGGAAAGCTTCATATCCTTTACACTATGCGGTTTGAAGTAGGGTGTTTTCCGTTTTTCCGTGCGCCAGCTAACGGACCCGGCGATCAGGTTGTGCGAATATGCAGCCCCTTGCGACCAATCCATAATACCACCTTCCGAAAGGAATACATTGTTGTCTATCAGAAACGGCCCGTGATCGACTTCCATAAACAGATCCCTGCTGTTGTCGTGCAGTAAATTTCCGGTCATCTGCGTCCCTTGTGCCATCCAGTCTAGCCAGACGCCTCCAACGCCGCCGCAGCGGTAGATGTGATTACCACTGATTATCACATCATTCGAGGCCAGCAGTTTCAGTCCTGCCACATCTGGCCCGCTAATCCAGCCACGCACGGCAATGTCGCAAATTGTGTTGTCTTCAATGGTACTGAATATCCCGCCCAGGCTGCCGTGAATACCGTTTTTCTCGCAATGCGAGATATGGTTGTTACGGACAACATGGCTGCCGACATTATCTTTTGACCATCCATGTTTAAGTGCTAGTTCTATCGACTTGACATATCCCGGAGCCGACACAGCCGGCAAAGCAATACCGAATTTTCCCAGGTCGTAGCGGCCAAGCGTAATACCCGTGTTCATGGAGTGGCTGATGATATTGTCCTCAATGACCCATCCTTTGGACCAGTGTGTTCCGATCAGGCCGATCTGTTCGCTCATCGCCCCGGACCATGGTGTAGCCGCATGGCGCATCGTAAATCCACTAACAGTAATATAGTTCAGCCCGGGCTTGTCGGGATAAAAGATGCTCTGCCGCACATTGATCTCCACCATTTCCTTATTGGGATCAACAACTTTAAACTGTGCCCAGATCGTAGTGTTCTTTTCGTCTACTTCGGCTTTCCAGAACGGCCGCTCACCGACAGGGGCCAATACGTTATTGATATCCCTGGCTTCATCAAGCCAATTACTGTTAAGATAAACTGCTCCGGTGTGACGATCAAATCCATTCATGGGAGTTCTATACCACTCGCCACCGATGACATCACTGTAGGGATTAAAATCACCAAAGAAACTGTTGGGCAATACAACTTTCCAGACACCATCGCCCACCTTCTGCCAACCTTTTATAATCTCCGAGCCTGTTATGACAACCTTTTCACCGGCAGCTGCCTGATAAATGATACGCTTTGTGTCCGACTCACCACCACGCGGCGGATTGACCCGCTCGCGATAGATTCCTTCATGGACGGTAATCGTATCACCCGGCTGAGCGATTGCCGCCGCAGCCGATATCGTCTTGAAAGGTTTTGATTTCGAACCCGGATTTGTATCGAGACCTGTTGTCGATACGTGATACCCACCTGCAGTTGAGCAACCGGCAAAAACGCAGGTCATCATGGTTATGGTAAGTGTTGTGATAAACGCGTTCATAATGTTTTCCTTTCACTCAACACCAACGCTGAACATATATCCCGGAGGCCGTCCAAATCCTTTGGGAAATATGCTGTAGCGTCTTATTCGCAGTTGATTAATTGTCATCTGATCCCAGCAGTCTGACCTCGTGCAGGGACAAGCCGTAACGGCCACCGGGAGGATTGAAGTTTAACTTTAATCCATTCCACCCATCACTGAAATTTGCCGAGTAACACAGCCATAGAGTCTTGCCGTCGTCGCTAATGAACTTGCTCGGAAAATTCAAAAAGTAAGCCTGCTCACCAAAATCTTTCATATAGACCACCATGCGCCAGGGGCCGGTGAGTTGATCGGCTTCGAGGATGTAGGACGACATTTTCGCCACGGTAGGCCAGCCATCGGTGACACACATGAGGTACTTCTTGAGGGCCGGTACATAGGTCGCTGTTACGCATCCCATGTTGTTGTTCCAGTCAAGCAGCGGCTTGATCGACGAGAAATCGTTGGTCCACAAAGGTTTTCCATTCTCATCATGGCCCGCAAAGAATTCATAGGCGTTCAAATCATTGATGGTTTCAGGGGAGGGGGTGACGCGCGCCATGTATACCTGGTCGGCCGATATCCAGCTCAGGTTGCCGTGGGCGAAGGATTGCCCATTGACCTGTTGGAAAGCCTGTTCAAACGTCTCCCTGAATTCCTCGCTTGCCGCCTCATCTGTGACCACAATGACCTCAGCATACTTGTTTCTCTGAGAATCTGCCAGCGCACTCGAAGAAAGGTCAATGTTCAGGATTCCCTTGTCAAATCGATATTTCAGCGGCCTTTTCAGGGCATCGGCCAACATATAAATATTATCCACAGTCTTGAGATACTTTCCCTCAATGGGGTCCGTCCACTTGATTGTCACTTCCTGGTCTGACCAGTCCAGGACATGGACAAACAGTTGATGGGGTTTGACCGTCAGCCTGACATGTGCCGGTGGATCCAGCGGCATTCCATTTGCCCCGTAGATACTGGCCCCGTATGTGTTTAACCAGGAACCCATTTCATTGAGTATATCCACGGCTTCCGGAATGATGATCCCTTTTCCGTTTGGCCCGACATTAAGCAGATAGTTGCCGCCCTTACTGACAATGTCGATCAGGGTATGCACGGCCTGTTTTGAACTCATGAACCTGTCGTGTACGGAATACCCGTAAGAGAATCCCAATGTCCCTGGATTTTCCCATCCTCCGGCCTGATAGCCACCTGGTGTTTCATTATCACCTTTGGAGCCGTAGTCACCATCAGTGGACCCGACAAAATTGGATATTCGGCTGTTGATCAGGCAATTCGGCCTGTGCGTATAAATAATGGCCTCCAGCAGGGCAATCTCTGCACGTGTTTTTAATCCGATCCCATCGAACCAGACGATGTCTATGGGGTAGCGCGTCACCAATTCCTCAACCTGTTTGACGGCAAAATCAGGAAAATAGCTGTTGTGCCATCTTTCCATGGCACCGCTTTTGTTCTCCGGATAGTCCCAGAAATTACACTGTTTGTAATCATCATCGCAGGCTGCGTCCGGGTGATGCCAGTCGCGATCGACTGAGTAATAGACTCCGAATTTCAAGCCGACTTTCTGACAGGCAGCACCAAGCTCGCCGACTGGATCGCGGCCGAACCGGGTCATATCCACGATGTCATAATCCGTGATTTTCGAATCGTACATGGCAAATCCATCATGGTGTTTGGCCATCAACACAATGTACTTCATGCCGGCATTTTTTGCGATCTCCACCCATGTTTCGGCATCAAAATCCACGGGATTGAATTCGCGGATCAACGCATCATATTCCACATTGGGAATGCCGCGAAACTTGAGCCATTCGGCATATCCCTTCTCGTAAACCCCTTTCCAGTATCCGCCTGCCTGCGAATAGGCACCCCAGGTAATCATCATGCCGAACCGTGCATCCAGCCACCACTGCAACCGTTGCGCCCGGGTCTCTTCCGGAGCCTTCTGAGCAGCGTTCAATCCTGAAAAGAACACGCTGCCACAAAACATGGCAGTGAGAACAACACCTGTTTTTCTTGTCATTTTTAACCTCTCTTCGCGTTTTAAAAATGACCTCTAGGGTCTTCCAATGGGCTGGCTGGTGATCAGGCCTATGTAGTATTATAAGCCCGAGGCATGGGGGATCAAGGGGAATTACATGGAAAATCTGCTATAGCATGATGTGCGTCTGCCTCTGAGTCTTCCTCTTTCATATTGTATTATCCCTTGGAATCGTATAAATAAAAGGGTGTCAATAAAATATCTTATGCTAACACTGTTTTAAATCCATGGAGGACGACTGTGGCCAATTGGAAATACACAGCATTGATCATGGGGGTTGTTCTGTGGCTGACAGGACCTGGCGTTGTTTTTGGGGGCGATCCAGGATTGAGCGATCCTACCCTGCGTCCCAGCCCGCCAGCCGGGGCCATGGGCTATCCCAGTCGAGATGAGACACTTGATGTGTTGCCCGGTTTTCAGAGCCCACCGGCCGGTTACGGCGAAGTTCCATTCTGGTGGTGGACAGGGGACAAGCTCGACGTGGACCGCATGATCGGACAGATCAAGGAACTGCACAGCAAGGGCATCAGTGGTGTGCAGGTCAACTATTCCCACTTTGACACGCCCGGCTGGATGACAGACCAGGACGAACCGCGTCTCTTTACTGAAGCCTGGTGGGATGTTTACTCCAGGATATCCGAGGCGTGCGCCAAGCTGAACATGGGCATCGGTCTGAGCACCTACACCATCGACTGGCCTCGCGGTGCCAAGAATCTTTACTACGAACTGTTCTACTGCAAGCCCGAGTTGAACGCCATCCAGCTTGAGACCGGAGAAAAGATGCGATTGCAGGGTGGTGAGACAAAGACCATACGCTGTACGACCGATCAGTTTGCCGCCCGGGCCTACTGCTTGGTGCAGGGCCAAATCCAACGGGGGGGCATTGATCTGACGCCGCTCAACCAGGACGGCAGGATCACCTGGACGGCCCCGCCTGGCGATTGGGAGATCTGGACATTCCGTGCAGTACGTCAATCCGGATCACTCAATCCACTCATGGCCGGTTCCGGTGAAACCGTGATCCGAGGCTTTTTCCAGCCCTTCCAGGATCGGAATCCAGGTCAATCGTCCAAGGGACTCAACTATTTCTTTAACGACGAGCTGCACATCGGTGCGGACAAATTCGCGTGGAATCCGGATTTTACTGAGGAGTTTTTGCGGCGCAAGGGCTATACGATTGTTGAAACGCTGCCTGCCATGTGGATCGATATGGGTGACGTGACCCCCAAGATACGCATGGACTATGCGGATGTTCGCATGAGCCTGATGGAGGAACGCTACTTCAAGCCCATCTATCAATGGCATGCATCGCGTGGCATGATCTATGCCTGTGACAGCGGTGGGCGCGGCCGCAATCCACATGAGTTTGGCGACTACTTCCGCGCCACGCGCTGGTATTCCGCACCGGGACACGATACTCCGGGCGGGCGCGCAGACCTGATCAAAGGCAAGGTGTCTTCTTCCATTGCGAACCTGTACCAGCAGCCGCGGGTCTGGCTCGAGGGGTATCACAGCCTGGGCTGGGGTGCGACACCCGAGTTGCTCATGTTTGCGACACGCGAGAACTACCTCTACGGTTGTACACTCCTGAATCTCCACGGCCTCTACTACACCACCTACGGTTCTCACTGGGAATGGGCGCCGCCATGCTACCATTTCCGCATGCCCTACTGGGCACACATGGATGTGTTTCTGGATTACTTTGAACGACTTTCTTACCTCATGAGCCAGGGCCATATGGCCTGCGATGTGGCTGTCGTGTATCCGGTGGCCTCCTTTGAAGCGGAGATGAATGGGGATACGGCCAGGGATGCGGCCTTTGATCTGGGCAGCCGTCTCATGGCGGCTGGTATCAATTTTGAGTTTATAGATAACGACTCGCTGGCCCGCGCCGAGGTCAGGCACGGGCGTCTCGTGGTGGAGGCTGCCAGCGCCTCATACCAGGCACTGGTGTTCGCAAACATGGAAGCCGTGCGATGGGA
>Ga0307380_10007896_pt1 | contig 13714 bp, 11 predicted proteins | sample UN3MG_FD_202239 | JGI IMG/M metagenome (GOLD analysis project Ga0307380, IMG submission 202239) | Soil microbial communities from Risofladan, Vaasa, Finland - UN-3 | ecosystem: Environmental > Terrestrial > Soil > Coastal area > Acid sulfate soil | place: Finland: Risofladan, Vaasa | collected... | reverse complement strand
GCCCGCCACTGGGCTGCATCCGCTGCGGCCTGTGCGTGGACCACTGCCCGGTGGGCATCGACCCTCGGGCCTTGCTCGATCTGGTGGAACGGCGGCGGTTCGACCGCGTGGCCCGTCGGTACCCGGCCGCCTGTCTGGACTGTGGCCTGTGCAGCTACGTTTGTCCTTCGTACCTGCCGGTGATGCGGGCCGTGCAGCGGAGTCGTCGCCATGTCCTCGACGCCTGACAGCGGCGCGGAGGTGTCGCAGCAACTTCCCGGACCCGACTGGCCCCCGCACATCCACAGCGGACGCTCGATCGGGCACTTTCATGGTGCGTTCCTCGTGGCGGCGTTACCGGCGTTGCTGGCGGGCACGGTGTTGTTCGGCCTGCGCAGCCTGCTGGTGTGCGGACTAGGCGTTGCGGGCGCCCTGATCGGCGAACGAATCTGCCAGGCCGCCGGTCGGTGCGACCCACCCGGCGCGGCCCGACGGGCCCATCGACTCGACGCCGCGGTGATCGGATTGCTGCTGGCCCTCACGTTGCCGGTATCGGTGGCGTGGCAGGTGCCGATCGTGGGCGGACTGGCCGCCGTTGTCATCGGCAAGGGCCTGCTTGGCGGGTTGGGCAACCAGTTGTGGCACCCCGCCCTGGTGGGCTGGGCTATCCTGCAACTGCTGTTCGGACCACAGGTCTCCCCGGCACGCTATCCGGTCCTGGCCAGGGGACATCTGGTGACGGGTTTCATATCAGTAACGGCCGACTCAACCGATTTCTTCGGTTTCGAGGCAAGCTCGCCCCCACCGGGCATCGAAGCCTGGTCCATGCGCCGGCCGATTGAACTCGTATCCCAATTCTACCGCAGCGACCTCGAAACCAATCGCGACGCCGGTTCACTGCTGGAGCTGTTCCGTGACTATCTGCCGCCCTGGTCCGACACGATCCGGGGACACGTGGCCGGTGGAATCGGCGAGACGTGTCTGCCCGCACTATTGCTGGGGGGGCTGTTCCTGGCCTACCGCGGCTACATCCGGTGGCGGCTTCCGGTGGCGACGCTTGTCACCGTGGCCGTTCTGGTTGCGATCTGGCCCATTCACACGGGCAGACCTGCCTCGCCGGGCGGGGTCGAGATGACCGCACTGCTCCCGCTGCTCCACACGGAGAACGGCCTGCCCGTCGGGGCGGCCGTGGTGCTCTTCCACCTGACCGGTGGCGGATTGTGGCTCGGCTGCGTCTTGCTGGCCACGGACCCGATCTCGTCTCCGCTGACCGGTCGCGGCCAGATGGTCTTCGGTGTGGGCTTGGGTATCCTGATCGTGGTCATTCGGTGCAACGGCTGGTCCGATGCGCTGCCCGGTGGAACCTACTGGGCCATTCTGGGCATGAGCACAATCGTGCCGCTGATCGACCGGTTTACCTCCCGGCGGGTCCTGGGCACGCGGCTATGACCCCGGCCGGGTACGCGCAAGCCTGGCCGCGGCCCGCTGGATCAGTCTTTCGAGCGACCGGCCCAGCTCTTCGACGCCGGCATCTGCGGTCTTCGGACCGCGTGCCACGCAGACCACGTCCAGTCCTGCGGGTAGATCGTGCTGTCTGAGCCGAAACGCCTCGCGCAGCCGGCGACGCGCTCGGGCGCGGGCTACGGCCCCACCGACCCGCCGGCCGACCTTGATGCCCAGGCGGCTCCACTCCAGCTCACCGATATCCACGTAGACCACCAGGAACCGGTCTCCCTCGGTGCACCGCCTGGCGAACACGCGGTCAAAATCGCGCTGGCGGCGCAGCCGCTGGCGCGGGCGAAATGCGAAACGAAGGGCCATGCTTCCCCGGCGGATTCTGCGGCCTCAACGGTACGGCGCCCGACGGCAGCACTCCGGGCAACGCAGTACCATACGCACCGGCGGCGCCCGGGTCCATCGCCCGGTGGCCGCTCCGCGGTGCTGTCCGCTGGCAACGGACCATCCGCCCACGTATAATTGGTGGAAAGGCCGTTGCGATGCCGATCTACCCAACGCCCCATGTCGGCGCAGCGGGGGGCCGTGCGGCGCCCCCGGGAGCCTCGCCATGATCCGCATGTATCCAATGGCCGTTCGCAGCCTGGCTGTGGTGATCGCCCTGGCCACGTGCGGTGTTCCGGTCCAGGCCCAGGAGCTGGGACCTATCGATCACCGCACAGGTGACGCCAGCAATCAGCTTGGGTCCGGCGGCTACAATCCCCCAACCGAGACGTTCGTCCCCAACACCGCCAATCTGTTCATCACCGGCAACGTGACCGGCGGGAGATCGTTCCAGGCATTCTCCCCCATCCGAGACGCCCAGAGTTTGTGGACCAGCCTGCCCAGCTCCGCGTTGGACGCTTTCCGACGCGACAGCGTCTCGCTCGACACCACCTTGCGCAACCAGCCACCGGGAACGGTCACCCCCTACTACTCCCGCCAGCGGACCACGACGAGCCTGGGAACGCTGGAGGCCGGTTTCGAGCAGTTCGGTGATCTGTCTTCGCAGGATATCTTCACCGTCCCGCAATCTGCGGGCGCCTTTACCATGTACCGTTTCGGCCAGGCCTACGCTCCCGAACTGGGATCGCCCAGCCTGACCACCGCGATGCAAAGCGGCCAGGTGTCCCTCCCACCGGCGGATTCCAGCGCGTTCCTGCAGCCGCTGAGCCCCTACGCGACGCTCACCAGTGACCTGGGATCGCTCTTCGGGGCCGTACCGGCAAGCAGCGCGTACGCATTCGATCGATACGGCAGCCAGGCGGGCCAACCGCTCTCGCCGGTCGATGCTGTGGCCCAACCCGGGGCGGTCGACCTGCTGATCCGTTCGACGCTACCGAGCCGCTCCGACGTCCAGGCACCGGGCCAGTTGATCGACCCGCTCGAGCGGCGTGACGTGTTGACCGGGCGGGTTCTGCGCCCCCCGTTCGAGTACGAGACCCTGCCCACCGAGGCCGACGTACCTGTGGCACCGGAACTCGCCGAGGCTGGGGCCGAGTCCGCCCCGATGCCGGGCGCCGAACCGGACCTCGCCCCAGAGGGCGGGCCATCCCCGCTGCCACTCTTCTCACGGCACGGAGCGGACGTCTACGCGGACATGACCAACGCCTATGCGTTCGTTGCGACACAGCAGGAACAGGCGGACGGGGTGCTGGCGGTGCTGGCCAAACGCCCGACGCTGGCCGGACAGTACGAGGAGGCGACTGCGGCGGCCCGGCAACTGATGGATCAGCCGCTGGACTCGTTCGCCGGATCAGACGACACCGCCATCCAGCATTACCTGCGTCGGGCCGAAGAGTTCCTACACGAGGGACGCTACTACCAGGCCCAGGCCTTGTGTGCCCAGGCCGAAGTGCTGGATCGACACAACCCCCTGGTTCTGCTGTCTCACGGACACGCCATGCTGGCGGCCGGCGAGTACTACACGGCCGCCTACAAGCTGTCCCGGGCGATCGAGCTGTTCCCGGGCATTGCCTTCTTCAAGCTCGATCTGACCAGATTCATCACCGAGCCGGACCTGCTCGAGCTGCGCCGGGCCGACCTGGAACGGCGCCTGGAGAAGAAGGAGGACTACCGCTTCCGCTTCCTGCTGGGCTATGCAGAGTACTACAGTGGGCTGGAGAAGTACGGCCTGGAGAACCTTCGCAAGGCGGCCGAACTCGCCCCGGAGTATTCCGGCATGGCTCGCCTGCACCACCTCCTGACCATGAAACTGCCCGACATGCCGGAATAGCGAACGCTCTCCATGCCGCGGAGCATTCCTGCACCCGCTATACCCCGTGGATCAGATAGAAGTTGGAGACCCGTTCGCGACCGATCGTCGTCTCCGGGCCGTGACCGGAAAGAACCCGCGTCTCGTCGGGCAACGTCATCAGCCTGGTGTGCAGGTTTTCGATCAGCCGATCGCCGTCGCTGTGGTGAAAGTCCACCCGACCGACACTGCCCGCAAAGAGGGCGTCCCCGACGAAGACCATGCCCTGCTCGGCGCAATGGAGGCTGCGTCCGCCGGGCGAATGCCCCGAGGTGTCCAGCACCCGCCAGTTTGAGCCATCCAGCTCCAGCGTGTCCCCCTCAACCAGATCGTGGAGATCGTCACTGCCTACGGTCAGGGGCATGTCGAAGTTGACCGACAGGTTCTCCTTGGGGTCACCCAGCATGGGCCACTCGGGTTCAGCCAGGTACAGGGGCATCGGCCCCAGAGCGGACCGCACCTCGTCCACGCCGGCGATGTGGTCTCCGTGGGCGTGAGTCAACAGGACGGCCTGCGGCTTGAGATTCTTCCGTCGGACGAAAGCGATGATCTGCTCGGCCTGCGGCGGCAGGCCCGGGTCGATGATCCAGCACGCCCCGCCGTCCCGCCGGTACAGCGTGTAGGCGTTCTCCGCGAACATCGGGTCGTTGGTGACATGCGCTTGAAACGCCGGTTGGTTCATGGTCAATCACTTACCCCTTCGAGTTCGCGAAGCACGCGACGGGCGTCGGCCGCCGGCGCGCTGTCAGGATAGATGGCCAGCAGATTGCGACAGTGACGCTTGGCGTCTTCCACGCGGGCGTCGGCCAGCGCCACCTGCGCGGCCCGCCACAGATCGGCCGCCTTGCGCCGGGCGTCCGCCTGATCCCGTGCGGCCAACTGTTGGGCAACACGAGGACGGGTCTCCAGTTCGATTCGCAGCCTTTTCGCTTCCGCGGCCACGGACGACGGCCGATATCGACGCTCCACGTCCAGCAAAACGTCCCGTGCCTCGATCGGCATCTGCTCTTGCATCAGGTCGCGCGCTTCGGTCAACGCCAAGTAACCCGACTGCCGGAGTCGAGCCAGCAGCTCCTCAGCCGACGCGATCTGGTCGGGAAAGTGCGCTCTCCGTTGGCCGAGCAGATCCTCCAGAGACGCTGCCGCCGGGCCGGGATACCTCTCGCTCCCCCCGACCAGCGCCACCCGAGCTTCGTCCAGCCGGCGCTCGACAGTATCGCGGCAGACCGAGGCGAACCAATCCATTGCCGCCTGCCCGATCTCGCGGCTGAGCACGTGCCCGATCGGCGGACGCTGAACGGTCACGCTGGCACCCGCTCCACGCAACAGGTACAGCCCCTGGCGCATCCGGGCCCGATTGAGGTCCGCCTCACCCACCGCATAGAACAGCGGCACGTCGCGCCGCCGTGCCACCATCTCGGCCGTCACCGTCGGCGGCAAGTAATTCGCCGTCACCGCAGCCGCCGTGGCCGGAAAACCCTCGACATACAGCAGATGGAACGTCATCGCCCCGCCGGCCGAGTGCCCCGTCAGCAGAACACGCTCGGCATCGTAAGGCAACGTGCCCGCGATCCGGTCGGTCAGTTCGCTCAACAGGGGCAGATCGGTGTCCCGCCACCCGGCGTTGCTGCCCTGTGGTGCGACGAAGATGAGCGGCAGCTCGGCTTCGAGCGAGAGCCAGAACTCCAGCAGATCGGACGCCCGCGTCTCCGTCCCGTGCAGGCACACGATCAGCGGATACCGCGTCTGCGGATCCATCTCCTTCGGCGTGGCCTGCCAATAGAAACCGTGCGGCAACTCGACCCGTTCGATGGACGGCCCATCGACCGCCGCTCCGGCTTCGCCTGCGACCGCTGCGCCAAGTGCGGCCAGCCAACACGCTGTCACGGCACCGAACATAGGGCTGAGAGTCTAGCGGCTGTGGCCACTGAGGCAACGGTCTCCGTGGTCTGAACCCACCACCTCGACACCTCTGCGGACCATATCTATACTGCCGATCGCTCAATGAACGGCGTTCGAGGAGGCCTCCTTGGAGCCGCACAGCGTCTCTCCGCGATCCGCGTTCCGGACCTTTGTCCGTCACCCGGTGGCCGGCCTCGTCGCGGCCGGGGCCGTCACATGTGGCCTGTGGCGGGCGATCGACGCCACCTGGCTCTGTGACGATGCCTTCATCTCCTTCCGCTATGCCCGGAACCTCGTCCAGGGGCTGGGGCTGGTCTTCAATCAGGGCGAGTGGGTCGAGGGATACACCAACTTCCTGTGGACCCTGTGGATCGCGGCGGGCCTGGCCGTCGGATGCAGCGCCGAGCTGTGGGCCCAACTGTGGGGCGTGGTCTGCTACGTAGGGGCTATCCTTCTGCTGATCACCAACCACGCGCGGCTGCGAGACCGCGTCGGAGCCGGCCGGTTCGCCATCCCGCTCGCGGCCGCCGGCGCCGCACTCCACGGTGACTGGTGCGTGTACGCCACCGGCGGGCTGGAGACGTCATGCTTCACCTTCCTGCTGCTGACCGGCTACCTGATCATCGTTCGCGCCGGTGCACGTCCACGGTTGCTCCTGGCGGGCGGTGCGATCTTCGGACTCGCCGCCCTGACCCGACCGGACGGCCTCCTGCCCGCCGTCGTCGCCGGTGGGTTCGTGTTGTGGCGGTCCAAACCGCGTGTGCGAAACGCCCTGCTCTACGCCGGTGGGTTCTTCGTCCTCTGGCTGCCATTTGTCGTCTGGCGTGTCGGGTACTACGGCGACTTCTTTCCCAATTCCTATTACGCCAAGTCGGCCCACCTGACCTGGTACGGGCAGGGTTGGCGCTACGTTTCCCTCTACTTCTATAAGTACTGGGCGCTCCTGCCGGCGCTGCCCCTGACGGTGTTGGTCCTGGCCCGATCCCGACGGTCAACACCGGCCGTATCCAACGGGCGCCCCGAACCTCAGGCGACGGTGATGCCAGAAGCCGCGTTGGCCGCCGCCATCGCCATCACCTACACGCTGTTCGTCATGCGCGTGGGCGGCGACTTCATGTTCGCCCGGCTGCTAATCCCAGTCGCGCCGTTCTGGCTGATTTTGCTCGAACTCGGCCTGATGGCGTTGCCTGATCGGCCTGCGGCTTGGCGCGTCGGCCTGATCGTTCTGGTGTGCAGCGGGTTGCTTCTGGCGCCGTCGCCCTTCGACGGCAGGCAGCCGCGCTACGGCATCGCCGACGAGCCGGCCGTCTACACACCCGAGTTCGTCCGGCAGATCGACAACAAGGCCGACGTGCTGCGGCGGTACTTCGACGGCCTACCGATCCGAGTCGCCTTCTACGGCACCGACGCCCGGCTGGTGTATCGCTCGAGGGTGGCCTACGCCGTCGAGTGCGAGACCGGACTGACCGACCGCACGCTCGCCCGCCGCCCACTGGAAAGCCGCGGCCGAGTCGGCCACGAGAAGCCCGCCCCGGTGCCCTATCTGGTCGAGCAGTGCAAAGTGCACTTCACGTTTCAGTTCCACGAGTGGAACGAGGTCCTGCCGCCGATCGGAATCACGTTCGACGACGTCCGCGGTCGCATGATGCGCTGGGACCCCGACCTGCTGGCCGAACTAAAGCGCCGCGGAGCCCGCTTCGTCGACTACCCAACCCTTCTCGACGAAACCATCGCCCAACTGGACGAGCTGACCGACGACCAGGTCCGCGCCGAATTCACCAGGGCTGTACGCTTCTACTTCGACTGGGTAGCCGATCCCGGGCGCGAAGCCGCGTTTCGCACCCGCCTCGAGCGCCGTTGAAGCTGCATAGGGATGATGCCCGCATCCCTCAGTCGCGGCTCTCAAAGATCGTGCCCAGGCCTCCGAGTAGCGACCCTTCGCCCTTGCCCTTGGGACCGACGTTGGCCAGGATGCGCCCCGCCAAGCGGGTAAACGGAAGCGATTGAAGCCACACGCTGCCCGGACCGGTCAGGGTTGCCAGGAACAGACCCTCGCCGCCGAAGACTGAGTTCTTGATCCCGCCGGTCATCCTGATGTCGTAGTCGACCGAAGGTTGCAGGGCCACCAGGCAGCCGGTGTCCAGGCGCAGGGTCTGGCCGGCCGCCAGCTCCACGCGGTGGATCGTCCCGCCGGCATGCACGAAGCTGATCCCGTCGCCGGTCAAACGCTGCAGGATGAAACCTTCGCCGCCGAACAGGCCGGTGAGAATCTTCTTCTGAAAGGCGATGCCGATCTGCACTCCCCGCGCCGCGCAGAGAAACGCGTCCTTCTGGCAGATGATCTCCCCACCGAGCTGGTCGAGGTGCAGCGGGATGATCTTGCCCGGATACGGTGCGGCGAAGGCCACCCGCTCTCGCTCGCTACTCACCGCCCCGAACGTGGTCAGGAACAGCGACTCGCCGGTGACCATGCGCTTGCCGGCGTCGAGCAGTTTCCCGAGGAACCCCTGCTGCTTGGACGGGTCGCCGAAGACGGTCTCCATCTTGATGCCGGGCGTCATGTACATCATCGCCCCGGCCTCAGCCACAACCACCTCGTTGGGGTCCAGCGTGACCTCGACGAACTGCATGTCGTCGCCGAAGATCTCGTAGTCGATCTCGTCGGCCGTCTGCGTCTTGGGCGTGGGCGGCGGCCCACCGGCACCGGCCAGGTCCCGCGCGATGGCCGCCACGTGGCGCGCCTTGGTCCAGTCCGGCACGCCCGGCCCGTAAATCAGTGCGTCGGCCCCGCCCGCCTGCGGGAGCCTGAACAGCAACTCCTGCCGGTCCATCGGGCCGACGGCTTCACCGTTGATCACGCAGTACCAGCCACCCTCGCCCGCCATGTGCAAACCTCCCGTTTCCGCTCGTCGTTTGAGCACACTTGTCAGGATGAGCCGCGGTTGGCATTGGACCGCCCGGTCAACCGCCGCGTCAAGTCACCCCGACAAACGACATCACGGAGCGTCCGGTCCACACTGTCGGGCAGGCCTGTTCCCGGCCGACCGATTGTGTACAATGCCGCCGCTGCGCCGTCGCGCGGCGAGCAGGGCGCAAACCCGTTGATGGCGACAGAAAGGCAGGCCCCCGTGCCCAGGAAGCCTGTAACTATTGCCCCAAAAGTAGAATATCTGTCCGTCCTCGACGAGCACGGCCAAGCGGACCAGACGCTCGACCCGCAGCTCGACGACGATTCCCTCTTGCGCCTCTACCGCACCATGTTGCTGACTCGGCGAGTCGACGAACGGGCCATCAACCTCCAGCGCCAGGGGCGAATGGGCACCTACGGCCCTACGCGCGGTCAGGAGGCGGCCCACATCGGCCCCGCCTTCGCCCTGGAACGCGACGACTGGTGTGTGCAGTCCTTTCGCGAGACCGGGGCCTGCCTCTTGCGCGGCTGGCCGATCCAGAACGTCTTCCTGTTCTGGGGCGGGTACGAAGAGGCCAACGTCGTCCCCCAGGGCATCAACGACACACCCATCGCCGTGCCGGTCGCTACACAGTTGCTGCACGCCGCCGGCGTCGCCTGGGCCATGAAGCTCAAGAAGCACCCCAAGGTCGTCCTCGGCTTCGTCGGTGACGGCGGAACCTCCGAGGGCGACTTCCACGAAGCCCTCAACTTCGCCGCCGTGTTCGACCTGCCCGTGGTCTTCGTGATTCAGAACAACCAGTGGGCCATCTCGCACCCCCGAAGAAAGCAGACCCGCAGTGAGACCCTCGCCCAGAAGGCCCTGGCCTACGGATTCGACGGCGTCCAGGTGGACGGCAACGACATCCTGGCCACCTATGTCGCGGGGCGCGAGGCGGTCGACAAGGCCCGGTCCGGCGGCGGCCCCACGCTGATCGAGGCCGTCACCTATCGCCTCGGTGTCCACACCACCGCCGACGACCCGACCAAGTACCGTTCGGCCGAAGAGGTGGACCGGTGGGTGAAACGCGATCCGCTGACCCGGTTCACGAAGTACCTGACCGACAAGGGCGTGCTCAACGATCAGACGATCGCAGAGATCGACGCCGACGTACTCGAGGAGGTGAAGCGCGGCGTCGAGGCCTACGAATCCATCGGCCAGGTGGACCCGCTGGACGTCTTCGCGTTCACCTATGCCGAGATGCCGCCCGAGCTGGTCAGCCAGCGGGACGAGTTCGCCGCGGCCCTGGAACGCGAGAGGCGCAGCGCGGGACAGTAGCGCCGTAGTCGCTACCCCAAGGAGAACGCATGGCATCGCTGAACATGGTCAAGGCGCTCAACCTGGCTCTGCGCCAGGCCCTGACCGACGACGGGGACGTCGTCATCCTGGGCCAGGACGTCGGCCGGGACGAGGGCGTGTTCCGCGTCACCGAAGGGCTGCTGGCCGAGTTCGGCTCCGACCGGGTGATCGACACGCCGCTGGCGGAGGCGGCCATCGTCGGCTGCGCCGTGGGCATGTGCCTCTACGGCCTCAAACCCGTCTGCGAGATGCAGTTCTCGGGCTTCGCCTATCAGGCCTTCCACCAGATTGAGGGGCACGTCTGCCGCTTCCGCAACCGGACGCGAGGCCGTTACACCATGCCCATGGTCATTCGCATGCCCTCCGGCGGCGGCATCCGGGCCATCGAGCACCACAGCGAGTCTCGCGAGGCCCTCTACGCCCACACCCCCGGGCTCAAGATGGTCATGCCCTCGACCCCGCGAAACGCCAGGGCCCTGCTGGCGGCCGCCATCGCCGACCCTGACCCCGTCGTGTTCTACGAACCCAAGGCCGTCTACCGGGCCTTCAAGGAGGAGGTGCCCGACGAACCCGAGACCCTGCCGATCGGCAAGGCCCGGGTCGTCGCCGAGGGCAACGATATCACCCTGATCTCCTTCGGGGCGATGATGCGGCCCACCATCGAGGCGGCCGAGGAGCTGGCCGAACGCCACGACATCAGCGCCGAACTGATCGACCTGCTGACCCTGTCGCCCATGGACACCGAGACCATCACCGGCTCGATCCGCAAGACGGGACGGGCGGTGATCGTCCATGAGGGCCCGCGGACCTGCGGCGTCGGGGCGGAGGTGGCGGCCCGGATCGCCGAGTCTGCGTTGGAGTATCTCGAAGCACCCATTCGACGCGTTACCTGTTACGACGTACACTTTCCCTACTTCGCTCGCGAGCGCGCGTTCCTCCCCAACGCCGAGCGGATCATCCACGCCGCACGCGAAGCAATGGACTTCTGACTCGCGGCTGTACCTGGGAGGTCCCAAGACCGATGGCCCGGAAATTCATGCTGCCTGATCTGGGAGAGGGCATCAGCGAGGCGCAGATCGTCCGCCTCCTGGTGACACCCGGCGACGAGGTGGCCGAGGACCAGGCCTTGATGGAGGTCGAGACGGACAAGGCTGCCGTCGAGATCCCCTCGCCCTTCGCCGGGCTAGTCGAAAACGTGCATGTGGAAGAGGGCCAGACGGTGCAGGTCGGCCAAGTGATGGTCAGCTTTGCCGATGCCGGTGCTCCCGCGGTAGCAGGAAAGGCGGAGCCCACCCCGGCCGGCGCGCCGGCGGCGCCCACTACGGCGCCCACAGCAGCCGCCCCGCCGGAGCACCCTGCCCGGCCCAGAACCGAAGACACCAAGCCCGTTCCGGCCGCACCGGCCGTACGCAAGCTCGCCCGCCAGTTGGGCGTGGACCTGCGCACCGTGCGCGGCACGGGACCCGGGCGCCGCGTCCTGCGCGAAGACGTCGAGAACGCCGCCCGGGGCGAGGCCCCCAAGCCGCCGGCCACGCCGGCCGAGGCGCCGCCGGACGAGCCGATGCCCCTGCCGGCCGTCCTGCCCGGCGTGCAGGATTCCGACAAGTGGGGTCCCGTCCGCCGCGCCCCGCTCACCCAGATCCGCAAGACCATCGCCACCCAGATGGCCCGGTCCGTCTACACCATCCCGCACGTCACCCACTGCGACGACGCGGATATCACCGAGTTGGACCACCTGCGACGCGGCTTCGCCGACCCCAACCGGCCCGACCTGAAGCTCACCCTCATGCCCTTCGTTATCAAGGCGGTCGCGCAGTCCCTCAAGCGGTTCCCCGAACTGAACGCAAGCTTCGACCCCGAGGCCGGCGAGATCATCTACAAGGAATACATCAGCATCGGCGTGGCCGTCGATACCGAGCGCGGCTTAATCGTGCCGGTGATTCGCGACGTCGATCAAATGAACGTTCGCCAGGTCGCCGAGGCGGCCATGGCGTTGGCGGACAAGGTCCGCTTGACCCAGTTCGCCATCGAGGACCTGCGCGGTGGAACGTTCACCATCACCAATGTCGGAGCACTCGGCGGGCGCTACTCGACGCCCATCATCAACTACCCGGAGGTGGCCATCCTGGGCACCGGGCGTTCGCGCTTGGAGCCCGTCGTGATCGACGGACGGATCGAGCCGCGGCGGATCCTGCCCTTGAGCCTGTCCTTCGACCACCGGGTCACCGACGGAGCAGCGGCCGCAAGATTCGTGCGCGAGGTGATCGGCTATCTGGAGAACCCGGCCCGTTTGCTGTTGTAACGCTTGGCAAGATCAGTGTGGCGCCGGTTTTCGACCGGTGCGCAACAACGCCGCCAGCCCGGTGCCACGCCCTTTGACACGGACTGTTGAACGCACATGGTTGTCGGCGAATTCACACAAGAGACGGACCTGCTGGTGATCGGGGGCGGACCGGGCGGCTACACGGCCGCGTTCCGGGCCGCCCAGTTGGGCGTCCAGACCACGATCGTCGAGGCCACCGAGTTCCTCGGCGGCGTCTGCCTGCACGTGGGATGCATCCCGTCCAAGACCCTGCTCTGGGTCGCGGAGCTGGCCGGGTTGGCCGAGCACGCCGCCCAGTTCGGTGTCGAGCTGGGCAAACCCAAGGTGAACCTCGACAAGGTCCGCCAGTGGAAAGAGGGCGTGACCGCCAAGCTGGCCGCCGGCCTGGACAGCCAGTGCAAGCGCCTCGGCGTGGAACGCGTCCGGGGGCGGGCGCGGTTCGAGGACAGCCGGTACGTAGCCGTCCAGGACAGCGCGACGGCCCGGATCAAGTTCAAGCACGCGATCATCGCCACCGGTTCCGAGTCCATCCGCCTCAAGGGCATCGAGATCGACAGCCCGCAGGTGATGGATTCAACCGGTGCCCTGAAGCTGGAGGACGTGCCCGGGCATCTGCTGGTCGTCGGCGGCGGGTACATCGGCCTGGAACTCGGCAGCGTCTACGCCGCCCTGGGCAGCGAGGTCACCGTCGTGGAGATGATGCCGGGCCTGCTGCCCGGTGTGGATGCCGACCTCGTCCGACCGCTGGCCAGACGCCTGAAGGACGTGCTGACCCAGGTCTGCCTCAAAACCAGGGTGACCGCGATGAAAGAGGCCGGCGGCGGCGTCGAGGTCGCCTTCGAGGGGGACAACCTCCCCCAGCGCAACACCTTCGATCGCGTCCTGGTGTCGGTCGGGCGCCGGCCGAACACCGATGGACTCCAACTGGCTAAAACGCAGGTGAAAACCGACCCGCACGGGTTCATCAAGGTGAACCAGCGGCTCCAGACCGACGATCCCCGCATCTACGCCATCGGCGACGTCGTCGGTAATCCGATGCTCGCCCACAAGGCGTCGCACGAAGGCAAGGTGTGTGCCGACGTCATCGCCGGGCACGACAACACCTTCGACGCCCGGGCCATCCCCGCCGTGGTGTTCACCGATCCGGAGATCGCCTGGTGCGGGCTGACCGAAGCCGAGGCGAAAGCGGCCGGCACCAAGGTCGTTGTCAAGAAGATCCCCTGGGGCGCCTCGGGGCGGGCCGTCTCGATCGGGCGCAGCGAAGGCGTGACCAAGATGCTCTTCGACCCGCAGACACACCGAATCCTGGGGGTCGGGATGTGCGGCCTCCACGCCGGCGAGATGATCGCCGAAGGCGTGTTGGCCATGGAGATGGGCGCTGTCGCCACCGATCTGGCCGCCACCATCCACCCGCACCCGACGCTCAGTGAGATGATGGGCGAAGTCGCCGACATGATGGAACTGGGCACCCTGACCGGCAAGTAGCTGCCTGTGGCGCCTGCCGGGCGTAGACTG
>Ga0307380_10007895_pt1 | contig 13714 bp, 13 predicted proteins | sample UN3MG_FD_202239 | JGI IMG/M metagenome (GOLD analysis project Ga0307380, IMG submission 202239) | Soil microbial communities from Risofladan, Vaasa, Finland - UN-3 | ecosystem: Environmental > Terrestrial > Soil > Coastal area > Acid sulfate soil | place: Finland: Risofladan, Vaasa | collected... | reverse complement strand
TTCGCGCAAGGCCTAATAGAGCTTGTTCTTGGGGTTATCTGACACCAGTTTTTGCAACAACCATGACGGCAACACTTTGCCTTTATGGATCGACAGCATCACCTGCATCAGGTCCTGCCAATATTCCAAGAGCAGGTCCCAATTAATCGTTCGTGTAAATCAGCTGTCGATATTTTTGTAGCGGATGTTCTTATCAGGCCGATACATAGTTACCTTGTTCCAATTGCGCATTCGCGGCATCAATTGAATACTCAGCAAATGGGCCAGGCCAAATACAACTTCATTCTTTACACCTTGCACCATATACTCAGCAAGCTAACTGAACTTCTACCAGAGGATGCATTTAATGGCGATGTCTAAACGAGTGTAATCTGGCACATTTTTTGCCGTATTACGAATATGGGCCTAAATAACACCTATTGGCAAGAGTTTGGACTGGAGAGTTTTCTGAGACGATACCAACTTCATCATACTTAACCGAACCGCCGGATGCGGACCCGCATGTCCGGTGGTGTGGGAGGGGGGCTTACGCCCCCCTATCCCGATTGAGAAGATTAGGTTGTGGTCGTCTCAGGTCTTGATCAACACCTTACTCGGCCGGCTCTTCCAGTTCGGCCGGCTCTTCCTGACTACGCATGTTGCTCAAGAAGCTATCAACCTCCCGGCCGGCAATTTCCTTGCTACCCAGACCGAAGGCCAGGGCGGCGGCGACGCCAATAGCCCCCAGGGTGATACCAAAGGCCAGGTTAATAATGTCATTGGCCACACCGATGGCCCGTAAGGAAAACGCGGCGGCGAAGACGATGATGGCGATGCGGGCCAACCGGGCCAGGGCTAAGGCATGATTGGTACCCGTGCTCATAATCGTGTCGAAGGCCAGGCGAGCCAGATAGAGACCGATGGCAAAGATGATTATCGCCAGGAAGACCTTCCAGAAGAAGATGGTGAAGGCATCCAGGGTGTCAACCAGGAAAGCGGAGCCGAGCATTTCAACGGCCGCGCTGGCAGCGTAGATCATGATGACGATGAACACCAGGTAACCCACCCACTGAGAGGGCGTTCGCGTACCCGTCCAGCTCAGACCTAACTTTCCTGGTACATTGTCGAAGCCGACGCTGCGCAGTAAGTCGGTCACCAACGTCGTGACCAGGCGAGCGACGGCGTAAGCGATGATGATGATCAGAGCGGCGCCGATCAGGCTGGGAATAGCGTCGACGATTGTGGTCAGCATCTGGGTAGTAGGCTCGGATAGAGCGGTGATATTCAACTGCTCCAACGCCGCGATAATGGTGACCAGCAAAACAATAATGTACAAAATAGAGCCGATCAGGTCCGACAGACCCCCTTCCAATTTCAGGCCAATGCGCTCGCCCAACCTATCGGTGCCGATGGCTTTCAGCAAGTTGCTGACGATCTTGCGGATTATGCGGGCGATAAACCAGCCAATGACCAGAAGAACGGCCGCGCTGAGCAGATCCGGTATGTAGCCGAAAATCTGGTTGAATACATCCAGAATGGGCTCGGCGATGGAGGAGATGCCCAAAGCGATCAGGACCGGGGGCAAGAAAAGCAACATGACGAACCAGAAGATGGCCGTGGCCAGAGTTTCGCCAATAGATACTTGCTCACCCTCTTCTAGCGCGCCGTACTTGTTAAGACGCTGGTCGATCTTCAGCAAGTGTGCGCCTTTACCTACCAGCAGCCTAAGCGCGGTTGCCACTAACCAGGCTATGATCAATAACACGCCTGCGGCGATGATTCTGGGGAGAAACTCAGTGGTCAGCCGATCCAGGAATCCCGAAATAGGGGTGGCGATACCGGCTAAGCCCAAGCGATCAAAGAAAGCCACCAACACAAATAGCATGAGCACCCAGAAGACAATTTTGGCCAGAACGTCTTCTATCTGAATCCCGCGGCCCTCTTCAGGTTCGCTAAGGGATGCGGCCAACCTGTTATCCAGTTCAGTTCGCTTAAGCAAACGGCGGATGATGCCGGCTATCAACCGGGCAACGATATAACCAACAACGAGAATGACCACGGCGATTAACAGGTCTACAAGACCCGCACCAATCGTACCGTCAAAGAATTCCTGAATTTGTTCCATTTTTGTCCCTCCTTTTGGGTTAGGAACTTACGAACTTTCTCAAAGCAATCAATATACCATTATAGGATTAGCTGATACCAATGGCCAAGTCACTGAACCGCAGGTGCAGTATGCGCTTCAGGTTTGGGATTCGGCGCTGAATGGGCAGAATGGTATTTTCCTGATGCTGTCTTTGGAGAGTCTTTTCTTTGACGATCTCGATTTTCCAGCACATGAGGGCAATCCTTGACAGCACAACAAAGTAGGGGCTACGCCTAGGAGTCGAGAAACGAAACTAGAATTTACCACAATAGTTTCAGTAAGAATTCTAGCATCCTGAGATAATCTTCCTTATTCCTTCGAAAATACTGCCCCCGGTTTGTTGTGCTCTCCCCAATTATAGTATTGACTAGTAATGGAACAAAAAAGGGACACAGAACATAATCTAGCCACAATTAGTCCGTTTTCTTGAGAGAATCAACATTATCTCAGGCTTTTGCCATCCAGAAGCACCTTTTTCTCAGGTTAGCTGTAAAGATTCGAGCTTGCAGTATTATCGTTATCACAGGAATTGCATCAAAAGACACGATTTTAGACCGATTTAGAATGCAAAAAGCCTCTGAAAGCCACTATGTCCCTTTTCTGCTCGAAAACTAGTCAAAGCCAAAAACTCGCCGTGACACGGCGCACGGGTGAGATCTATAAGATCCCCAGGTGGTCTGGCTGGTCCAATCCGGCCGGATTAAGCCCATCGTCACTGGCGTTTACCCCCCTGGAAGAGGCAGCGGCGATTCACGAGCGGCTGGGGAAAGGAGAGATCATCGGCCAGGGAGACCTCTTTTATCTCTGGCATCCAGGGAGCGAGCAGATCTTCTCCGGTTACGGCCTGGCCAAAGAGTCTGGGCGAGACGACCTATTGGTGGGACTCCTGACGGTCGACCGCCCCTATCCGGCCGACCCAAGCTGGTTACAGGCCGTTCATAACGCCTTCGGCGAATGCCACCTGGTGCCCATGGCTAGCAGTGGCGAAAGAGGCCTGGCCTGCCAGATGCAGATTACCCCAGAGGATGAAGCCCATTTACGCAGATTCCCTTCACCCCTGTCTATGGAAATTCAGATGGCCCTTGAGCCGCTAATAGAAGACCCCCCTCACCCTGTATTCAACCTTTCCTGGGATAACGAGGCCCGGCTGTGGCGCAGCGTGTTTGCTATCAGCAACGAGCTTCCGGCCGAGATCCGGGAAGTCTTCGAGTGGACGGGCTACGGTTGCCTGCCGGTGGAAAGCAACATCGGCGTGGTCCACGTATGTCATGCGTCCGACGCCGATATCGAGGGTTTTACTGACAAACCGGTCTGGAGCCAGTGGCAGCTTATCCTCACGCCCTCTGCTCCCCTTATCAGATTGGAGTTGGCGATACCAGATCGGCCGGATAACCCTTTTAGGTTCGAGTCCTTTCTGAATGTGGCCGAGGAAGACCAGGCCAGGGTATTGGACCAACTGGCCAATCAGGATCAGCTCTTCATGGCTTTCTACGGTGATGATTTGGGATACCGCTATGCTAAAGTCCTTCCCCACAGCGAGCAACAATGGCAACAGCTAGATGAGCTGATGACCAAGGCCACCGATCACTGGAATGGAATTCCGCCAGAGCGACGGGATTATGACAGAGCCAAGGCGGAGTTCATGAGCAAATATATTTAAACTGAGAAACTTGTTTCCAACATACCTTTGCCCTGATGGTTACACAAATCGTCTCTTTATGGAACCAGAATAGCCCGAAGCGATAGAGTCGCAGGTCGCCAGAATCACCCATCAGAATGCGATATATGTGCTACTGGCCGAAACCGCGCAGATCAGCAAGACAGGGCGCTGGGCGGTATGCTAGACTAGCACACTATGCGGGAGCGGGAGCCCGACAACTCAAAAAAACCAGATCAGAAGTTAAAGATCACCGACCTGCCGGCAGACAGCCGGCCACGAGAGAGATTGTTGCACCTTGGCGAGGGGGCGCTGTCCCAATCCGAGCTAATGGCCCTTGTCATAGGCACCGGTCACGGCGAGCATAATGCGCTCTGGCTTTCGCGGGCGATGATGGCCCACTTTGGCGGCCTGGAGGGCCTTATCCGGGCCTCGGCGACGGAGCTCAGGGCTTTTAAGGGTATTGGTGAGGTCAAGGCGTTGAAGATAAAGGCGGCGCTGGAATTGGGTCGCCGGCTGATGGCCGCGTCAGGGGAGACGCCCCGGTCCGTTACTTGCTCGGCAGATGCAGCCAATTTACTCATTCCCGATATGGCCTTCCTTGAACAGGAACATTTGCGCCGCACCAACTCTCGATGCCAGCGGATGACCGTTTCTGGTCTGACAATGCGAATGACATCCCCAAGTTGACGAATGGTGCGATTTGTATTTTTCTTCAGTCGGGCTGTCAGAAGAGCCAAGGTTGCCTTATCAGCACGATTGGGTCTGATGGGCTTATGATGTTTGCGTACCATGACATCGAGTTGATGTCGGAGAATGATGATTTCCAAATCCTTATCGTTTTCGGATAAACGGCTGACACGGATGAGCGACAAGAGAATCGAGAAGATGTGTCTGACGAGGAACCAAAGCATAAGAATTTCCTACTCCAAAAAAGATACAGCAGGATTGTATCAAAGTGTTGGTTAGAGGCATGAGATAGGCAATTCTCTCGAGTGGGGTGTTGTGTGATCCTAATATTTGCATACTACGGGATCAAAATCAGCACTTTTGAATGAAAACCAGCAAATTTTGGTTCGCGTTCAATCCCTAAAATTCCCAGCTAATCAAGCACGATCACCCCTTTTATGAAGTTCAGCAAAATAATCGTCGCAATATCAAACTGCCCCGCTATCGTGAGATGAGCTGCATTTGGAATAATAGCCAGTTCGGATTTATCCACCATCCTGTACTTTTCCAGAGATTGTTCCGGGGGCAAAACACATCCCAGTCACCGCACCAGAAAAGTGTGGGATCCGTGATTTTCGCAAAGTCAGCCTGTGTGTGTACGGGCGGCTCCCACCAAGCCAGGGATGCCTGGATGAGCAAGTTTTTCCAGTAGTCCGGCTCATAGAAAATATCGTGCTTTTCCTCAAGAGATCGAAAGAAATCGGCATTCGTCTGAATTACCCGATCAAAATCCACAATCCCAGAACCTTCACATCCCAGGAGACTTCGCATCACTTGACGCCATTCAGCGGTCATGGAATTGTAAATTCCGCCAATCATATATCCTCGAACCAGGCCTGGTTAGATCATCGCCATATGTAAAGCAGATTGGCCACCATTGTTATATCCGACTACCACTGGATCCTGCAGATCCAAAGAATCGATGAACAGTGCGATATCTTCCGCCATCAAAGCGTAACTGAACTTCCCTGAAGGGTTATCCGTCCGCCCATGCCCTCGCGTGTCTGGTGTAAAGACCTTGTAGTTCTTTGAAAGTAAGGGAATCGCTGGAGCCCACTTATGGCAGGTTTCCAGTCCACCATGGAGCAGAATGACGGGAATCCCCTCGCCATAGGTCTCATAATACGTATGCAAGCCGTTGACTTGAACACAAGCTCCTTGATTAATCAACAATTTAGGTAGATTCATTTGGGTACATCCTAGGTGAGACTCTCAGTTTTCGACTCTTTTCTTGAGGGCTTCGCCCATCGCGATCATGGCAGCTTTTGCATTCGTTTCCAAATTCTTGGCTTGTAAAGGGACCAGTAAACCGTTAAAAATCTCCCGGTCGATGAATCGAACCCCGTGTTCATTGATTGGCTCGATCGTGAAAAAATGCTCGGCTCTGAAAAGAAACGGGAGAATGACATGAAACTTCCAGGAGAATTGGCGATTTGGCTCTACCGTTGTAACCGTACAGAGAAGCTTCATATCGTTCGAGGCTGATTTGGTAGTTAAGTTGACTTTTTCACCGATCGCCAATTTTCCTTCGGCGCGGCAAAGCAGCGGATTCCATTCTGGATATTTGCCAAAATCGGTCAGGACTTCCCAAACCCTTTCTGGACTGGACTGAATCTCGATTTCATTGTGGTTCGATTTCATGGTTTGCTCCTCTCTTTGATCTTTTTTGATTTACTCGTTAGATAGTGCCATCAACTCAGCCAAAGGGGGTGGATTTATCCCCGTTGTGATTGCTTCGAGTCGTGCTTTCACACGTGACTTAAATTCAGGATGCGTCAAGATGTAGAATCGATGATCCTGAATGGCTTAAAAGACTTGATCGGCGACTTCAGCCGGCGGCATCCCGTTTTCGACAGCCTGTTGAAATAGTTGCATAGTGGATTCCATTTCCGGGGTGATGTTCATCTCATCTGAAGTGTTAAAATATTCAGGAGGACGGTTCCTTTCCGAATCCAAAATCCGAGTTTGCACCCATCCCGGACAAAGCACTGAAACCTTGATTTTGTTTTCGTTTTCCCCCAAGTCATAATACAGCTTCTCCGAGAGCGCCACAACGGCATGTTTGGAAACTTGATAAGGGGCCACCGCATGAAAAGGCAGCAAACCGGCGATCGAAGATGTGTTGAAAAGATAGCTTTCCTCCTCCTGTGCAAGCATGATGGGGAGAAATGCTTGAATGCCGTGAATGACGCCCCAGAGATTGACGCTCAGGGTCCAGGTCCAATCATTATTGGATGTATCCCAGGCCGTCGAACCAGCACCTACCCCGGCATTATTGAACAACAAGTGCACTGCCCCGAAGGTATTAAGTGCCTTCTCTGCCAAAGCATTGACATCCTCTGCCCTGGAAACATCCGTCCGTACAGACAATACATTTGCGCTGGTGGCTCTCAGTTCTTGCTCGGTCTGGGATAAGGCCTTTTCCTCGATATCGGCAAGAACCACCTTCATTCCCTCTTGTGTATAACGTTCAACGATTGCGCGGCCGATGCCGCTGGCTGCGCCAGTGACAATAGCGATCTTATTATTGAACTCTTTCACAGTTTATTCCTCCAATAGTTCTATGCATCTACCTGAGAAACGCACTAGCAATCTACCGGATCGTATAGATTATTATTCGCTTTCGGTGAGATAGTCGTAGATGACATCCCCATAACCCAAGGAGATATCATCTACCGTGTACCTGCCTTCCAATATCTCCAGGATCCGAATGTCACCCAACGGATCGGAAACCGAGGAACCAAGCTTCAGTGTTGCCGAACCTGTTATCAACTCCTTCATATCACTTTCGATCAACGTGGAGGTCAATTGCATTACATCCGGCGGAGCGCTATTCTTCACGCAGGGAATAAGTTTCAGGTTGAACCAGGGTGCAACAGGTTGGGGGGGGATCGGATCAACCCGTTCTAGGAGATGCAGTCGGGCATCGACCAACACGACATCATCTCGTACAACTTGAGCTGAGATGACATTGTTTTGCTCTGTAAAAAAGATTTCGGCATCTTTCTTCGGCCATCCATAAATTTCCCGACCTGGAACGATCGCACCCACTTTGTCGAGATAGAGATAAACAGCATATTGACCTACAGTTTCTGAGAACGAGGCTGGCGCGCCAAGCCCCATCTCCAAATAGCTAAACCGTGTAGGAGTTTCCACGTTGAACTGGGCGATGTAGATGAATAAAACGGAATCGGGATTGGGTACCAATGGAGCTGGCACCAATGCTTGGAGAGTTTCGGGAGTCGTTTTGAACAGGATGTTGATAGACTGGTTACCTTGGTAAATATAAGGCGGTGCTTCATAAAGGGGAGCCACTCTGGGCATACTATATCCTGGTTTCATTCTTCACCTCCGGGATAGTAATTTATATTCTTGCCAACAAGTCTACCTTCCGACCGTTTGCCAAACGTTTCCCCCAGCGTTTCCTTTGCGCTACAATCATGAAATGGATGCCTTATATATCTCTGGGATGGGTCCCCCGCAGATATCGTTGAATGGCAAGGGTGTCGAAATCAAACGCCGAAAAGCCATCGCTTTGCTTGTTTATCTAGCGGTGGAAGGGCGGTCACAATCCAGAGAATTTCTCTCAGGGTTATTCTGGCCGGAATACGATCAATCCAGTGCCTATGCTTACCTCCGGCGCACCTTATGGGAGATAAAAAACGTCCTCGGAGACGGCTGGTTGGAAGTGAGCCGGGAATGGATCGGCATTCCCTCGTCCACAAATTTCCAGATGGATGTTATTCAGTTCCAGGCATTACTTCGGGGGGTAAAAGAACATGATCATCCAATCGCAGAACTATGTGAGCAGTGCATCGGCCAATTAGAGGCGGCTATTCGCCTCTACCGGGGGGATTTCTTGTCGGGGTTTAGCCTGAGTGCCTGTCCACAGTTCGATGCCTGGCAGTTCTTGCAATCCGAACTCATCCGGCGAATGTTCCAGGATACCATCCAAGATCTAGTAAATGTCCTGGAACAACACGGCAGGATCAGTGAGTCAATTCCATATGCCCAACGTTGGTTAGCCATCGACAACCTGAATGAGCGTGCCCATCGCAAGTTGATGACATTGTTTGCCAAAGATGAGCAAATACATACTGCCTTGCGCCAGTTCGAGGTGTGCCAGACCGTTTTAAAAACGGAGCTCGACCTGGCGCCCGAGATAGAAACCACCGACCTTTACAACCAGATTCGAGAGAGGCGCTCTTCTGCCCCACTGGTGGAGACTGGTCAAACACAAATCCTGTTAACCGAGGGCGATCAAAACTCCTGGTTGGAACAAATTCTCTCTTCACCTGTTCGCATTTCCTTCCAAACCAACTTGCCGGTGCAGACAACGCGCTTCTTCGGCCGAGAGACAGAAATAAGGAAGATTTCCGGGTTACTTCATAATCCGGATTGCTGGTTACTGGCCCTGATAGGCATGGGTGGCATCGGTAAGACCCGCCTGGCCAATCAAGTCGGCCAAGAGATCAACGCGACCTTCCCTGATGGAGTCTATTTTGTCACATTAGAAGGGCTGAAATCCATCTCTGCCCTGGTTCACAAGATCGCAGAGACTCTCGGGCTTTCTTTTCACCCTCAAAAGGGTTCCCCAGGGATCCAACTAAACTCTTTCTTACGCGATAAAACACTGCTCATCATTTTTGACAACTTTGAAACATTAATCTCAGAAGCTGCAATATTGCACCAACTACATGCTGAAGCAACCAACCTCAAATTCTTGGCAACTTCCAGAGAGCGACTCAAGATCTCTGGGGAATGGGTATTCGAAATTCAGGGGTTGGACTACCCTGAATTGGACCCCGGAAAATTCGATGAAATCCTTGGTTTTCCTGCTGTCGAGTTATTCATTCATGTTACTCGCCAAACCTTGAACAATTTTCAGATCGATGTAGGAAATTACCGGGAAATTGTGGCCATAGTTCAGTTGCTAGAGGGCATGCCACTTGGGCTTGAAATGGCAGCTTCCTGGATGAATCTGCTTTCTCCAAAGGAAATCCTGGCTGAAATTCGCACCAATCTGGATTTCCTGAAAACCGAAATGCAGGATACACCCACTCGGCAGCAAAGCATGCGCGCCGTCCTGGATTACTCCTGGAAACGTCTCAACTGCAATGACCAATCTGCAATCTCCAGGTTGTCAGTTTTTCAAGGGGGATTCAACCGCGAATCCGCTGGAAGAGTTGCAAGGGTTTCCCTGGTGGACCTGAAGAGATTGATGGACCGATCCTTTTTACGCAAGAAAGGATCAGGTGGATTCTATCTTCACGGACTCATGCGCCAGTACGCCCTCGAGAAATTACGTCAATCCCCTGAGAATTATGTGGCCACTAGAGATCGACACGCGGCTTATTACATAGCGGCCTTAAGCCTATGGGGGGAACGCCTGAAAGGTCCTGAACAGGTTGACCTGCTGCCCGTCATGCGACGGGAAATTGATAATCTCCAGGCAACCTGGGTCTGGGTAGCCCAAGAAGAGCAAATTGAGCAGATCCAAAGAGGCCTAGAAGGATTGTGTTATTTCTACCTGCGAACCCTCCGAAATCAAGAAGGGCTGGAAGCCTGCCAGCTTGGTTTAGCCGCTCTGGAAGAGGCAGAGACTGAATGCGGTCCAGAAGTACAGGCGAATCTGCTGGCCTGGAAAAGTATATTTTGTTTGAACCTGGATGATCATGAGACGGCGGGTGAATCAATTGACTCCGGTCTGAAAATGATGGGCGAGGTGTATGGAAAACGAAATGATCTTGCCCCTTTATGGGCGCGGTTGTTGATGACGAAAGCAATTATCGAAAATTACCTTGGTAACCGGGAAAAAGCTATTGAATATTACGATCGTGCTTTTACGATATACTGGCAGTTACAGGATTTTTCCAGTTTCTCTTATTTGATGCTGCATGCCCTCGACATAGGGGGAGTTACTTCTGAAAAAAGCTATCAATTCCTATCCGATGCCATTCACTTCAAAAGAAAATCTGGCGATTTCTTCAACACAGCTTATTTGTTATATATGTATTGCATGGTCGTGGCCTACCACTTTGGCCAGCCCTTTCAAGCGACCGTGTTGATGCAGGAAAGCTGTGAAATCTTCGAGAGGTTGGGGGATCCGCTCAGCAAAGAAATGTCACTCGTTGCAGTAGACCCAATTTTAAACATAAACGGTCGCTATGATGAACTACTGGGGGTCAGAAAGAAAAAGATCGATTATGCTCAAGAACGAGGCGATCATCAGACCACCGGAATCTACCTGGCTGAGGTCGCGGAAACGCTTTGTCATTTGGGGAATTATCCTGCTGCCGAAGAACATTTCAGGGAGGCATTGATTCACATTAAAGATGGCACTTCCTACCAGTATGCTTTCCGTTTATGTGGCTTAGGAGAAGTGCTGCTAGTGCAGGGTAAAATCTCTGAAAGCCAGGATATTTTTCAAGAAAGCATTAGCGGTATAAAAATTGGTGAAAAGTGGGGACAGGGTAAGGCATATGCCGGTTTGAGTATGGCCACCTTCAAGATAGGCAACCGGGAAAAAGCCTGGGAATTGATTGGACAGGCCTTGCGGCACCACCATGAAGGCCAAACCCATTATTTCTCCCATTTTTCTCTGGGAGCATACGCCTATTTATTATCTCAAGAAGGCGATATACAAACTGCGTTAGAGATATACTCCATGTTGGAACAACAGATGTTTATCCGTGACTCACGCTGGTTTAAAGACCTCTATCGGAAACCAATCTACGCTGTAGCGATGGATAAAGATCCGGATGAAAACTCAGAGGCCGAATCAATCGGTAGACAAATGGATCTATGGAAAACGCTAGAACAGGTTATCCAGAAGGTCAATATGTGATTCTGAAAATAGATTTGACATCCGATAGTTGTGGGAAGCAACCAACCCATTTATCCGGGTTATGCTTGAGCAATATTATATAGGTCACACCATCATCGCTTGATGATTTCTGGGATTGAAATTATCATTCTTACTAGGTAATTTCTTCGAGACTCGTTGCCCCCATTGTTAGTTTTGAGCAAAAATCAAGGGGTCGGTGGTTCGGAACACGTCGAATATCGCCCAAGGTTTGACATCGATGAACAAGACGGAGAAATAACTTCTTACTGTCCTTCGCTTTGTAATAACAATAAGGGTATTCAATTTGTGATTCATGAAGTGTGCTTATGACCTGCCCCCGTTTCTAGGACCACCGTATCGCCGGATGTAAATCCTGTTGGAAAACAACCTAATGCCTCGCTGTATCTGGGGGATATATCTGCGTTAAGACTGATGTACTGGGAAAAGAGGGAAAGATGGACGCGATTGGACTTGAACCAACAACCGTACGGATGCGGACCCTGTAGACTTATGGGCCTTGATACCTCCCACCTCTGGCGGGAACATTTAACATTGAGGCTGAAGTGATCCAAAAAGCGGAAAAAATGGGCGCGATTGGACTCGAACCAACGACCTTGTATGTTAATAGAAGTGTGATAGACCTTGATGGTGAAGGTCTTATCCGCTTGGAGAGCGGTGAAGCTCTCAACGACCTTAAGTCGAAGAACTGCTCCGTGAGAATAGCTCCCGCTCTCCCTTGGTCTGCCCAAGTACCGACGATATCTTAGACCCTTCTCAAGCAAGCAGAAGTGAGTCTCGATGAAGCAAGGTTGTGCTGTAGCAGGCCGATAGCAACGTACAAGGCAGGTACCAAAGATGAAGCAATTTTACCTGGGCATCGACGTAAGCAAACAGGCATTCGCAGTGGCGCTTTTAGGCGGACAGCAGCCCCATCGCGGTCACTTCATTAACGACTTGGAGGGCTTTGAGAGGCTGGGTAGGTGGTTGAAAAAGCAGCAGGTGAAACGAGTTCATGCCTGTATGGAAGCGACGAATCGCTATTGGGAACCACTGGCCCTCTTCCTACACAAGCAGGGGCTCGAGGTTAGTGTCGTCAATCCCAAACTCATCAAAAGGCATAGCCAGTCTATCATGCAGCGAAACAAGACTGACCCCCAAGATGCGTTGACCATCGCAGATTATTGCCTCAAGCAGCGGCCTAAACGCTGGCAACCCCCGTCACTAGCTTATCGCGAGCTTCGCGAGATGGTCCGTCATGTTTCGGCCCTAAAGAGTGACCGCACTCGTGCTCTCAACCGCAAGCAATCGGGCTTGGGCAATGTAACAGTTCTGACGGCCATTGAAGCCCAGATTGAGTTCTTGAATCAGCAAATTGCTGACTTAGAGCAACGCATTGTCAACCATATTGATCAGGACCCCGACCTAAAACAGGATAAGGAGTTGCTTCTCTCCATTCCTGGGATTGGCGACACAACCGCCGCCGTCTTTCTAGCCGAGGTTCAGGATGTTTCCCGCTTTTCTCAAGCCAAGCAACTGGACGCCTATGCCGGCTTGACGCCTGGCCAGCGTCAGTCCGGGTCATCCGTCCATGGCCGACCACATCTTGTTAAATGGGGCAATGCTCAGTTGCGGACCGCTTTTTACATGCCTGCCCTAAGCGCTTATCGTTGGAACCCGATCATTGCTGGCTTGCATCAGCGCATGTTAGGCCGTGGCATGAGCAAGATGACCATCATCGTGGCCTGTATGCGTAAGTTGCTCCATCTATGCTACGGCGTCTTGAAAACCCGCAAACCTTTTGACCCCAATCATTCTGCCAGTTTTCAATTTTCCGCTTGACATTTAACACGATATCTCACGGATGTGAACCTCTTATTTATACTAGTTGGGAACGGATACGGAATGGGGTAGAACAGGTGGTGATGCCTATCGTCGCTTGGCCAATCGCTGGCTCGCATTACTCTGGAAGCTCTAGCATAGCCGAGAATCTTACGACGAGGCTTATCATTTGCAACAGCGGCACTACCGGAGCCAACCGCTCACGTAGTCGTACACAGTTGCTATTGTTGAACAATTATCGTTAGTTGCTCGTGATTGGATTGACAGGAATTGATATATTCTTCGCTATCACAATGAATGTTAACTTAGCGTGCCACTAAGGATGATCATTCAAGTATGTAGGCAGCTCCTATTACATGTATCCTAATGCCGTACTTAATCCCAAACTGGTGGCTTGATCGTATATGGATCCTTTGCCGAGCGATCGGCTGAAAGGGTTCGCTGGTGACGTTCAACTAACACCTCAATCGCTTCGGCCAGATGTTCTTCAGCAATATGATGGTCGCTGCGCTCCACC
>Ga0307380_10007893_pt1 | contig 13717 bp, 15 predicted proteins | sample UN3MG_FD_202239 | JGI IMG/M metagenome (GOLD analysis project Ga0307380, IMG submission 202239) | Soil microbial communities from Risofladan, Vaasa, Finland - UN-3 | ecosystem: Environmental > Terrestrial > Soil > Coastal area > Acid sulfate soil | place: Finland: Risofladan, Vaasa | collected... | reverse complement strand
CCCGCTCCGGACGGCAGCTCGGCAACTTCCCCCAGGCCTTCACGCACCTGGCCCTGATCAACGCGGTCAACCACGTGATCGCGGACGAGCTGATGGCGGATTCGCGCGACGGCCAGACCGCGGTGTTCACGGAGATGCGGGGCCGGCGTCCGTGAGGGTCGCCTGCGGCTTCGACCATGGCGGCTTTCCGCTGCGGGAGAGGATCTTCGCCGCGGTTCGCGAGGCGGGCCACGAGCCGCTGGACCTCGGCGCGAGTGAGCTCGACCCCGATGACGACTATCCCGACTTCGCTCTCGCAGTCGTCCGCTCGATCCGCGCCGGAGAGGCGGAGCGCGGCATCCTCGTCTGCGGCTCCGGCGCCGGCGTCGCCGTCGCCGCGACGAAGGTCGAGGGGATCCGGGCCGCGATGGCACACGACACCTATACCGCCGCCCAATGTGTTGAGCACGATGCGGTCAACGTCCTGGCGCTGGGCGCCCGCGTGATCGGCCCGGTGATCGCGGCCGAGCTCGTTGCCGCGTTCGTCGGGGCGGAGTTCAGCGGCGAGGAGCGCCACGCGCGCCGCCTGCGCAAGGTCGAGTCGATCGAGCGCGACGGGCTCGATGCCCGGCTGGGCTGAGCGAGCTCTGGCTCTTCGGGCCCCCGCGCGGGACTCCCACACACTCGCCGCGGGTTTCCCCGGTACCCGCCCGATTCGTCGGTCCCTACGGTGGGCTTGATGCCCGGCGCCGTCGAAGAGCAGGACGAGATGCGCGAACCGAGGGCGCCCGAGGACCGGGCGCTGATTGACATGCGCGGGGTGACCCGCAGCTACTCGGTCGGCGGCGGCACGGTGGTCGCGCTGCAGGACGTCGACCTGCGGGTCGAGCCGGGCGAGTTCATCGTCATCCTCGGCCCCTCCGGCAGCGGCAAGACGACTCTGCTCAACATGATCGGCGCGCTCGACACGCCGACCGCCGGGCGGATCGTGATCGACGGACAGGACATAACCGACGCGAGCCGGAAGGAGCTGTTCGTGTTCCGCCGGCACTCCGTGGGGTTCATCTTTCAGAGCTTCAACCTGTTCCCGGCCCTGAACGCGCTCGAGAACGTGCGCTTCGGGGCCGACGTGGCCGGTCGCCCGGATGCCCTCGACGCCGCCAGGACGACGCTCGAGCAGGTCAGCCTCGGCGATCGCGTCGACCACTTCCCGCACGAGCTTTCTGGCGGCGAGCAGCAGCGGGTGGCGATCGCTCGCGCCCTCGCCGCCGGCAACCCGATCGTGCTCGCCGACGAGCCCACCGGCGAGCTCGATTTCACCACCGGTGTGCAGATCCTCGATCTGCTGCACGGGGTGACCCATTCGGCCGGCACGGCGGTGCTGGTCGTCACCCACAACCGCGAGATCGCCCGCGTCGCCGACCGCATCATCGAGCTCTCCAGCGGGAGCATCGCCGCAGACCGGCCGAACGAGCCGGCCGACGTGTCGACCTTGCGCTGGTAGGCATGGATGGTCTCGGCGCCCGTTTCTGGCTGACCTGGTCGTGGCGTGATCTGCGCCGGCGCTGGCCGCTGGTGCTTGCGATCGGACTGCTGCTCGCGGGTGGGACCGGCCTCGCCGCGGGCCTCGGAGGCATGGAGGGCTGGCGGGTCGACTCCAACGACCGCAGCTTCGCGGCGCTCTCCGTCCACGACATCCGCGTCGAAGTCGAGGAGGGCGGCTACGCGCCGGCCGGTGCGCTGCGCGACGCCGCGCTTGCGATCCCGGCCGCTGAATCGGTGGATGCGGTTGCCGAGCAGCTGGTCGCGCCGACCCAGATCGATGCCTCGGCCCTCGCTCCGGAGCCGGTTCTCACCCCCGGGCAGCTGATCGGGGTGGAGCCCGGGGAGGATCGGGCCGTCGACGGGGTCACGGTGACCGGGCCCCCGGTCGACGCGATCGCGGTCGAGGAGGGCCGCGGCTTCGGTTCGGCGGGCGCAGTCGCGATGCTCGACCCCCTCTACGCGGAGGAGAACGGGATCGCCGCCTCGGGCACGATCGAGCTCGCGGGGGGCGCGACGCTCGAGCTGGCCGGCCTCGGACGCTCGCCGGAGACGTTCTTCGTCAGCGGTCCGGGCGGGGCCTTCAGCGCGACGGAGGACTTCGGGACCGTGTTCGTGCTGCTGCCGACGGCGCAGCGGCTGACCGGCAGGGAGGGCCAGGTCAACGGCCTGGTGTTGACCCTGAAGCCGGGCGCCGACCGCGACGCTGTCGCTGCCCAGCTCGAGCGCGCGATCGGTCGCGAGCTGCCGGGGCTCGGGGTGAACCTGAGCGTGCTCGAGGACCTCGATTCCCACCGGATCCTCTACGACGACGCCGAGAACGATCAGCAGCTCTTCAACGTGTTCGCATTCCTGATCCTCGCCGGAGCGGCCTTCGGGGCGTTCAACCTGATCAGCCGGACGATCGAGTCGCAGCGGCGCGAGATCGGGATCGGCATGGCGCTCGGCGTGTCGCCTCAGCGCCTCGCGGTGCGGCCGATGATGCTCGGCCTGCAGATTGCGGTGATCGGGGTCGTGCTCGGCGTTGGCGTCGGGCTGCTCGTCAACGAGTGGCTGCGGGGCCTACTGGCCGATCAGCTGCCACTGCCGATCGTCGAGGCGGGCTTCAGGCCGGGGACCTTCCTCCGCGCCGCGGCGATCGGGCTGGTGATTCCCCTGATCGCGGCGGCCTGGCCGGTTCGCAGGGGCCTCCGCGTGACGCCGATCGAGGCGATCCGTGTCGGCTTCCGCGCGGCGCGCAGCGGTGGCCTGGCGCCGCTCCTCGGGCGCCTGCCGCTGCCGGGAAACAGCCTCGCGCAGATGCCGCCCCGCAACGTGCTGCGAGCGCCGCGACGCACGCTCCTGACCGTCCTCGCAACCGGGGCCGTCGTCTCGGTGGCGGTCTCGATGTCGGGGTTGATCGACTCCTTCGCGGCCACGGTCGACCGCAATCAGGCCGAGGAGTTGCGCGGTGGCAGCGGCCGGCTCTCCGTCTCGCTCGATCGCTTCTACCGCGAGGGAGCTGAGCCGGTGGCCGCGGTCGAGAGCTCGCCGGCGGTTGCCCGGGCCGATCGTGGGCTCAGCGTGCCGGGCGAGCTTCGCGCTGGGGACGAACGGATAGACGTCGTCGTCGAGACGCTTCCCGAAGGGCGTGAGGTGGTCTGGCGGCCCCGCGCCGCTGAGGGGCGTCTTCCGCAGGGGCCGGACGAGATCCTGATCGCCGAGACCGCGGCCGAGGACCTCGGCGTGGCGGTCGGCGATCAGATTGAGCTCAGCCATCCGCGTCGGGCCGGGCCGGATCGGTTCGAGACGGCGGTGAGCGGGGCGCGGATCAGCGGACTGCACCCGGACCCCTTCCGGTTCCCCGCCTTCGTCCAGCAGGAGGCGGCTGCGCAGTTCGGGCTCGAGGGCCGGGTGAACCGGATCGAGGTGACGCCCGCCGCCGGGCTCGACCCGGCCGCCGCCAAGCAGGCGCTGTTCGGGGTCGACGGCGCCGCTTCGATCGAGGCCGCGTCGTCGCTCGGCGAGTCCCTCGACGAGGGGCTCGACGAGTTCGCCGCGGTGATCCGCGTCGTCACCACGATCGCGATCATCCTGGTGCTGCTGATCGCCTTCAACTCGACGGCGATCAACGCCGATGAGCGCGCCCGCGAGTACGCGACGATGTTCGCCTACGGCCTCCCGACCCGCACCGTGCTCCGTCTCGCCGTGGTCGAGAGCCTGATCATGGGAGCGCTGGCGACCTTGCTCGGCGTGGCGATAGGCATCGGGATCCTCAACTGGGTCGTCGACGCCAGTCTCAAGGAGGTGCTGCCCGAACTCGGGGTCGTCGTCTCGCTCTCGCCGACGTCGGTGCTGCTCGCTGCGCTCGCAGGCGCCGGGGCGATGGGCGTCGCGCCGCTGTTGACCGTCCGGCGCCTACGACGGATGGACGTTCCCTCGACGCTCCGTGTGGTCGAGTGAGCTCCGGCGCCGGAAGCCGAACCTCACCCCTCGCGAGCGGTCCTACCCGGATGCCGATCCGTAGCTATAGCGGATGACGGCGGGCGCCGGCGTGGGCAGCATCAAGCACTCACCCAACGCTCGACAGCGAGCGATCCCGACCGAAGGAGTCCAGTTCCCTTGACCGCAAGACCCCGCGTCCTCGTGCTCGGAGGGGGCTTCGCCGCACTGGAGAGCGCCTTTCTGCTTCGTATGCGCCTGCGTGACCGCGTCGACATCGAGCTCGTCTCCGACAACGGTGAGTTCGTCTTCCGCCCCAACTCGATCTATGTCCCATTTGGGGCCAAGCCCGAGTCCCTGCTGGTTGATCTGCGCAAGCCGTTGCGCCGCCGTGGGATTGGCTTCCGCCAGGAAACGGTCCTCGAGGTCGACCCGGACGCCCGCCGCGTTGGTCTTGCCGACGGCAGCAAACTCGCTTACGACAAGCTCGTGATCGCGACGGGGGCCGACACCGCGGCTTCGGAGGTGCCCGGCCTCGAGGAGAACGCCGCCACGATCTGGACGACGGAGACGATGCTCGGCGTGCGGGAGCGCTTCGAGCGGGTGCGGGAGCGCGCCAAGGCCGGACAGCGCAGCCGGGTGCTCTTCCTGGTTCCGCCCAACAACAAGTGCTCGGGCCCGCTCTACGAGATGGTGTTGATGTTTGAGACCTGGCTCCGCCGCGAGCAGGCGAGAGATCACGTCTCGATCACCTGGTCGACCTTCGAGGGCTCCTACATCCAGGCCTTTGGAAGTCGCCTCCACGAGCTGATCGGCGGCGAGTTCGCCGAGCGGGGGATCGAGGGTCACACCGGCGAGCGGGTCAGCGTCGTGCGCGAAGACGAGGTTGTCTACGAGGACGGCAGTACCCGATCCTACGACGAGCTGATCGCCTTCCCCCCGTACGTCTCGGCCGTCAGCTACGGGTCGTTGCCGTCCGACGATCGCGGCTTCATCGACACTGAGCTCGGCACGCGTCAGGTGGTCGGCCATGAGGAGATCTACGCACCCGGTGATGCCGGTGACTTTCCCGTCAAGCAGGCGTTTCTCGCCTTCCTGCAAGCCGATACCGTCGCCGAGCACATCGCCGCTGAGGTGATGGCGACGGAGTTCGAGCAGCCGTTCGACCCAATCAGCATGTGCGTGATGGAGATGTACGACAAGGCGACCTTTGCGCAGGTTCCCCTGGAACTCACCGGCGACCCCGAGCATCCTGTTCGCTTGCGGGCGGGTGCGGAGGCGGACTACAAGGTCGGCACATCGAAGGCCTGGAGACTCGGTAAGAAGGCGCTCGGGTTCTCGGTCCCGATGCGGTTCTCCGCAGGCCAGCCCTTCCACGCCGGCAAGGGCTGGCAGGCGATGGACATCGGGCTGCGAGGGATGGCCGGAGTGCTCGCCGATTGAGTCTCGAGGCCTTCCGGCCCGCCGCGACTTAGTCGCTCAGCCGCTGCGAGCCGGCGTACACGTTGATCCGCCCCCGCCGAGCGAATCCGCAGAGGGTCATGCCCTGCTCGCCGGCGAGCTCGATCGCCAGCGAGCTTGGGGCGCCGACGCCGACGAGGATCGGGCAGCCTGCGACCGCGGCCTTCTGGACGAGCTCGAAGGAGAGTCGGCCGCTGACGCAGAGGATCCCGTCGACAAGCGGAATCTGCCGCCCCAGCACTGCCCTGCCGATCACCTTGTCCATCGCGTTGTGGCGGCCGATGTCCTCTCGGGCGCAGATCGCCTCCCCCTTTGAGCTGAACAGCCCCGTCGCGTGTAGCCCTCCGGTCAGCTCGAAGACCGGCTGGGAGAGCCGTTCGGGCAGATCCGCGACCAGCGCTCGCTCGACGCTCGGCCCTGGTCCGAGTCGTGGGCAGTCGACGATGATCTCCTCGATCGCGCCCTTACCGCAGACGCCGCAGGAGGAGGTCGCGTAGAAGTTGCGCTCGCCGGGGTCGTGCAGCAGCGGCCCGGCGACCTCGATCGTGTTCGCCTCGAGTTCCGTTCCGAGGGTGGTCGGGCTGGGCCCGTCGATCAGGCCCTCCCCGTGCAGGAACCCGAGAGCCAGCTCGTCATCGTTGCCGGGAGTCCGCATCGTCACCGCGATCGGCCGCCCGTCGACCCGGATCTCCAGCGGCTCCTCGACCGCGACCTCGTCGGCGCCACGATCGTGGCTGACGCGTTTGTGCATGCGCGGGTCCACCTCGTCAGTATGGCTGCGGCCTGCGGATCAAACAGCTACGCCGCAGAGGGCAGCATCGGTCGATGGCTCTGCGTAAGCCCCGGAAGCGGCCGACGCCCTCGAACTGGGCGAGTCTGAACCTCGATCCACCGTTCTCCCTCGGCAATCGGCCGACCTCGCGCCGAGCGGGCGAATCGCAGCCACCCACCGCCCTCAGGCGCCGCCAGCTCCAAGCTCAGCGGCTCGACCAGCAGCGAGACCCCGTTCGCGAGCAGGCTGACGCCAGCCCGGGACCCAGCGGAAGCCTCAGCTGACCGTAGCCGCGCTCAGCCGAGCGCCGGCAAGGCCCTGATCCGCCCCAACGCCTCGACGAAGGCCTCGATCACGCCCGCCTCGGGCCGGTCGAGGCCGCCGAGCAGGTTGAGCATCGTCGACTTGCTGGCGCCCGAGCGACCGAGGATCGCGATCAGCTCCCCGCGTTCGATCTCGAGCCCAGCCCCGTCCAGAACCGTGCGCGCCGCGCGCCCCTCGCCGACGCTCTTACAGACCCCACGGGCGCCCACCAATGGCACCACAATCAGGTTTGAGAGCGGTCCTTACGGGCCGACAACGAATTGCCGAGCTCCCCGAGTTCGCGCCTTTCTACGGCGATCTGGGCTCGCGCCTGCCTTTAGCCTGGCGACCATGAACCATCGCCTACGAACTCAGGGAGCCGCACGCGGCCCCGGCGGCCGGGCGGGCCGGGGGGTCGATGCCTGACGGTCGAGTGGGAGATCGTCCGCTTCCTCCCCGCGCTCGCGATGGCGTTCTTCATCGGCGGCCAGCTCGTCGTCGCGGTTGCCGTCGTCCCGGTCGAGACCCGCCTCCCCGACCGCGAGCGCCTGCGGGCGATCGCCCGGCGCTTCGGCTACGGCTCGCTCGTGGCCCTGCGCGTCTTGATCGCGACGGGAACGGCGATGGCGATCCACTTCGACTACTGGAGCAACGGTACCCTGCAGATCAAGCTCGGTCTGGTCGGCTTCGTGGTCGCACTGACGACGCTGCACCTGCTCTGGCCCCGGGCGCGCTGGCTCCAGGCAGTGATCCTGATCGCCTCCTGGGCGATCGTCTGGCTCGGCCTCGAGCTGGCGCACTGAGCAGGAATGCCCGGGACCGCCGATCATGCGTGAGCTGCGCGACTCGATCTCGATCGACGCGCCGCCGGAGCGGGCCTGGGAGTGGTTCGAGGGGCTCGCCGACCACTACGCCGACTGGCACCCCGCCCACGTCTCGGCCGAATGGGAGCGCGGGGCGCCGTCGTGTCAGATCGCAGCCTGATGCTCGTCGGGCCGCTCGAGGGCATGGACCGGCGGCGGACGGTGGCGTTCGTCAGGTCTCAGATCGGGGTCCTGCTCGCGTACGACCGGGCGCACGGGACCGATCTCTCGCGGGTCCTCGAAATCGGCCTCGACGCGCCCAACCGCGACGAGGCGGCGCATCGCGCACATGCACCGCAACACGTTCCGGCGACACCTCAATCGTGCACAGGGGCTGATCGAGCTCGATCCCGACGACGGGAGACGACCAGGTCCTAGCGGTGCACCTGGCGCTCAGGCTCACGCACGTCACGGCCGTGGAAGACGCCTCAGGCTCGGAGTGAGCGGGAGGACCGGCGTGCGCTTGCGCGCGCCGGTCGAGGGCAGCGACGTGACCACATCCGGATCGGTGCGCGTCTTCTCGGCGTGCTCGATCGCGGCGACCAGGTCGCGCCGCGGCGACCGGGGGAGCATCGGCTTGGAGAAGACCCGCCGCGCCTGGTCGCCGCAGCGTTCGCAGGCGACCGACTCGGGCGCGGTGCCGAGCGGGAACCTCACCACGAACGACACCCCGTCGCTGTCACATCGGTACTCGTACGTCGTCACTAGGACCTCCTTCGCTGCTTTGCGGGAGATGCCGAGCGCCCCGCGCGGGGCCCCGAACGCGCTCAGTTCGCCGAGCGCGGCACCTGCATGCCCTGCTTGACCTGGTGGGGTTTGGCGCTCGACGGGGCGATGTCGAAGTCGAATATCGCCCTGGGGATATACACCGTCGCGCACGAGTTCGGGATGTCGACCACGCCGGAGAACCGGCCCTCGATCGGCGCCGAGCCCAGGATCATGTAGGCCTGGATGTCGGTGTAGCCGAACTTCATCATGTAATCGATGGCGTGGTGACAGGCACGTTCGTAGGACAGCTGCGAGTCGAGGTAGTGCTGTTTGCCGTCCAGATCGACCGACACGCCCGAGAAGGCGATCCACTCCGAGTACTGCGGGTCGCGGATGCCGGGCATGAAGATCGCGTTCTCCGAGACGCCGAACGTCTCCATGCCGCCCTTGATCACGTCGACGTGCAGGTCCATGAACCCGCCCATCTCGATCGCGCCGCAGAACGTGATCTCGCCGTCGCCCTGCGAGAAGTGCAGGTCGCCGAAGGACAGATTCGCCCCGTCGACGAACACGGGGTAGAACACCCGCGTCCCGGCGGTGAAATTCTTGATGTCCTGGTTGCCGCCGTTCTCGCGCGGCGGCGCGGTGCGGGCAGCCTCGCCGGCCACCTTGTCGAACTCCGCCCCGCTCAGGGTGCCGAGGATCGCGCTGTCAGGAAGCGGCGGCAGCGCGAGCGGCGGGACCCGGTCGGGATCGGTGGCGATGAGGTCGGTCTCGCGCTTGGTCCACTTCGCCAGCAGCTCCGCCGACGGCGCCGTGCCCATCAGGCCCGGGTGGTGGATGCCGACGTACGAGCACTCCGGGATGTGGCGCGACGTCGCGACGTCGCCCTGGAAGTCCCAGATCACCTTGTAGGCGTCGGGGAACCGGTCGGTCAGAAAGCCGCCGCCGTTGTTCTTGGCGAAGACGCCCGTGTAGCCCCAGCCCATGCCGGCGTAGGGGCCCTCGGACTCCTCGTGGGAGGCGTCGATGTCGAGAACGTCGACGACGAGCAGGTCGCCGGGCTCGGCGCCCTCGACGTGGAACGGCCCGCTGAGGACGTGCACCGAGGGCAGCGGCGCGTTGCGCACGTCCTCGGCGGAGTCGTCGTTGTGGATCGCACCGTCGAACCACTCGCGGATGTCCGCGCGGAACACGGCGCCCGGCTTGATGCTGACGTTGGCAGGGATGTCGGGATGCCACCGGTTGTGGCCGACGTGCTTCTGGTCGGTGAACTTCTTGGTGTTGTCGAGTGGGAACAGATTCTCCATGATGACCCTCCTTCAGGGCATGATTGCTGTGTGAGTTCTTCGACCGGCCAGTGGCGCCTCAGGAGCCGGTCGCGTACCCCGTCTCCGCGGGGGGGGCTTCGGCGGCGGCCGACCAAGGCCTGAGGATCGCCAGGAAGAGCAGGAAGGTCGCCACCGAGACCACCCCGGTGATCCACACGAAGGTCGACGTCAGCGCATCCGGGATGTTGATCAGGACGATCGCGGGGACGAAACCGGTGTAGATCCCCTGAGCGGCGCACCACGCCCCGGTGAACCTCGTCCAGCCCTCCTGGCCGATGCCAAGCACGATCCAGAACAGGAACCACAGAACCGCCCAGCTGGCCCACAGGACCCCCAGCAGATTGCCCGACTGACCGGTGATGGTGCCGAGGTCGGCATAGCCGGAGAAGTTCCACCATGAGTACACAACGGCGGCGCCCGCCACGTACAGGCAGAACCATCCGAGCCCGGTGCCGTCGTAGTCCCAAGTGTTGTTCATCGCCACATACAGATAGGTGAAACCGAACAGGAACAACCCCGACGCGCCAATGATGGTGGCCTGATCGCCACCTGCCGTAAATATGATGTAAAGCGGCGTGAGGACCAGCAACACGCCCACGAACAGGTTCATCGGAACCAAGGACCTGCCCTTGACCACTCCGAACAAGGTCAAGCCATTCACAAAGAGCACAGCACCCACGTACAAGAGTCCAACGGCGGCCATGAACAACCTCCTGTCTCTCTGCCAGAATCCTTAGTGCGGTTGCACGGTTTGGCTTATATCATATCTTGACAGGGCACGTCCGCGCGACCGGGCGATGGGGCTGCGGCATCGTCGTTCGACGCTCGGCCGCGAGGATTCAGGGTGACCAGCGACCTCGTGCCGCGCGGCGCTCGGTGCAGGAACTCCACCTCGGCGATCGCATCTCGGCGGACCACGATCGCGCGCGGGGCGAGCGGCGCGCCATCGGCCGCCCGCAGCATCTCGGCGTAGCGCGCGGGGTGGGGGTAGAGGGTCACGAGCGCGTCGCCGGGGCCGGGCTCGAGGTCGAACAGGAAGAAGCGCTCGCCGCCGTCGAGCGTCACGCGCACGATCGGCGCATGGCCGCCGCGCAGCTCGGCGAAGGCCTGTGCGCGCCGGACGAGCTCGGCGGTCCAGTGATCTCCCGGCCGCGCCGCGCCGGCGCGGGGGCGCTCGGGTGGGCGGTGCTGCGCCAGGGTGGCGACCCAGGCGGCGCGCTCGGCCACGTCCAGGCTCCCGTGGGTGGTCTCGCCGATGCGCTCGCGGTAGCCGGGGACCAGGAGCGACGTCACGACGCCGTGCTCGGCGGTGACCTCGTCGATCACCGGCCAGATCTCGGCGACCCGTTCAGGCCGGTCGACGTAGACCGTGTAGGACGGACGATGACTCCCGATCCGGCCCAGCCGGTCGCCATGTGCGGGCTCGTCGCTGGAAAACCCCCAATCCCCGAGCACGGTCGTCGCGCCGGCCGCGCCCGCCTCCCGCAGGCGCCGGGTGAGCTCGCTGTACAGCGCACGGCCGTCGACCTGTGCGCTGCGCCGGGTGTAGACACGGATCGTCTGCCACAGGTCCGGCTCGTCTCGCTCCCTGGTCGCGACGCTGGGCGGCGGCTCGAGCAGCCGCCCGTCATGCTTGACTTGGGCGATCGCCTCCAGCGTGACCACCGGGTCGTGCAGCGCCTCTGCGAGCCGCGGCAGGCAGCGCGCCAGCAGCTCCCGCGGGCCGACCGACACGATCGTGACGATCGGCCGGTCGCGCACCGAGAGGACCCGGAGCCGGGCCCGTTCGCCCCGCAGCACGCCGTCGGCACCGTGCAGCGCGACCGCGCCGGTCGCGCCGTGGCGGCGGAGGATCTCGGCCACCTGCCGGCCGGCCGGCCGGCCGTCGATCCGCTCATCGGCCCGGCAGTAGACCGACAGCTTCGCCGCCCGTCCCGGCCCGTCCGGGGTCTCCGCGGAGGCCACGTCGTTCCCGGTCGCCAGCAGCGCGTGCTCGAGCGTGAGCAGGCCGCGCGGCACCGCCTCGTCGACCGCGTCGATCATCCCGCGGATCCGGTCGTGCTCGTCGACCGCGACCGCGAGCAGCGGCAGGTCGGTCGAGAGATCCGGAAAGCGCGCGGCATGGATCCGCCGGTTGGCCCCGAAGCCCTCGACGCCGCGCAGCAGCGTCGCCGCGGGCGGCTCGTGACGCTCGAAGCAGTCCATCAGGGCATCGCTGGACAGGATGCCGCCGCTCGTCACCGACTCGCCGAAGTACACCGACAGCCTGAGGGCGTCGGCGATCATCGCAGCTCGCCGCCCAGCAGCCAGCCGGCGCCGACCGCGGCCAGGCCGGCGAGCATCGAGCCGAGCAGATAGCTCGACATGGCCACCCAGGACGCGTCCTCGCCCAACCGCTGCGCCTCGACCATCCAAGTCGAGAACGTCGTGTAGCCGCCCAGCAGCCCGGTACCGAACACGAGCGTCGCGTCACCGCTCACGCCGAGCCCGGTGAGCAGGCCCAGGGTGAAGCCGCCGCTGATGTTGACGACGAACGTCCCGTACGGAAACGCGCTCGGCCGCCGCGCGGTCACCGCACCGGCGACCCGAAAGCGGGCGAGCGCGCCGATCGCGCCGAACGCGCCGATGCCGATCCAGACCAGGGCGGTGATCATCCGTAGCGCCGCCTTCGCGCCACGACCGTGGCCGCGATCGCGATCGCCATCCCGGCCGCGAGGCTCGCCGCCGCATAGCCCACGGCCGTCCCGGGGTACCCGTCCTTGGCCAGGCGCAGCACCTCGATCTGGAACGTCGAGAAGGTGGTCAGCGCGCCGCACAGCCCGGTGGCGAGGATCAGCCGCACGTAGCGGCTGGGCGGCAGGATCTCGTCCAGGCGTGTCGTCAGCCAGGCCAGCAGCGCCGTGCCCGCGAGGTTGACCGCGAACGTCGCCCACGGCCACGAGCCGCCGGAGTGGGGCAGGACCTCGGCCACGCCGGCGCGGGCGAGCGCGCCGGCGCCTCCCCCGGCGAGGATGGAGGCGACCTGCAGCCGCGCGATCCTGGTGTCTTGCAGCTGACCGGTGGCCATGGCATGCGTCTGATCCCTCATCGTCGTGCCCTATGGTTCCATGAGGAGCAGATGAACGTCACGGCACTGCAGACCACCCCGAACAAGGGCACGATGCTCCACCAGCCGGACGCGGTCGAGATCGGCCCGAGAGAGTGCCGGCTGGGAGACGTGGCAGGCGGCGGCCCGGCCGAAATGGCGCTCCTGCTCGAGCGCGGTCAGATATTCGAGCCGGCGGAGGAGCATCGGCGGTGAGGACAATAAACCGGACTTCTCAAGGCATCCTCCAAACTGATTGGACGATCCGAGCGGCGTCTTCTAGCCTGGGATACTCCCCGTGTCGCAGAACCTCGTCGAGCTGATCCGCCGCCACCACGCGGTCCAAGCGCCCACGGCGCTCGAGCTGCTGAAGGAGGCGGTCGCCGACCACGGTGAGGTGACCGACGCCGATCGGGTCCGCGCCGCCGAGCTCTCCGGGCTGCCCGAGGCGGCGGTCTACGGCGTCTCGACCTTCTACGACGACCTGCTCGCCCCGCGCGGCCGCCGCCACGTCCGCGTCTGCACCGGCACCGCCTGCTTCGCCGCCGCCGGCGAGACCCACGTCGAGCGGATCGGCGCCGGGCTCGGGCTGGAGCTGGGGGAGCGCGGCGCCGACGGCGCCGTCTCGTTGGCCGAGACCGTCTGCCTCGGCTTCTGCCACTCCTCGCCGGCGGTCCGCGACGGTGAGGTGGTCGACGCCGGGGCGGGGGTCGTCGACCGCGTCCTCGCCGCCGCGACCCGCGCCGCGCCCGAGCCCGAGTGGGAGAGCCTCCTCGCCGAGCCGGTCCTGACCCGCCCCGGCGAGTGGGCGGGGCTGCGACGGGCGCTGGCCGAGCTCGATCCCGAGGCGCTCCTAGCCGAGGTCGAGGCGGCGGCCGTGCGCGGCCGCGGCGGCGCCGGCTTCCCGGCCGGCACCAAGTGGCGCTTCGCCCGCGACGCCCCCGGCGAGGAGAAGTTCATCGTCGCCAACGGCGACGAGGGCGACCCCGGCTCCTACATCGACAAGTACCTGATGGAGCGCAGCCCCGAGCTGGTGCTGGAGGGGATGGCGCTGGCCGGGCTCGCGGTCGGGGCCGAGCACGGCTTCGTCCTCTGCCGCTCCGAGTACCCGCTCTCCAAGCCGGCGCTGGAGGCGGCCGCCGCGCGGGCGCGCGCCGAGGGTCTGCTCGGCGAAGGCGTCCTCGGCACCGAATTCGACTTCGACGTGACCGTGATCGAGGGCGCCGGCTCCTACGTGGTCGGCGAGGAGACG
>Ga0307380_10007892_pt1 | contig 13720 bp, 24 predicted proteins | sample UN3MG_FD_202239 | JGI IMG/M metagenome (GOLD analysis project Ga0307380, IMG submission 202239) | Soil microbial communities from Risofladan, Vaasa, Finland - UN-3 | ecosystem: Environmental > Terrestrial > Soil > Coastal area > Acid sulfate soil | place: Finland: Risofladan, Vaasa | collected... | reverse complement strand
TCAATTAGTTCGAATTCCACGAGTTCCACTTTATCCCAATCCAAATCAAGACCCTCATAGTAATCATTTCCTTCAACATATTCTATCAGACCTTCCAGAGTTGCTGATTCTGGATATAATTTAGGGACTTCTGATGTAAAAACCTGTGGCTCACCGCCATATTCCTCAATCAGAACGAATTCTTGGAAGTGATTGAATTCTTTTTTGTAACGTAATGCTTTAACCTTCATCGTAGTAATAATTTTCGGTTTTTACTTTCTCTCCACAACCATCACATTGGAACACGTGATATTGATGTGGTGTGCTTTTACCATCCACAACACTATAACTCAATCCTGTTGTGGCTTCTTTATCATCATCAATATTGAAATGTTTTAGCTTAACATCGCCACCACAATGCTTGCATGTATAGACGTAGCGTTCAAAACAACGAGGAATGCCAAGTAAAACTTTTCCATTGAGGTCTGTCACCCACACCCTGTCAAAACCCTTGGTTTCCCAAGTGAATTCTTTTTGACATTCCCTGCATCTACATTCTGTCCATGTATGATTACGGTCAACACCAAAATAGCCAACCAGAGTACTTCGAGTACCAAAGGTTTGAACTTCTTCAGTTCCACAATAAGGGCAGAAGATTGATTTACCTACGAGAGTCTCGTCTGGTCGTTCTGTTACTAATTCTAAAAATTCGTTCATCTTATTTTCTTTTTAATCTAAAATTCTTTCCCTGTTCCTTGGCTCTTTTCTTCCAAGCAGCAATAATTTCCAGACCAATTGTTTCTGCCATATACTCGGCATTAACACAATATGGTAGACTTTTGTGTTGAATCTCTTTACCATTGGCGGTTGCCACACCATACCAGATATTCTGTCCAGCTTTCACCAGACCATCGTGTTGCTTCAACTCGACCTCAACAATAAGTTCTTTCTGTTCTCGGTCAAGCGTGTACTTCTGACTGTATGTGCCTTGTAGTTTCATGTTTCCATTCAATATTATCGGTGAATTTGTGTACACCATTACTATATTTCACATCCCCATACTGTTTTGCAAACCTCAATATCTTTTCCATAACACGATATTCCATTCGTTGGATATCGTAGTTAGGCAGTGCATTTGTTGCTGGGTGTATGTGTTCTCGTTCCCCACACTTGGGACACACCATCATAAATCCATTCATATGCCAAGTGTCACCACCCATACAACCGTGTGGTGTTTCGTACCAGTAATATCTACAAAACTGAATATTTCTGGCTTGAGTACCCTTACCACAACTCTTACACTTCACCACAGTACGCTCAGTTACTTTGGGTTCATAATTGGTTAACCCTTCTCTAACCTTCTCGTAGCGTTCTTCGGCAACACGAATTGCCTTTTTAGCTTTTTCCAATTCATCGATTGGTGTTGGTATCTCAAATCTATACATTATATTGTTTTTAACATATTTTGAATATCTGCTATTATCTCTTTTGTTCTCTGTAAATCTTCTTCATTATCGTCACCAATCTCACAAACAGGGTGTGGATATTTCTCTCGTATCTCCTTGTTATTAGGAAAACCACAATCTCCACTACTTTGTTCCCATATGCATTGACCACTATAACACATTATATATCTTCTCTAAAGCGTAAGCCAACTGGAAATCTGGGGAAACCATACTTGGTATAACCCTGAAACTTAACCGTGAGAATCTTCCCAACAACAAGTGAGGGGTCTTCTGCATATTTAGTGAGTTCATCCATGTTACCCTTTAGCTTGCAATCAAATGTTCCCACATCAGGAATTTCACAAGTGAACACCGCTTTACCTGCCATGCTCCCCTTCGTGCCGACTTTAATTCCAACGATTTTGAATTCAGCATCGTCAAATTCTTTGATTTTTTGCAGGTCATATGAACGCTTGTTCACATACAGACCGTCCATGTTCCTGACAATTGCGCCTTCATAACCTTCTGCAAGGAAGTGTTCGAATGCTTCCATGAGTTCATCTTCGTCATTAACCACAAGGGTTTCAACAATATTTACAACAGTATTTTTGAAGAACGGCTTCAAACTCTGTAGGAATTCATTGCGTTCCTTATTTGTCATGGTCGGATGTGGGAAATCATATACGTGATATTGCACAATTTCACAACCCGCTTGTGGTACTTCCTGACGAATAAACGAACTGAGTTCTTCAAACCTGTTATGGTATTGATGATTGTAAAGTTCACCATCCAGTCTTTCCACACCAACCCTTTCAAGTACCTCTATAATATGGGGCATACTTGTGATTGGCTTTCTGGTTCTCGACCATAAGGATGTTTTTTCATCTTTTTGTGAAGTACAACGATGACCATCGAGTTTCGGTTGTGCCAGTGCAGGGAATTTGATTTTATGTCCTTGTTCACTGTATTTGTGTGCGAGAATCGGGAATATTCCACCTTCGATTATATCATCGGTTTTTCCAGCTTCTGCATCATCAATGGTTTCAACATAACCCTTTTTGAGTTGTTTCTTCCATCTGGCTTCGGCTTGTAGTTCAGCTTGTTGTAGTGCTGAAGTTTCATTAGCCTTACCAGTGTTCTTGCCTTTAAGAACCTGTTCTTGGCTTTCCTGAATCTTGCCACCAACCTGACCATAATTATTTATAATGGTAGGAATACCATCGATTTCATCAACACTTACAGTCCATTCCTGAATTTTACCTGTGCTGGTTTTCTTGTAAAGCTTTGGAAATTCTTTCATATTATTTTCTTTTTTTAATGTCACCTGAAAGGGTTTTTACACTCCCTGTTACGTTTTCGCATTTAACATCACCACTAACGGTTTGAATATTGCCACCAACATTCCCCGCACATTCAATATCACCACTGGTAGTCTGAACGTTTCCCTGAACTTCACCACACTGAATATCACCACTGGTGGTCTGAATTGTTTTTGCGTTGCCACTTACTACAATTTTTTCACAGTAGTCGGCACTGACTTTATCCACATTACCTTCAATCATAATGTTAACCACTTTGGTGTCAGGTGTAACGTCCTTGCCGTTCACCGTAACCTTATTACCTTTTATGACAACAGTACTACCTTCGTACTTCATGCCATTAATATTAACGCTTGCCATAATATCATCAAATAAATTGTCAAATAATTTTTTCATCGTAGCTGTTATACGGAAATTATTTTGGGAATGTTACAAAAATCACGAGTTATTTTTCCTGAGATATTCTTGAAACCATCTGTACAACATGTACGGGTATATTTTATGGTCTGCAAACCCATAGAGTCCACAGCTAAAGAAATCATGTGCTTCAATCACAAAGGTTCTATTAAACAACGAACCATCTACTTCGACAATGGGTTTAACACCCACATCCAGAGTATATGCAATGGGTGCTGACTTATATTCATGAATCATATAAAGAATTCTTCTGACATCAGGAAACATACTGAAAACCCCACTGTAATTCTGTAATCCAACCAGTTTACCTTGATATACAAAACAACGCCATTCACTTTCGATGTCAATGACTTCAGAAAACTGATAATTTCCTTCTGGTAACAGATATTTATTATCAATAACTTCTTTAAATCCTTTGATGTGGTCATTGGATTTAACGAATCGTTCATCCAATATATCATCCATATCGTAATGAGGACCGTTAAAAATTCCACGGTCAGCAAAATCAAACAATTCCTCTGGCACGTTTATTGGCTTTGGTGTTGGTACACCGAATCGTTTCATCCATGATAGTACGAATTCCACACTTCCAACTGGCACATAATGCTCATGAAATGGACTGAAAAACCAGATATTATCATTGGCAAGACAATTGATATATTTTACAGTTATACTATCATTGTCATTCTGTAACCATTTCTGAAATCGAATGCTTTCCAATAACGTAAAGCTAAAATCGTGAACGACTTCTTTATTTATTTTTTGAATTAAGAATCTCATTATGATTGTTTTTTGGTGAGAAATTCGGGTCGAGCCAATAGACTGTTGGTGCTGCGTCATCATCACCACCATACATTTCTTTCACGTATTCCTGACGAGTATCTTCCCAGCTTCCAAAATCATACCACCAACCTTCAGGTAGGAATTGTTTGGCAGCAGCTTCTGTTTCCTGCTTACCTTTAAAGATAAAGGTTTCTTCACACAGCAATACTGTAATACCAATTGGTTTGAAACCTGCTGCACGAACTTGTTTCAGCAACACACTATTTGGTGTTCCATAATTTTGGCTGATTTCTTCTAATTCGCCATCGTAATAATCAAACATATTATATGGTATTAAATTCGATACAAATATAAGAAAAGAAATTTAAAATCCAAGAAAGTATTTATTTTTTTAATACTTTGTAACATAATTCAAAAATAATTCGTATAATTGTAAAAAATTAAGACATGCTGATATTAGCAATACAACCCTTTGTCTGGGTATTAGTGGGAATGGTTGTACTTCCCATCGTTGTATTCAAATTAATAAGTTTGAGTGCCAACGGCTTTTTTGATAAATTTAAAAGAAAAAAATAATGGAACTTGATTTGAAAGCATTTAGCGAATTCGCAAGAAAAGCACATGACAAAGCCAACTGCGAATATGATGGTAAGAACTATTATACGCACGTAGAGATGGTTGAAGACGGTATCGATAAGTACGAAACTGTTTTTAAATCACATGTTGATTATCGTATTGCACGTGCTGGTGGTAGTGGTCATGACCTTATCGAAGACGCACAATTGACTTTTAATGATGTCAAAGCAGCCTCAAACAGACGTGTTGCACAAATTGTGTTAGCTGTTACGGATGTTCATGAAGAAAACCGTTTATTACGTCATCTCTTCACTATGGGTAAAACTGTGAAGGATTATATTGCAATCATCGTGAAGATGGCTGATATGCGTGCAAATGGTATGTATAGCAAAGAACATGGTAGTCAAATGTATGATGTTTATGTTGAAGAATATCTATATCGTAGACCCATTTTTATGAAAGCATTGAAATGGTATATGAGGCATCTGGATGCCGAGACTCTGAAAGAGTTCTGGGATGAACTCGATGAAATACATGAATTTAAAAAGCAAGTGTAATGCTTGCTTTTCTCATTTTAATACAGTACTTTTACACAATTATTAATTAAAAACAAATAATATGGAATACACTGATGTAATGCTCGACCTCGAAACGATGGGCAACAAAAGTAGTGCAGCTATTGTTTCAATAGGTGCTGTCGAATTCAATCTACTGACAGGTGAAACTGGACGTGAATTTTATAAAGTCGTTGACTTACAGTCATGTCTGAACGTGGGTCTAAAAGCTGAAGCAGGTACTATTTATTGGTGGTTGCAACAAAGTGAAGAAGCTCGAAAAAGAATCTGTGTAAAAGGTGAACACATTTCAAAGGTGTTGGGAGATTTTAATTTCTGGATGCAAGACTGTGTTGAGAAGGTAAAGATTTGGGGGAACGGTGTTCGTTTTGATATCGGCATTCTTGAAGATGCTTATGTTGCGTGTCAACTTCAGACCCCGTGGTATTTCAGGTCAGAAATGGATGTAAGAACATTGGTTGCATTCAAACCTGAAATTAAAGCTACTTATCCTATGATTGGTGTGGAGCATGACCCTATTGATGATTGTAAACATCAAATTGGTTACTGTGTTGAGACTTGGAAAGCTATAAACAAACCTAAACAAGTAAGAGGATAATGGTAGATTGGGAAAAAGAATTGCGAAAATATATAGCCAAGAAAATCAAAGAGAAACTTGGCTTTGATGTCAATCCAGATGAAATCTCAACACTTGAAATCAATACCGATATTGACTTAACTTTATTGGATATTGAGGAATTAGCGATGGTGTATGCTTTTGCTATTATGAGAGAGGACTTCGAACATGCCAAAAATATTTCTGATGAACTTAAAACCAGAGATTGTGAAATCAAAATAGATATTGATGAAAAGAGTAAATCAGGTGCAATTAATGTATATATGAAACCCAAAACAGAGGTTGCGTATCTTGATATTAAATTGAAGGTTTTGCCTGATGGTATGATGATTGATTTCGATAAACAAGAATTTTAAAAACAATTTATAATATGGAAAATTTAACAGTAGAAACATTTAAAGAAAAGGTGTTTGACTATACACAAGGAGAAGAATGGTCGTTTAAGGGTACAAAACCCGCAATTATTGATTTTTATGCTGATTGGTGTGCACCATGTAAAATGGTCGCTCCAATTCTTGAAGAACTTTCGGGAGAATATGAAGAAGTGGATTTTTATAAGATAGATACTGAAGCACAGCCAGAATTAGCTGCAACCTTTGGTATTCAAAGCATTCCTTCAATTCTTTTTATTCCGCTTGGAAGTCAGCCACAAATGGCAATGGGTGCGTTACCAAAAGAAACATTCAAATTGGCGATTGCCCAGATTCTAACCCCACCAACTGATGGGGTAGAGGATGCTACTGAAGTAAAAGAATAATGGAAATAAAATTTTACATATTTCTCGACATAGATGGAGTGCTGGCAACCACGCATCAATATTATACCAATCGAAAGAAGTGGCATGATATGTATGATTGCTATCGTTTTGACGAGAAATGTGTAAAGGTTTTCAATGAGATTCTCAGTAAAACAGACCCTGTAATTATCTTGTCCAGTGATTGGAAATTAAGATATAATCTTGAGATTATGAATGAAATCTTCAAGTGGAATGCGGTAAATGCAGTTGTAACTGATATCACTGACAATCTCTGGGGAGTTAAATTCAAATCAGTGGCGCAGTTGCAGGACTGTCGTGCTGATGAAATACTCAAGTATGTTCACGAGAACCAGATTGAAAACTGGTTAGCTATTGACGATTTGGATTTGAGTCCGTGGATAGATGAACAGCATTTCGTCAGGACTCCCAGAGCAAATGAAGGTATTAAACAAAGTGGAATTAAGAATAAAATTTTAAATATTTTGAACGAATGAGTTTATTTGTAGTAGACGTAGAATCTGATGGTCAGATTATCGGAAAGCATAGTATGGTTTGTTTTGGTGTGGTGAAACTCACACCTGAACTCGATAAGACCTTTTATGGTCAAACCAAACCGATTTCAAATGAATGGGTGGAAAGTGCGTTGGCAGTCAGTGGTTTTAGTAGGGAAGAACATGAGAAGTTCCCCGACCCATTCATTACAATGGATGACTTTGCCAAGTGGTTGAAGGAACATAGTGTAGGTAGACCGATACTGATTTCAGACAACAATGGTTACGATGCCAGTTGGATTAACTACTACTTCCATGTCTATCATCATGGCAATCCATTCGGATGGTCTTCAAGACGTATTGGTGACCTGTATTGTGGAATGATGAAAGACACGTGGGCAAGCTGGAAGAAACTCAGAGTGACCAAGCACACTCACCATCCTGTTGATGATGCAATGGGTAATGCAGAAGCACTGCTTAAAATGAAAGAAATGGGATTAAGAATAGATACTAAATAATTATAGCTATGGTAAGATATAAAAAAGACACATCAAGAATCGCTGTTAAAATTATTGACGGTGATACAGAAGACCTACTTTTTGAGATAAAAGACCGCAATCATACCAATATTGGTGAGCTATTTACCGATTATGTGGTTAGCTCGATGGCAGAGCGTGAAATAAAAAAGGGGGGAGAACCAGATGAAATAATGGTCATTGCTGTCGGAATATTCCGAAAAGTTAGTGATTAAATGGTTTCAAATCAAATACATAGGCACGTGTTATTAAATACGTGCTTTTTTTGTAACAAATTCCACAGATTTTCCGTATAATGACCGTAACAAAATTAGTAATCATGAAAAAATTATTTACATTATCGGTTGTTTTACTGCTCACCTGCAGTGTCTTCGGACAAACTCAGGGTGCGTTTAACGGAATTAAAAAGGAATCTGACCATCTGGATTTGTTTGTAAATGAGTTAACAAATACCTATTCATTCGAAGCCGATGGTAAGTTCTACATGTTATCATATGATACATGCAGTACATGTGTGGGTAAAATCTCCTTAAATGATGGGGAAACAATGGAAAGAGAATTGTGGTTATTCTGTCAGAACACCAATGGCGTGTGGTCAAAAGCTACAACAGAACCAATACAAATAGATTATTGGAAAAAATCGATAAGTGGTATATATTCACATGATTTATACTTTCCAAGATTTACACCCGCAAAAAACAAAGAATATGTTAAGTGGTTGAAAGATGGTTGGGTTACCATGTCAATAGCTTGTCAGACAATTGCAGACTATGATTTTGAGCGTTCAGGGAAATCATATTCAGACTTTTATAACCGAGTTATTGTCTTGAAACCTAATGGCGATGGGATATATACGGTTTACGGACCCAAAATTTGTATGAAAGAAGTGAAATGAGAAAAGTTGTACCATATATAAGGACGATGGGTAGCGAGAGATTCAAGGAATTTCTCGCCAAACCCTTTACTGTCGATATGTTGTATCCTGTTTTCAATAATAAGTCAGTAGATACCCTCTTTGATGGTTGGCGTGGAAAGGACATGGTTAATTGGCATAAGTTCACCAATGACGATAAAATCATATTGGAATTCTATCCCACCTATTATACTATCCAAAAAGATGTGAAGGACTCGATAAAATATATGATGTCAATTCCTAAGACAATTGATGACTTCATTAACGACATGGATAGATTTGGTGTACAGCTATACTGGAATGATTGGATTGACATACATTATGAACCCAAGGAATATTTGGAAACCGAAGGAATACGCCAGTATTTTGTTGATTTACTTGGAAAGATGGGTAAGTCTCACGAACTACTTTAAGCAAAAAAGCTTGTTATATATAAAAAAATCATTAACTTTGCCAAGATTATGAATAAAACAGATATTAGTATATGGTCTAACCTCACGTTCAAGACACGTGCCTATCGTAAGAATTATGATTTAATCACTGACGATGAAAACATAATTACAGAATACGATGGAACTGTTGGTTTGTTGAGACTTGGAGAAAAGAAATCACCATTGATTATTGGTGAATACGGTTTCTCTGTCTGGAACATTGAGTTAGGTAAGATGCTTGGTATTGATTTCAATAAATTGCTTTTCGCACATCGTATCGAAGATACTTATGATGAACTGCGTAAAGCGATTGCTGATAAGTTAATTGATATCACTGAATATAGAAGGGTTGTATTGATTCATTCGCTTATGTTACGTGCGGATGCACGCAAACACGGTATATCGGAAGAATTCGTTGAAATGATTTACAGGGATTTTTACGATGAAAGCTATGCAATAATTGCACTTGTAAAACCATTTCAGAATAATCCGATTGATGCTGATTATTATTTTGAGCGTAAGTCGGTAATAATCAACGATGTTTCATGTGATGTTGAAAAAGCCGATAATATTCCAGCAACAGAATATTATTCATTAAATGAGCTTGTGAATAAAAATGACAGAGAATTCAACGAGTACAAGCTATTTTCTGTTGCAAGTCGATGTGGTTTCAGTCGTATCGGTGAGTCGTATCTATTTAAATATTCACCAGACCAAACCATTGAGAGACTGATGGATAAGGTTGAAATGTTAAAAGAATTCAATCAATAATTTGACAATTTTAAATTAAAAAGTATTTATAGAAACATAAAATGAATTTAAAATCCTACATACAGAATTTAAAAACTCATAAAAAACCACCAAGTCTATTGAAACACTTAGGCTTGCGTACCTCATCCCTAATGATACCCAGAAAATCTACATTTTCTGGGCATTTTGGTATTAAAAACCCCGTGTATAGCGGAATCCACCAAAATTTATCGTTTAATAACTAATTGATTTTCAATAAATAACATTATTAAAAACCCAAGTTATGAAAAAATTTATATTAACTATGCTCTTACTTTTTGCCGTTTTTGGTCTTAGCAATATTGTTGATTCTAATGCTGGAGAAGCTAATGAAATCAATCATACTGAGATATTAGCACGCAATAAAGAAATGACAGAAAAAATTCTCGAACTGCAAAAGGAATTATATATGAAAGACCTGATTCAATTTATTGAATTTGATGCTGAAATTATAATCCCTGAGTATTTTGATGGAGAATATATTGAATATACATATAATCTTGCATCAGACCTCGGCATTCCAACCAGACTTGCATTTAGATTAATGTATACGGAATCTCGTTTTAAGGAAGATGCGTTATCTCCTGTTGGAGCAAGTGGTCTTATGCAGCTAATGCCAGAGACACGCAAAATGTATTATGATTTACTTTGTGTTGATACTTTGTATTACAATAAAAACAAAGAAGATATATACATGGGTTTGAATCTCTTAAATGACTTGCATGGTTTCTGGGCAAGTAGAGGTAATAGCGAAGGTTATTCATGGAAGTTGGCACTTGCTTCATATAACGCAGGAAGAGGTAATGTACTCAAATACAAAGGAGTTCCACCGTTTAAGGAAACACAGGACTTTGTAGCTTTCATTAATAGAGCACATTCCAATCCCGAATTTTTAGCTAATTATTCAAAAAAATATGAAAACTCGCTTAAAGACAATACATAACGAGGAATTCTCAGATAACAGCAGGACATTAGGTGTCCTGCTGAATTATTCTGAGGAAGACCCAAACTGGAAAGATAGTCTTATATTCTTGTATCATAAAGAAAGATATCTGTTCTTCAATACGATGTATGATATGTTTAATTACATGCTTAATGGTGCACGTGATATAAAATACGCACCAATGTCGGAAGATGATTTTGATACGTATTATGATGCTGAATTCATTGAGGGTGCGTTCAATGATATATTAGTTTGGGTTTAATTTCTGTGTTTCAGTATTTATTGTCATGGATACCGAAGTCGAATATAAAGCAGAAAAGCTCTGGAAAGAACTGGATAACCCAACACGAGTCAAATTATTGGCTTATTTCCAGTTTTGGGACGGTTTAAGCTCATATCTATATGAATACCTACCCGAACCCTTCCGAGAGGTATTAAGGCATAAAATCACCGATAATTACCCTTATTGGCTTTAAAATCTTTTTGATGTAGCTTCAAAGACCTGAATTCGGTTCATATCGAAAGCCGTTTCATAACCTTCATCCCACCAAGCAAGCATTTCGTGTTGATTAAATTGCATTGAATTCGCACTAAGTTTTCTTGGAAGCCAATACACCGTGACTTTTGCACCACGTTTATTTAATCTTTTTATTTTTTCAAAGAAATATTCAAATTCTATATCATATCTCATTGCATTCAGACTGGTGGTTACAGTATCTGCGAGATTATGGATAAGGTTGCCTTCAAGCTTTTCTTCAATCGGTGTTCGATGCAATACAATATCTATTTCCTTATATCCACGCATTACCAGTTGTTCGAGTCCAACCAAATCAGTTAAGCCACCATCACTCCAATTACCCACATGAAACTTTCCAGTGCTATCACGCCAGCTTTTCTTAACCAGAGTAGTGAAGAACGGAAAGTTTGCACTACACCACATCCAATCTTTAAACTCTTCATATTCCTCGGTTAATGAACTGAAGTAATGTGTTCTGGAAGGTAGTTGTGCGAAGTTTTGAGTACCCACCATTACTTCAATGTTTTGTTTTTGAAGTTCTTCGAATTGTTCCTTTGTGAAAAATTTATCAATTGTTTTTCTCAAGGCATTCGATGTGCAGACTGTTTTTTGTCCCAGAAGAAACGTCATTATGATTGGTAGCTTTCTTATCTTCCCTGTTTTCGAGATTGGCATACCTTTATACCAGACACAATCAAAGATGTCCTTATTACTAACGGTTGTATATGCTGCCTTCAGTAACTCCCATTCTTTTAGTGCCGTTAAGGGAGCTAACAAGCTACCTGTTGACACTCCAATTACGGTATCATAGTTACCATTAATCCTTGCTAATGTACCACCACCATATGCACCCCATGCACCACCACCTGAAACCAATAACGCTCTTTTTGTTGCCATAATATTTTTCTAATTATCTATCATATAAATAGAAAAAAGAATGCAAACCATAGACGGTTTGCATTAATATTTATAACAAAATTTGAACTGATTTAGAATTTCCTTAGTTCGTTCATTAACTGTATAACGAGATTAGTTTGTGTTGCAGATTGCAAGGCAATGAAGTCCAATGTTTCTTTTGAATCCACCCCAACGTTTTCCCAATAATAGTTTGATAATTTATCGAGAGGCAATAAGTCAACGGTCTTTCTTAATTTAAGAAAGTCAGTAATAAGCATCAACGGCATATTATCATAACCATTAAATTTCCATACATTGACTGTATCAACCAAACCAGATTCCCAAGGCTTGATGTTCAAGCATCTTTTAAGTATCAATGGAAGTTGCTGATTGATTCCAAGTTTAACGAAACGTTTAATCAATAATGGAATATCTTGACTAATTATATTATGTCCACATAATGGTGGAAAAAACGGTGGACTTGATTTAGTAGCTGCACTTGATAATATATGAAGTTCTGCCATGAAGGTTTCAATCACCAAACGTTCGTCTTCATTGCAGATTTTCTTAAATTCTCTTTTTATCTGCCCGTTCTCCATGTACAGAGTTGCGTATGTAATTGCAATAATCCTACTGTATTCTGGATAATAAACGGCATTCTGTTCATACACGGTTAGTGCTTTGGTGTCTTCTGGATATTTGTCATTATATTTGGTTTTTGCCAGATACAGCCAACGCTCATACAGTGATTTATCCTGTGCTTCAAGTTCTTCGAGGGTCGGGTATTCCAGAACAGATTTAATATTAAAGAACAGCATTTCATAAATGCTGGATGCGTTAAATACTTCGTCAAATAGTGCTGCCATATTTTATTTATTAAAATGAATGATTACAAATATAATCAATTTTATTCAATATTAAAGAGAAAATGAAAAAATTTTACGATTGAAGATTGTTTTTCTTTTTTGAGTTCATCATACATGTCTTGTATGTCTTTAAAACTATATGTAATTAACTCTTCTTTAGTATATTTACCATCACTGTGTTTAAGAATATATGGAATTAGCTTTTTACTTTTAACTTCTTCTGTTTTTCTTTTCCTCTCAATTTCTTCCACAAGCAACTCACCCCATTCATCAATAATGGCAGCAGTATGATTTTTTTTCCTTCTGGTATCTTCTTCGAGATGTTTAGTAAGCGATACTAAATCAATATCGTCATCATCGATTGATAGTATATCTTTTTCATCTGACATAAATCTATGCTTTAGATTCGTCTAACTCAAGTAAATCGCTTTTTTCTGTGGTAACAGTACTGATTGGAGTTGTATTGGTGACATTCGCAGAATCTGGAGTTGTAGTTCCACCATCAACAACTTTTGGTTTAGGTGTTCTGGGTTTTCTGGGTTTCTTTTCGGATGCTTGAAGAGTCTTAATGAAATTATCACCTACCTTCTTAAATGAAGTCTCTTTCAATTCGTCAAGTTCTTTGTAGAATTTTTTTGCCTCTTGTTCCAGTATACCTTTCATTTCTTCCATTTTATCGGTAAACTGTTTTTCTTTTTCGGCAATTCTTTTATTGGTTTCGATGATAATTTCAACAAATAGAATTAAATCATCTATCACTACCTTATTATTTTTGGGTGAAATTTTTATTAGTTTACCCATTTCTGCTTCAGCTAAAACCTCACACTTGATTTTATCATTTTCATCAAAGACCCATGCCTTTGGTAATCC
>Ga0307380_10007891_pt1 | contig 13722 bp, 6 predicted proteins | sample UN3MG_FD_202239 | JGI IMG/M metagenome (GOLD analysis project Ga0307380, IMG submission 202239) | Soil microbial communities from Risofladan, Vaasa, Finland - UN-3 | ecosystem: Environmental > Terrestrial > Soil > Coastal area > Acid sulfate soil | place: Finland: Risofladan, Vaasa | collected... | reverse complement strand
CCGGGATCGGATTTGTGGCCGCTTCGGCGGCACTGATGACCCTGCTGGTCGGCGTGTTGGCAGGCCTCTACCCGGCCTGGAAGCTGGCGGGGGCCCGGCCGGCGGAAGTGCTGAAGGGCAAACTGGCGGCTGGAGTGCGCGGCGGCCGGTTGCGCGCCGTGCTGGTGGTGTTCCAGTTCGCCATTTCCATGATCCTGATCATCGGCACATTGGTGGTATTTCGCCAGCTCCATTTCATCCAGAATAAGAACCTGGGCTTTGACAAGGACCAGGTACTGGTGCTGCAGAATGCCTATTTGTTGGAAAAACAAACCGTCACTTTTAAAAACGAGATGCTGAAGCATCCCGCCTTTGTCAGCGCTTCGGTATCGGGATATCTTCCCGTCCCCCCATCCGATAGCTGTAACGCCTCTCTTTTCCCCAAGGGAAATGTAATAAGCAGCCGCGCTGTCAATGCCCAAAACTGGACGGTCGATACCGATTACATCAAAACCATGGGCATGAAGATCGCGTCCGGCCGGGATTTCGCCAAGAATGCTCCGGCCGACGACACGGCCGTGATCATCAACCAGGCTGCGGCTCGCCAGTTCGGCTGGCAGGAACCCCTGGGCCAACAAATCAGCTTTCCGCCGCTGGACAGCAATTTAAAAACATTCACCGACCGGACCGTGATCGGCATTCTCGAGGATTTTCACTTCGAATCCCTCCACAGCCCCATCGGCCCGCTGGTGATGTTTCTGGGTGAGAACCGAAGCCGGATATCGATCCGCTTCCAGGCGCAAAATACGACGGCCGTACTTGCCGAGCTGAAACGGCAATGGCAGCATTTCGCCCCCGGGCAGCCATTTGAATATACTTTCATGGATGAGCGTTTTGCCGAACTGTATCGCGCCGAACAGCGATTGGGAACGATCTTCAGCGTGTTCTCGGGCCTGGCCATCTTCGTCGCCTGCCTGGGCCTGCTGGCCCTGGCCTCGTTCATGGCCGAACGCCGCACCAAGGAGATCGGCATCCGCAAGGTCCTGGGCGCGTCCGTTTCGGAAATGATCGTCTTGCTTTCACGCGAATTCGTCAAATGGGTGGTCATCGCCGCCCTGGTCGCCTGGCCCATAGCCTATTACGCCATGAACCGCTGGCTCCAGGGCTTTGCCTACCGCACCGACATCGGCATCGGCCTGTTCTTGCTTGCAAGCCTTTCGGCCCTGTTGATCGCCATACTGACAGTGAGTTTCCAAGCATTCCGCGCCGCCCGCGCCAACCCGGTGGACAACTTACGCTATGAGTAAAAAGGTGAACCATGTTTGACCTGAAGGAAGCCATCAATGATTGGAAGCGCTCCCTGCGCAAGCTGGAATCATTCGAGGACGGCGCCATCGCCGAACTCGAGTCGCATCTGCTCGACGAGTTCGACAAACAGAGACAAAACGGACTGGCCGAAGAAGAGGCATTTTCTGCAGCGATAAAAAAAATCGGCCGGCCCGAGGATGTGGGCGGCGAGTATTTCAAGGAGAGCCGCCGCTCGCTGTTGGCTTCGCCCTCCTGGCAGAAATCTCGTTTCTCCCCGGCGCTCCTGCTCAATTACCTGAAGGTGGCCTGGCGCCGGATCGTCCGCCAGAGAGGCTATTCCTTCATCAATATCTTCGGCCTGGCCCTGGGCCTGGCCTGCTGCCTGCTGATCACCCTGCTGGTGCTGGACGAGCTGAGCTTCGACCGCTTCCACCGGAACAAGGCCGATCTCTTCCGGGTCGAGGGCGACATGAATGTCTCTGACCGGAGCTGCCGCGTGGTGGCCACCCCGGCCCCGCTGGCGCCGGCGCTGGAGAGCGAGGTCCCGGAGATCGCCGCCGCCAGCCGCTGTGTTTCCGCCGGGGAGGTGCTCCTGCAGAGCGGCGGGCGCGCCTTTTACGAGGGAGAGGCATTCGCCGTTGACCCTTCCTTCCTGCGGATGTTCACTTTCCCGTTGCGCCGCGGCGACAGCCGCACCGCCCTCTCCGGCCCTGACTCGATCGTCATCAGCGGGGAACTCGCGGAAAAATTCTTCCCCGGCCTCGATCCCCTGGGCCAGGTGCTCCGGATCGACGAGCAGCTCGACCTGCGGATCAGCGGCGTGCTGGAGAAGGTGCCGCACAACTCCTCGCTACGCTTCCAGGCGCTCCTGCCCTTCTCCTTCATGAAGGCCACCAACCGCGGCAGCGACAACTGGGGCGACGGCACGGTGCAGACCTACGTCCAGCTCCGGTCCGGAGCTTCGCCCGCCGTGGTCAGCGGCAAGATCACCGGATTCATCCGCGCCCGCCGCAGCGAAGACCGCACCACGCTCGATCTTCGGCCCTTGACCGGCATTCATCTCCACGCCTACAGTGGCTACGAGACGGGGAACACGCATCTCCTGTTTATCATCCTACTCTCCGTCATCGCCCTGATCGTGCTGCTCATTGCCTGCATCAACTTCATGAACCTGAGCACGGCGCGCTCGGCCAGCCGGGCCCTGGAGGTGGGCATGCGCAAGGTGGTCGGAGCGGGCCGGGGCCAGCTGGTCCGCCAGTTCTACCTGGAGGCGTTCCTGCTCTGCCTGCTGGCGCTGGGGGCCGGCCTGCTGTTGGCCTCCTTGGTGCTGCCGCTTTTCAACTCCCTCACCCAGAGGGAGCTCGGCTTCGGGGTCGCCGGTTTTCCCACCTTCCTGGCCGTACTGGTCGCCGTCACCGTGCTCACCGGCCTGGCGGCCGGCTCCTACCCGGCCCTGCTCCTCTCCTCGTTCCAGCCGGCGAAGGTGCTCAAGGGGGAGCGGACCCGGGGCGGGGGCGAGAAACTGCGCCGCCTGCTGGTCGTCCTCCAGTTCACCCTCTCGATATTCCTGGTCATCTGCACCCTGACGGTCTCGCACCAGCTTCGCTACCTGCAGAACAAGGAGCTGGGCTACGACACCCGCAACCTCCTCACCGTTCCCCTGCGCCTGGAGGCGCTGCGGGTGTTCCCGGTCCTGAAAGCGGAGTGGCTCCGGATCCCCAACGTGCAGGCGGTGGGCGGCTGCCGGGAGCTGCCCCTGTTTATCGGATCGTTCATGAACAGCCCTCAGTGGCCGGGCAAGGATCCCCAGATGAAGCCGCTGGTCGGCACCACCCGGATCGACGCCGGCTTCGTCGCCGCCATGGGCATCGCCATGAAGGAGGGCAGCCCCGGCACCGAGGACGAAGTTGAAACCAGCCCCGGTTCCGCCCGGTTCCTGGTCAACGAGGAACTGGCCGCGCTCATCAACCAAAAGCCGATCCTCGGCACGCCCTTCAGCGGCTGGGACCGCAAGGGGACGATCGCCGGGGTGATGAAGAACTTCCATTTCCAGTCGCTGGAGGTCCGGGTGGAGCCGCTGGCCTTCATCGTCGAGGCCGCCGACCTGCGCCAAATGGTGGTGCGCCTGGGCAGCGGCGACGCGGGGCGGACGGTGGCGGCGATGAAGCGGGCCTGGCAGCGCCTGCTGCCGGGAATCCCCTTCGAGCAAGATTTCTACGCGGCGCGGATCGAAAAGATCTACCGCGGCCCGGAAATTCTGGGCACGGTCATCGCCGTTTTTGCCGCTTTCACAGTGATCATCGCCTGCCTGGGCCTGTTCGGGCTCGCCTCGTTCATCGCCCAGGCGCGCACCAAGGAGATCGGCGTGCGCAAGGCGCTCGGCGCCTCGGCGGCTGAGATCGTCTCTCTGCTGACCCGCGATTTCCTGCGCCCCGTCCTGCTGGCCAACTTGGTCGCCTGGCCGCTGGCCTTCCTGGCCATGAACGGCTTGCTGCGGAACTTCGCCTACCACGCCTCCATCAGCCCGTGGGCCTTCCCGGCCTCCGGCCTGCTGGCCCTGGCCGTGGCCGCGGCCACGGTGGGCCTCCAGTCCTCCCGCGCCGCGCGGGCCAATCCGGTCGACAGCCTGCGCTATGAATAAGCGAAAACAGGAGACCGGGAAAAAAAGAATATAGTTAAATCTTTTCGGTCTGCGGTCTGCGGCAAAAAACCGGGAAGTTGTTTTTTTATCGATTTTGCGGTATGTTGTTTTTTTCTTGCCAAAGATAGAGAAACCAAAAAGCGATTTTTTGTTGGAGGAAAGGTGGGCAGAAAAGTAACGATCTGGCTTGTTTTCCTAATTGCGTTCGGCGCCCTGGTGCCGGTCCGGGCGGCGGAAGACACGGACGCTAATCCCCGCTTGCAACTGTTCTTCTGGGAACGGATCCGCCAGGAGAGCTGGGACAACACCATGAGCCTTAACGACAGCGGCAGCGACTCCAGCGCCTACCTGCGCCTGCGCACCAGCCTCGGCGGCCAGTGGCGCCCCGATCGAACCTGGGAGGTCAACCTGCGCCTGACCAACGAGAACCGCCTTTACCTGGCGCCCAAGAGCGATCCCAAGCTGAAAAAGAATTACGACTTCAACGAAGTGTTCATCGACCTGCTGAACGTCAAGTGGAAGAATCCCGGGCGCCTGCCCCTGACCGTCACCCTGGGCCGCCAGGAGCTGATGCTGGGCGAAGGATTTCTGATATTCGACGGCGGGCCGCTCGACGGCTCGCGCTCAGCCTACTTCAACGGCCTGCGCCTCGACTACTCCCTGAAAAACAGGAACAACCTGACCTTCTTTTTCGTCCGCCAGCCCAGGACCGACACCCTGCTGCCGCTGATCAACGACAAGGAACAGCCGCTGCTGGAGCAGGAGGAACAGGGGCTGGGCTTTTACTTCAGCGGCCGCTTAAAAAAAACCGCCCTCGATGCCTACCTTTTCCGCAAGGACACCTTTCAGAACGGTCTCCTGCCCGCAGGCGCCCTCCACGTGGCCGGCAGCCGCGCCGTCGTCCCCTTCACCGAAAAACTCTCGCTGACCGGCGAGGGGGCGCTGCAGCTGGGAACGCTCGGGGACAACCAGCGCAGCGGCCTGGGCGGCTATTTTCATCTGGATTACAAGGGGGCCTGGCGTTTCCCCCTCCCGGCCCAGCTGACCTTGGGCGGCATTTACTTAAGCGGCGACGACCCGGAAACGGCACGCCACGAAGGCTGGGACGCGGCCTTCAGCCGCTGGCCCAAATGGAGCGATTCCCTGATCTATCTGATGGCCAGGGAAACCCGGGTGGCCGACTGGACCAATTTCATCTCCCTTTACGCCAACCTGCTGTTCGAACCTCTGGAAAAAGTCAAACTGAACCTGAGCTGGCACCGGCTGACGGCGCCCCAAAAAACACCGCCCTCGGCCCTGCTCAGCGGCAGCGGCCGCAGCCGTGGTGATTTGTTCATCGTGAAAATCATGATTGATATCGGCAAAAACCTGGCCGGACGCTTTATCTGGGAAAACTTCCGCCCCGGCAATTTCTATTTCGCCGGCGCCGACTCCTACAACTGGATCCAGTTCGAATTGTTTTTCCGTTTTTAAAAAGGAGAAAAGCAATGATTTTTAAAATTTTAATTCTGGCTGTATACGTGCTGCTGATCGTGGCCATCGGCGTGCTGCGCGGCAGGAAGACGGCGTCCTTCAAGGACTTTTTCCTGGGCGGCGGCGACATCGGCCCATGGATGACGGCCTTCACCTATGGCGCGGCCTATTTTTCAGCTGTGGTATTCATCGGCTTCTCCGGAAAAATCGGCTGGCAATTCGGATATTCCGGGCTTTGGATCGCGTTGGGCAACTCGCTGCTCGGCGTGCTGATCGTCTGGTGGCTGCTGGGCCACCGCATCAAGGAAATGGCCCAGGAATACCAGGTGTCCACCATGGCCGAGTATTTCGAAAAACGCTATAAAAGCAAATTTCTGAAAATATTTTCTTCCGTCTCCATATTCGTTTTCTTCATTCCCTATTCGGCCGCTGTCTTCATCGGCCTCTCCTACCTGTTCAAGCTGAATTTCAACACCGCCTACTGGCAAGCCCTGGTCTTCATGGGGCTGTTCACGACCGTATACCTGGTCTTGGGCGGCTACAAGTCCATGACCATGATCGATGTGTTCTTCGGCATGCTGATGCTGGTCGGCGGCGGCATCATCATCTTCAGCATTCTGGGCAAAACCGGGGGCCTGGCCGCGGCCACAACCCAGCTGACCGCCATCGACCCCAAATTGACCGCGGCGATAGGTCCGCCCGGCATCTGGCCGCTGTTCTGCCTGGTGTTCCTGACTTCCGTGGCCCCTTTCGCCATGCCGCAGCTGGTGCAGAAATTTTACGCGGTGAAGGACAAAAAGGCCATCCGCGCCGGCATGTGGGTTTCGACCGCTTTCGCCGTGATCCTTTTAACCATCGCTTATTTTTCCGGCAGCCTGTCGCGCCTGTTCCTTTCGCCGCAAAATGCCCCGGCGGCTTTCCTCAACGGCAAGCCGGTGTTCGACTCCCTGATCCCGGAGATGCTGATCCGGGTCGTTCCCGGATCATTATCCGTATTCATCCTGCTGCTGATCCTTTCGGCCTCGATGTCCACCCTGGCAGCCCTGGTCCTGATCTCCAGTTCAGCCGTCGCCAAGGATCTCTATGCCGGCTTCATCAATCCCAACGTATCCGACCGCAAGCTGACGCGGCTGATGCGGTTTTTAAGCGCTTTCTTCATTTTGCTGTCGGTGATCCTGGCCTATTTCCGGCCGGCTACAATTGTTTCTATTTTAGGCATTTCATGGGGAGCCATCGGTTCGGTATTCCTGGGACCGTTTGTATGGGGACTCTTGAGTAAAAAAGTGAACCGGCTCGGCGCCGTCACCTCGTCGGTCCTGGGCCTGAGCGTGTGCCTGTTGCTCTATTTTTCGGGCCGCCCCTCTCCCGAAGCCGGCACCGTGGGCATGCTGATCTCCCTGGCGGCCAATCCCCTGTTCAGTTTGTTCGCTAAAAAAAAAACGCCCCAGGCCCGGTCCTGAGGCGTGATCCCGAACCAAAACCTGGCCTCGAATAATGGATCACGAAAATTCTTTGCGGCCGGCGAAAATTTTTGGCGATCCGTGAGATAAAGCGGGGTGTTCTTCTATTTAACAGCATTCATCCTGAGGAGGAAACCATGAAGAAAGGCCTTCTACTGCTGACCGTATTGTTGAGCATGATGTCGATTGGATACACCGCGAACCAAGGCATCACCGTCGGCACCCCCTACCTGGCCACCCAGTGGTGCAAAGGCAATAACCTGGACATCGGCTGGAGCCGCTGGGGCGACTGGAGCAAGCTGGACCAGGACCCGGGCAACCTGCAGGTCAGGATAGTGCTGGTGCAGGTGGGCGTCCAGGCGCGGCCCAGGGTCATCGCCGCCCATGCGCCCGCGCACCTGCCCCGCAGCAAGTCCGTCGGCAAATTCAGCTGGCCGATCCCCCTCGATATAGCCCCCGGTGATTACCGTGTCAGGGTCATGACCCTGAACAAGCTCTTCCATAGCGAGAGCGAAGTGTTTATCATCAAATCCTGCCAGCAGGTGGTGCGCCTGGACCCGCGCCTGGTTACCAAGGCCACGGAGTTCGCAGTCTTGAGCACCGGCCGCATCGGCGGCCGGGTGAACGGTTCGACCCAGAGCAACCTGCTGGCCGCTCGCAAGATCCGCGTCCTGCTGAAAAAAGCGGGGGCGCTGGTCAGCTCAAAGGAATATACCCTCGATGCCCAGGGCAGCGCCAATTACCAGTTCGACCACCTGATGATGGGAACTTTCGAGGTCTCGGTCGAAAAAGTGCCCACGCCCATGCCCGCCGGCGCGCTGAACGTGTGTTTCCAGGGCACGGCGCCCACCCAGCGCACCGTGGTCATCGCCAGCGGCAGCACCGACATCACCGGCCAGGATTTCGCCATCCAGTACGACATCGCCTTCAACATGAACGGCCTTTGCTGGTGACCAGGTCCCCAGGCTTTGAATTTGCATAGAGCCCGCAAAAATTCGCGGGATTCAAAGCGATCAATCCTGGGGAGAAGTTGAAGAAATTCTTTTAAAACAAACGGCTACTGCACGACCTGGTCCCACTTTTTGCCGCCCTTGCCCTTGGCCGGTTTGATGAACACCGGGTGGCCCTTGATCTGGCAGCGGTTCATGACCTCGATCACCGAGGCCGCGAAGGTCTGCGGCACGTCGACGAAGCTGAAGCGGTCATGGACGTCGATGGCGCCGATCATGCGCCCGGGCAGGTCGGTTTCGCCGGTGATGGCCCCGACGATATCCCCGGGCCGGATGCGCTGGTTTCGTCCCAGCTTGATCATCAGCCGGGTCATATCTTCCGCTGAAAAGTGAAAGACCGGTTCAACCGTGACGGCAACGTTCGCACCTTTGCCATCCTTTTCCATGGTCATTTTCAACAAGGCGGCGGCCACATCGAGCGAAGAATGGTCATCGCCAATCAGCTTTTCAACCAGGGCAGTATATTTGCCTGATGTTTCCGTTTCCATGATCTGGCGGATTTTTTCCAGCACCGTTCCGCTGCGGATTTCCTCGACATCATCGACCGACGGCAGGCGCTGGCGGCGGATGCGGGTCTTGGCGAATTTCTGGATCTCGGCCAGCTTGCCCATTTCCCGGCCGGCCACGAAGGTGAAAGCCCGGCCGCTTTTGCCGGCCCTGGCCGTGCGCCCGATGCGGTGCACGTAATATTCCTCGTCGCGGGGCACGTCGTAGTTGACCACCACTTCAATATCATCGATGTCGAGGCCGCGCGCCGCCACGTCTGTGGCCACCAGGATTTCCAGGCGGCCGTTGCGGAACTGGTTCATGACCCGATCGCGCAAAACCTGCTTCATGTCGCCGTGCAGGCCGCTGGCCGCGTAGCCGCGCGCCTGCAGTTTTTCGACCAGTTCGTCGACGCGGATCTTGGTGTTGCAGAAGATCAGGGCCCGCTTCAGGTCGTGGATATCGATCAGGCGCGCCAGGATTTCGGTTTTCTGGAATTCCTTGACTTCAAAATAGTTCTGCTCGACGCCGGGGACGGTAAGGTCTTCGTGAACCACCCGGACCATTTCGGGTTGGTTTTGAAACGCCTTGCTCAGGGAGAGGATGGCTTTGGGCATGGTGGCCGAAAAGAGCAGGGTCTGGTGTCCGGCCGGGGTGGCGCCCAAAATGAACTTCATTTCATCAATGAACCCCATGTCGAGCATCTCGTCGGCCTCATCGAGCACCACCGTGCGCACCGGATCCAGTTTCAGGGTCTTGCGCTCCATGTGGTCGCGGACGCGGCCGGGAGTGCCCACCACCACCTGGACGCCCCGCTGCAGAGCGGCGATCTGGCGCTCGATGGGCTGGCCGCCGTACACGGGAAGGATGCGCAGGTCTTTTTTGTACTTGCCAAGCAGCTTCAGCTCTTCGGCGATCTGCACGGCCAGTTCCCGGGTGGGGCAAAGGATCAGGGCCTGCACTTTTTTCTGGGCTGAATCGATGCGGTCGAGGATGGGGATGCCGAAGGCCGCGGTCTTGCCGGTCCCGGTCTGGGCCTGGCCGATGATGTCGGCCCCGGCCAGGATCGGGCCGATGGCCAATGACTGGATCGGCGTGGCCTCTTCAAAGCCCATCTCGCTGACGGCCTTGTTCATTTCAGGCGAAAGGTCGAAATCGCTAAAATTCTTTTTTAACATGGTTGCTTCCTTTTACATGAGGAAGGGGCGCCGTTTTAATAAGGCTAAGGCCAGAAACGGTCGCTGCACATTGGAAAATCGCAACCATAAAACGCAACCACTATTTGAAGTGAAACGGTTTATTTCTATCTGGGATTCTTCTTCCTGATGAAAAAACAGTATAGCACATGCGGCCCTGGAGGTCAAGGGCTCACCCGGCTTTTTTCAGCTTGTCGTCCTGCTTGCGGCTGTTGGCGTCGAGTTTTTTCTTGCGCATGCGGATATTTTTCGGAGTGATTTCAAGAAGCTCGTCGTCCTCGATGTAGTCCAGGGCCTGCTCCAGCGAGAACTGCCGCGGCGGCGTCAGGCGCACGGCGTCGTCCGAACCGGCGGCGCGCATGTTGGTCAGCTTCTTGGTGCGGCAGACGTTGACGGTCAGGTCGTTGTCCTTGCAGTGCTCGCCGGCGATCATGCCCGCATAGACGGGGACGCCGGAGCCGATGAACAGGCTGCCCCGCTCCTGCAGGTTGAAGAGCCCGTAGGCCACGGATACGCCCGGCTCGTGCACGACCAGCACCCCCTTGGTCTTGCGGTTCATCTCGCCCTTGAACGGCTCGTAGCCCGAAAAGCTGTGGTTCAGGATGCCGGTGCCGCGGGTGGCGGTGAGAAAATCGTTGTTGAAGCCGATCAGGCCGCGGGCGGGGATGCGGAATTCCAGGCGGGTGTAGCCGTCGGAGCCGGGGACCAGGTTGCGCAGCTCCCCTTTCCTCTGCCCCAGCATTTCGATGACCACGCCGGCATAGGCCTCGGCCACGTCCACGATGGCCAGTTCGACGGGTTCGTACCTCTGGCCGTTCGTGTAGCGGCAGATCACCTCGGGCCTGGAGACCTGGAATTCATATCCCTCGCGGCGCATGTTTTCAATCAGGATGGAGAGCTGCAGGGTGCCGCGCCCCTTTAGCAGGAACGCCTTCTTGGAATCGGTGTCCTCGAGCCGCAGGCTGGCGTTGTTCAATATCTCGCGGCGCAGGCGTTCGTGCAACTGGGTCGAGGTCACGAACCGGCCTTCGCTGCCGGCGAAAGGCGAATCGTTGACCGCGAAGGTCATGGCCAGGGTCGGTTCGTCGATGTCCATGGCCGGCAGCGGCAGCGGCCGGTCGATGTCGGCCACGGTCTCGCCCAGGTCGATGTCCTCGAGGCCGGCCAGCGAAACGATATCGCCGGCGACGGCTTCGGGGACGCTGACGCGGCTGATGCCGTCATAGGTGAAGATGCGCGTGATCTTGTAGGGTTTGCGCTCGCCGTTCCTTTTTATGAGCAGCACTTCTTCGCCCTGCACCACGGTGCCGTTGTGGATGCGGCCGGTGCCGATCTTGCCCAGGTAGTTGTCGTAGCTGATGGCCGAGGCCATGAACTGAAAGGGATTGACGCTGTCGCCCTCGGGCTCCCTGACGTGGCGCAGGATGGTCTCGAAGAGAGGCTTCAGGTCCTTGTTCCTGTCGTGCAGCTCGTAGCGGGCGATCCCCTCTTTGGCCGACGCGTAGAGCACCGGGAAATCAAGCTGCTTGTCATCGGCGCCCAGCTCGACGAAAAGGTCGAAGACCGCGTTCAGCACCTCGTCGGGACGGGCGTTGGGGCGGTCGATCTTGTTGATGACCACGATCGGGCGCAGGCCCTGCTCCAGCGATTTTTTCAGCACGTACTTGGTCTGCGGCATGGGCCCTTCGAAGGCGTCGACCAGCAGCAGCACCGAGTCGACCATCTTCATGATGCGCTGCACCTCGCCGCCGAAATCGGCGTGGCCGGGCGTGTCGACGATATTGATCTTGTAACCCTGATAAGGAAATGCGGCGTTCTTGGAAAAGATGGTGATGCCCCGTTCCCGTTCCAGGTCATTGCAATCCATCACCCGTTCGGCAATGTTCTGGTTGTCGCGGAACACACCGGACTGCTTCAAAACCGCATCGATCAGGGTGGTCTTGCCGTGGTCGACATGGGCGATGATGGCAATATTCTTGAATTTTTTCATTTTTGTACTGGTCCTGCTCTTTTTTCAAGCGGAAATCACTCTTCCGGCTTCCGAAATGATATTTTTGGATCGGGACGGGCATTTCCCAGTATGAATAGTATACAATATTTTTCAGGGATTGTAAATCGCGGTGAATCTCCATAAAATAGCAGGTGCTGGCGGCATCACCGCCGACCGCGCAATAAGGAGCAAAAGATGAGTCAAAGAACCGTTGCCTGGGAAAAAACAATGATGGTTTTGCTGATTCTTGCCGCCGGGCTGTTTCAGTCGTATGCCGCTGAAAGCAGCCGGGACAAACTGGCCGCCCTGGAAAAAACGCTCGACGCCAGGCTGACGGCCTGGGAACAGTCGCTCGACGGCAGCCGCTGGGAGGTGTACAAACCCGGGCGCAGCGTCACGGCAGCGAATTTCCGCCTGCGCACCCGATTCCAGGCAGCAAACGTTTTTGCCGCCGTCCAGGTCGCGGGCACGCCGCTGCGCCTCAACGCGGAAATGAGCGCCCGCGGCCTGGTGCAGGCGACCTTCTTGCTGGACGGCCGCGAATTGCAGCAGGCCACCCTGCACGGTGAAAGCGGCACGGCCGTTGAACTGGCCAGCACCGTTCCCCTCACTGACCGGGCCGACGGCCAGGCACACCTGTTGGAGATCGTCGTGGAAAACCGGGGCTTCGATCCCCCGCGCACCGCCTACTGGCCCGAGCGGCAGCGCGGGGCGCCCGCGGACGAGGGAAGCGAATTCTACCTCAATTCGGCGGAGCTGGTCTATCCGGCTGCGGGAAAGAGCCTGGCTGCCCTGCAGGAATGGCTGCGCGCTTTCCAATTCGCCGACATCCTGCTCAACCCGGAGCTGAAGCGCTTCACCTTCACCGGCAAACCCTACGACATCCCGGACAAGCGCCTGGTGGCCAAGGACAGGCTGGCGCGGCTCAACCGCGCCTTCGACCAGGCCGTGGCCGCCCTGGACCTGCAGGCACTGGCGGCGGGCGGTTGGCCGCAAGTGCAGGCCTCGATCAAGCGCTCACTGCGCCTGGCGGCACCGGTCAAGGCCTACCTGAAGGGATTCCACATCAACCTGGTGGGCAACGCCCACATCGATATCGCCTGGCTATGGCGCATGGCCGAGACCATGGCCCTGAGCAAGAACACCTATGAAACGGTGATCCAAAACATGGGCGAATACTCCGAGCTCACCTATGCCCAGAGCCAGGCCGTCACCTACGATTGGATCGAGAAAAAGCATCCCGAGCTGTTCCGGGCGATCAAGGAAAAGGTACGCTCCGGACGCTGGGAGATCGTGGGCGGCATGTGGGTCGAGCCCGACTGCAACTTGATCTCGGGCGAGAGCTGGGCACGGCAGCTCCTATACGGCAAGAAATATTTCCGCGAAAAATTCGGCGTCGACGTACGGATCGGCTGGAACCCCGACTCGTTCGGCTACAACTGGAACATGCCCCAGCTCTACAAGCTGGGCGGCATCGACAGCTTCATCACCCAGAAATTGTGGTGGAACGACACCACGGTCTTCCCCCACTTCCTCTTCAACTGGCAGGGGGTCGACGGCAGCACCATCCTCACCTACATGCCGCCGCTGAGCTACGCCAGCGAGCTACAGCTGGAGGAGGTGGCCAACGGCATATCGAAATACGAGGCCACCACCGGCCTCAAGGAGAGCCTCATTCTCTACGGCCTGGGCGACCACGGCGGCGGCCCCAACCGCGAGATCCTGGACCGCGTGCGCGGCTACGGCAAGCTGGCGCTGGCGCCGAAATTCGTCCACACCAAGCCGAGCTCCTTCCTGCAGCAGAATCGGCAGGAAAAGCTCGACCTGCCTTTGTGGAAAAACGAACTCTACCTGGAGTACCACCAGGGGACCTTCACTACGCAAGGGGCGATCAAAAAGAACAACCGCCGTACCGAGGCGCAGCTGGCAACGACTGAGAAGCTCGCCGCCATCGCCCTGATGCTCGGGGGCGATTACCCGCGCGCCGAGCTGGAAAAAAACTGGAAGAGCGCCCTCACCCTGCAGTTCCACGACATCCTGCCCGGCTCGAGCATCACCCCGGTTTACCGCGATGCGCTGGAGACATACAGGGACATGCAGAAGGAGTTGAAGGTCCTGGAAAGTGGGGCACTGGACCGCATCGCCGGCATGATCGGCGCTGCGGACCTCAACAGCCTGC
>Ga0307380_10007890_pt1 | contig 13723 bp, 7 predicted proteins | sample UN3MG_FD_202239 | JGI IMG/M metagenome (GOLD analysis project Ga0307380, IMG submission 202239) | Soil microbial communities from Risofladan, Vaasa, Finland - UN-3 | ecosystem: Environmental > Terrestrial > Soil > Coastal area > Acid sulfate soil | place: Finland: Risofladan, Vaasa | collected... | reverse complement strand
TCACGTTTGGCGTGCTCTTTTTCCTGGTTGGCGGTCTCCTCAAAGATAGCTGAAATCTGCATATACCCTTCCTTTCTTGCCTGGCTGGCAAAATACGTATAGCGATTTCTCGCCTGTGACTCACCTGCAAACGCCGCTAATAAATTCTTTTCCGTTTGTGTGCCTTTCAGTTCCATTTTTGTTCTCCTTAATCAAAAGTCTTTTTTATCTGCCCCTCTTTCTGCATAAATCGCAGATGCCTTCTAAATACACGGTCTTTCTCAACACCGTAAATCTCCTGCTGATACTTTTCGGAACGGCTATATTGTCGAACGGCTTATGATGAAAATCAATAATTCTTTTGCATTTTATACACTTAAAATGCTGATGACTTTTCAGGTTCCCATCGAACCGTTTCGCATCGCCCGAACCCTCAACGGCAAACGCCGCACCTATCTCGTACAATGTCAGCAGTGTCCTGTTCACCGTATCCAGAGATATATTGGGCAGGGTCCTTTTCACCTTTCGAAAAACCATCTCCGCCGATGGATGCTCATTGCTTTTAATCAGCACTTCATAGACCGCCATTCGTTGGGGTGTTACTTTCAGCCCTGCTGCCCTGCACTTTGCCTTAAAAGCCTCCATCCTGACTTTTAACTCGCTGCGTTCGCCGCTCTTTGACATTGATTATAGTTCTCCCGGCCCTGCTTTATTTCCTCAAAGTTGCTTCATCGGCGGGACCGTCATCTCCTCATTAAGGCTGATATTGATTCTTCGACAGCCATTCGTATTAAAGTTGTGTGGATTATATCTGTTTATCTGACGATTGTGTAGAAAATTAAAGCTGTTTTTTGTATTTTGTTGCAATTTGTACCTCCGCAATTTCCAAAACCAGTTAAGTACAGCGGCTAATAAATCTTGTTTGTGCGCATAAAAATAATGGAGCCACCCTCCTCCGGGCTGCTCCATTATTGGAAACAAAGCCGGTCGTATCTGACTTTTCCCTCGACATTCCGGCTTTTACTCAAACAAAAACAGGCAGGTCATTCCTCATTTTATTTTTATTTTGATGATTAGGATGCACAACCTGTATTCTTCTTGTTTGTAAACAGAATGAAAATATAGAACTTGATTTTGCGGTTATCGCCCATCTGTGGCCTGCCTATTTTTTTTCATTACTATCCTAACAATAACTATATAGGAACAACTCCTATTTGTCAACAAATTTTAAAAAAATTTTTCCCCACTTCCCTCCTTCTCTGCAAGTGCTTTCTGTCCAACCAGTTACGCAATCAGCTAAGGTTTCATCCGTGCCTGAGTATGGCCTTGTTTGTTTTTTTTGCCTGTAGGAGATGCTCAAAAATCTGCACAGCGTTGTTATTTATATGCCTTTAAAATAAAAACAGGGCCAGGCAGCGGAGGGAGAGGAGAAAATACCCAGCCCTGTTAAAATGCTTTTTTTAGGTCCTCTACATAATACTATATAGGAACAATTCTTGTTCGTCAACATTTTTTTTAAAATTTTTTTAAGTATTTTTACTTAGTTTTTGTAACTGCTTTTAATAAAAGGGGTTGCGCTCTAAAAAAATATATGGCGGCCAAAATATTTACCAATTTAACCTTCTCAATCTTACTGGGCCAGCGCTCATCGGTATCAAAATCCGTAAAGGTTTAGTTTGAGTTATCACGTTTTTTTCGGCGGCAGCGGAGCTTTGGATATTTTCAGTCGCAATTGACATCTTAAACAACGCCTGGCCTCTTCTATCGCTGTTTTTTCATCAAACCCCTGTTCCACCTCAGAAAAATCACGCACCCTTTTATCCGCCTCAAGCAGCGGCATTTCAGCCCTTTCTTTATAGGCGAATCCTTCTCTGCGTCCCAGCAGAGGATTCGCCTCTTCATCCGCAACAAATATCTGGTCGATTTGTCCTTCTCCTCCCAGGTATTTATCTATAGCCGTCGCAGCTCCTCTGGCGGCGTTAATTGCTTTAATTACAGAAGCCGGACCGCTTGCCACGTCACCGCCGGCAAACACACCTTCTTTTGAACAGCTAAGAGTCCGCTCGTCTGTAACGATACGCCCTCTTTTATCTACTTCTATTCCGAATCCTTCCGGTACCGATGTCTTTTGACCGATAGCTGCTATTAAACTGTCCACTTCGATTGTAAACTCACTGCCTTCAATCGGCACAGGCCGTCTCCTGCCGCTGGCGTCCGGCTCACCCAGTTCCATTCGGATACACTCGACCTCTAATTTGTCATCTTTCGCCGATGCTTTTGTTGGTGCCGCAAGGAAGTTAATCTCCACCCCTTCTTCCAGCGCATCTTTTACTTCTTCTTCTGCTGCAGGCATCTCTTTTTCTGTTCGCCGATAGAGAATGGTAACTTTGTCTGCACCTAATCTTAATGAGCTTCTCGCCACATCTATAGCTACGTTGCCGCCTCCCACAACAGCTATCTTGCCCCTGACCTCTTTTATGTTCCCAAAATGTATGGACCTTAGCAGATATATTCCATCCAGTACCCGCTCATCGTCTTCTCCCGGCATTCCGAGCTTAATTCCTTTCGGCGCTCCCATAGCCAGAAAGACTGCGTCGAACCCGTCATCGAACAGTTTATCGAGTGATTCTATTTTTGTGTTGGTTTTTATCTTTACGCCGATTTCTTCTATGTCTTTAATTTCCTTATCCAGGACATCAGCCGGCAGCCTGTATCTTGGAATACCCACCCTCATCATTCCGCCTGTATCTGCCAGGGCCTCAAAAATGGTTACCGAATGTCCCAGTCTCTGCAGAAACCACGCCGCAGCCAGCCCCGCAGGTCCGGAACCTACAATCGCAACCTTCTTGCCTGTATCCGGCGCAACTTCGACTTTTTCTTTCCATCTGCCTGTGTCTTTTTCTGCCACAAATCTTTTTAACGCTCTTATGCATATAGCGCCGCTAAGGTCGATTCTTCTACACGCTTTTTCACAGGGATGGTCGCATACACAGCCTAATATGTTCGGCAGCGGAGCGGTTTGTCTTATAACCTCTAAGGCGTCCTGGAATCTGCCCTCTGAAATCAGCCGTACATATCGGGGAATATCTACTCCCGCAGGACAGGCGTTTTTACAAGGCAGCAGTACTTTTTCTCGTTCCGCTTCTTCGTATTCTTCCTTATCAATCAACGCCCCTGTCGGGCAGACCTCCACACACGCCCCGCAGAAAGCGCAATCGGCCTCTCTCAGGGACGAGTCCCCGCCGGTACCGACCGTGCTGTCGATACCGCGATTGAGAAACCCGATTGCTCCGACCCCTCTTATCTGCTGACAGATGTCAACACAGCGTCCGCAAAGAATGCATTTATTGGGGTCTCTGATAAACAGCGGCTCATCCGCATTTACAGGCAGTTGTTCCAGCTCGGCAACGTATCCCGGCAGTGCATCTTTTACCCCTATCCACTCGACAACTTTTTTCAGTTGAGACGTCTCTTCCGGCTCGCCCGGATATTGACTTAAAAGCAGCCAGACGAGGTCTTTTCTGAGTTCCTTAAGTCTCTCGGTATCGGTGTGGACAACCATTCCTTCCTGTACTTTGGTCGTACAGGCCGTTGGCAGTCCTCTCATACCGTCGATTTTAACGATGCACAATCGGCAACTGCCTGTCGGATTAAGGTCCGGATGATAACATAAGTTCGGAACATAAATTCCCGCCTCGAGCGCCGCCTCAAGAACACTTTTGCCCGCTTGTGTTTCTATTTCCTTGCCGTCAATATTTATCTTAATCATTTTATCGCCATAAAATCACATGCGTTAATACAGGATTTGCATTTTATGCACTTATCTTTATTGATTTTTGCATACTCTTTTTTCTTCCACTTGATGGCCCCGACCGGACAGGCCTTAAAGCATTGTCCGCATTTGGTGCACTTGTCTTCATCGACCTCGAATTCCAGGAGTGCCGTACATACATGGGACGAGCAGTTCTTATCTTTTATATGTTCCCGATATTCATCCGGAAAATACTTGAGAGTTGTCAGTACCGGATTTGGGGCCGTATTGCCGAGGCCGCAAAGCGCCGTCTCTTTTATTGTGGTGCCCATCTCCTGCAGAAAGGCGATGTGTTTTTCTTCGCCTTTGCCTTCGGTGATTTCTTCCAGCACTTCCAGCATTCGCTTTAGTCCTATTCTGCAGGGTACACATTTGCCACAGGATTCGGCCACAGTAAAGTTGATAAAGAATTTTGCAATATCGACCATACATGTTCGTTCATCCATTACGACCATACCGCCCGAGCCCATTATTGCCCCTGTTTTCGTAATGGATTCGTAGTCGATAGGCGTATCCAGCAGACTCTCAGGCAGACACCCCCCTGAAGGCCCGCCTATTTGCACCCCTTTGAAGCCGACTCGTTTTTTTACCATTCCGCCGCCAGGCCCGAATATCAGCTCGCGAATAGTGCTTCCCATCGGCACTTCCACCAGGCCGGTATTTTTAACTTTCCCTGCTAATGCAAAGACTTTCGTACCGCTGTTGCCTTCCGTCCCTTTACTGCTGTACCATTTCGCCCCCTTGACGATGATATGTCTTATATTGGCAAATGTTTCAACGTTGTTTATCAGCGTCGGTTTGCCCCACAATCCTTCGACCGCGGGAAATGGCGGACGGGTTATCGGCCTGCCGCGTCTCCCTTCAATTGATGCGATAAGGGCCGTCTCTTCTCCGCAGACAAACGCACCCGCACCTTCCTTGATACTGATATCGAACGAAAAGTCACTGCCGAGCACTTTCTCACCCAGGAACCCTTTTTCTCTGGCCTGCAAAATTGATATTCTCAGTCTTTTTATCGCCAGAGGATATTCCGCCCGACAGTAGATATACCCTTCACTGCCGCCGGTGGCATAGCCGGCTATAATCATCCCTTCAATAACGGCGTTCGGGTCGCCTTCCAGTACGCTGCGGTCCATAAACGCGCCCGGGTCGCCTTCGTCCGCATTACACACCACGTATTTCTTATCCCCTTTTGCGTTCCTGCAGAATTCCCATTTTCTCCCTGTCGGAAAGCCGCCGCCCCCTCTGCCCCTTAATCCTGAATTTTTGACCTCCTCCACCACTTTTTCCGGCGGTATCTCCAATGCTTTCTTTAGTGCCTCATATCCGCCGTGTACTATGTAATCTTCGATGTCCTCCGGGTCAATCTCGCCGCAGTTTTCAAGAACAATTCTTGTCTGTCCCGCAAAAAACTGCTCATAATCTTCACCCGCCTGCAGTTTTTCGACCGGCTCACCTTTTACAAGATGTTTTTCCACTATTTCTGCAACGTTTTCCGGCTTGACATATTCGTATGTAATTCTGCCGAGTTCCCCCGTTATAATATCCACCAGCACGTCTCTGAAGAGTCCCCTGTCGCCGGTCTTTACGATTTTACATTTATCGCTCAAGTTATGGCGTTTCAGCTCTTCTCTGAAGAGTTTTTCCACCTCTTCAGCGCCGGCCGATAACCCGCTTGTGCCCATACAAATAAGAATTTGGATTTCCATCTATTCTTCCTTACCTGATTCGTATTTAGTCAGCAGCTCATTGAGTTGTTCGATTTTAACTTCCCCGTGAAAGTCGGCATCTATCGCAACCACCGGAGCCATACCGCAGCATCCAAGACAGGCCACTCTTTCAAGGGAGAACATACCGTCTTTGGTAGTTTCGCCTTCCTTTATTTCTAATTTGTCCGAAAGATAATCGAGGAGGTCTTTTCCGCCCATCACGTGACAGGCCGTGCCCTGGCAGGCCCTGATTGTGTGCCTGCCGCGCCGAGTAAGGTGGAACTGGGTATAAAACGTCAGTATGCCGTATATCTCCACGGGGAAAATGGACAGTTCTTTGGACACCAGCCCTATCGATTCTTTGGGTACATATCCGTAGGAGGCCTCGATGGCCTGCAGTAAGGGAATCAGTGCACCTTTTTTATCACGGTATTTCTCAATTATTTCTTCTGTTTGCCTCAGGTCAACTTTCACGCTATATCCTTTTCTTAAACTCTTATAGTGATATAAAATACAAAATCATACTAATTATATATTCACAAATCAACGATTTTGTTTGTTTTTTTGGAACTTTGTTCCCCCCTCCCGTCCCGGCAACACCACTGAATCCTCACCCCTGCAAATGCAGGGTGCAGAAATCCACTTCATTATTCAAAATTCATTATTCAATATTTCCTCTGTCATTGCCTGCCCTGCACCAATTAGGCTACTGCTGTAATTTGGTGCAAGGTCATTCCGAGCGAAGCGTAGCGCAGCCGAGGAATCTATTAAAAAAACTGTCATTGCGAGTCCGCCTTCGGCGGACGAAGCAATCTCAAACAAATAATCAATAATCAATGAAGAGGCTTGCCCCGTTCCTATCGGGATTAACCCAAAAAACACTAATTCAGGAAAGTAATTTCAATTCGCATAGAAAAGTAGAAAAAGAGGCGGGCAAAACCCGCCTCTTGGTGAGGTATTATGGCTTCAAGCCACTCCTCCAATAAGACTTCTTTTCATCACCCGTACACCTCACGAGTACTTCTATTAAAACACCGAACATTTGGAAATGTCAAGAAAAATTGAAAATTTTCAATTGAGCACGCTTTTTTCTTTTCGGCCTCGGCACACTGATGTTGAAAAGGAAACGCTAACCTTTGCTGACAGCCTGCAAACGGCCTTTTTATCTAACATTTACCAACATTTTTGCTAATGCTTCCTGACATTTTCTAACCCCTCAGCACCGGAAAAATTTCCCGTATTTAGGCAGTAAAAACTTCATGAAAAGACTGAAGTGGTTGTAATTTTGGGGCGGTTTTGGTAACCTAATGAAGTCTGAAGACTTGGCAATATTGACAACTGGTGTATATCAGAAATCTCGGATTAATTATTTTCGAAGGTTGTGAAGATGAAAGAAAAAAACAAAATCAACAGAAGAAATTTTCTAAAAAGCGTCGGCGCTGCGGGTTTGGGGTCCGTCATCGCTTCAAAGCAAAAAGCGGGCGCTGGCGAACCGAACAATGCTGACCCCAACACTTCAAAGCAGCAGCAAAAGCCGGAACTGCCGCAGGTGCCGAAACGAAAATTAGGCAAAACCGGCGTCGAAGTGCCTGTCCTGGCTCTCGGCGGCGGCGTCGATTTCGTTGAAAACCAAATCATCTTAAAAAAATCCATCGAGTGGGGTGTTACCTACTGGGACACAGCTTACACCTATGCAAACGGAAACAGCGAACTCGGCATAGGTAAATTCCTCAAAAAAAACCCGCAGGAAAGAAAAAAACTTTTCATTGTTAGTAAGGCATCGGGCATAAAAAAGGAACCGACACCTCAGACCTATGTCGAAGCTGTGGAAGAGCGGCTTCAGGGCTCCCTCGAGAAGATGAATACCAAATACATTGATATATACTGTGGTCTTCACGGCCTTAAGAATCCTAAAATGTTGACGGACGAATTAAGGAAATGGGCCGAAAGCGCAAAGAAACGAAAACTGATTCGGTTTTTTGGATTCAGCACCCACTCGAATATGGCCGAATGCATGCTCGCAGCGTCTAAACTTGACTGGGTCGATATGATAATGCCGAAATACAGTTTCCGTAATATGCTCGACGAAAATATGAAGGAGGCGGTGCAGGCCTGTCATGAAAAAGGTATCGCTCTTATCGCTATGAAGGCTATGGGCGAAAGAACAGAAGGCGAACCAACAGAAGAAGACAAAAAGCTCGTCAGTCACTTTACCCAAAAAGGTTTCACCGAGGGCCAGGCAAAGATAAAAGCCGTTTTGGATGATAACAAATTCTGCTCGGCCTGCGTAAAGATGGAGACCTTTGCTGTCTTAATGGAAAACGCCAATGCCGTACTCGACAAAACCAAACTTGCCGCTGCCGATATAAAAGCTCTCGAAGAATATGCCAAAGCCACCTGCAGCGGTTATTGTGCAGGATGTTCCAGCATCTGCGAATCGGCCCTGCCGGATATGCCCTATGTTAGTGACATTATGCGGTATCTGATGTACTATAACAGCTACGGTGAACAGGAAAGAGCAAGAGAGCTTTTCGCACAAATCCCCGCCGGCGTAAGAGCAAAACTGCTCAGTATCAATTACAAACCTGCAGAAAAACGATGTCCTCAGCGTATGCCGATAGCAAAACTTGTTGCCGAAGCCGTTATAAAACTCGCTTAAGGGCAGCTTTGGAAAAGCAAAGAACAAACTTATAAGTTTACCGCTGTAGCTTCATGCTGTTGTACCCTTGCGCCTGTTGTCTTGCGTCTTTGCTCTTGCTTGTGCGCAATCCATTAAAACCTCAATCCTCAATCGTCAATCGTAAATCGTAAATGAAATGGCCTGCCCCATAGGGGAGCCTGCCGAAGGAATCAATGAAATGGCTCCGCAGTCGGGCCCGCTAATCCAAAGGTCGTTAGGGCCTCGATTTTTATATCCCTACTTCGCATTTTGTTTATTGACATTACTGGATTGATTTGGTAGCATTTTTTCGGTCTGCGTATTCTTTTTTTGAATATATGGCGAAGGGAACAGATGAGCAGCGTACCTTCAAAAGTCTTGGAGCTTATTGAAACATTCGACCGAAATATCGAAGCTTACAAAGACCAGCAATACAACGAAACTCAGCTTCGTCGCGAATTCATAGACCCGTTTTTTACGGCCCTCGGCTGGGACGTGGCCAATGTAAAAGGCTACGCTGGGGCCTATAAAGACGTCATTCACGAAGATGCTATAAAAATTGGTGGTTATACCAAAGCGCCGGATTATTGCTTCCGAATCGGCGGCACAAGAAAGTTCTTTCTCGAGGCCAAAAAGCCCTCCATCGACATAAAAGGCGACCCCCATCCGGCTTATCAGCTCCGCCGTTACGCCTGGAGTGCAAAACTGCCCCTCTCAATCCTTACCGATTTTGAAGAATTTGCCGTTTACGATTGCCTTACCCGCCCCAAACAGACTGACAAAGCCTCAACCGCACGCATCAAGTATTACAAATACAAGGAATACGCCGAAAAATGGGGCGAGATTGAAAGCGTCTTCAGCAAAGAAGCCATTCAAAAAGGCTCATTTGATAAATTTGCTGCCACAACCAAAGGCAAACGCGGCACAACAACAGTCGATAAGGAATTCCTCGCCGAAATCGAAAATTGGCGAGCTGAGTTCGCAAGAATAATCGCGATGAAAAACATAAACCTCTCAACCCATCAAGTAAACTTTGCCGTCCAGCGGACCATCGATAGAATTTTATTTTTGCGATTGTGCGAGGACAGAGGAATCGAAAATTATGGCCAGCTTCTGGCAATAAGCAGCGGCGACCGAACATATCCTCGACTTTGCGGGATATTCGAAAAAGCCGACCATAAATACAACTCAGGACTGTTCTACTTTCAAAAAGAAAAAGGCCGACCCGAAGCACCTGATGAGCTTACATTAAATCTCGTCTTTCCTGACAACCCGCTAAAGTTCATTCTGCATAGTCTGTACTATCCGCAGTGCCCTTATGAATTTTCAGTCCTGCCGGCAGAAATCCTCGGCAACGTTTATGAACAGTTTTTAGGCAAAGTTATTCGAATCACCCCTGCGCACAGAGCCGTTGTCGAGGATAAACCCGAAGTTAAAAAAGCAGGCGGCATCTATTACACACCTTCATATATTGTTGACTACATCGTAAAAAATACCGTAGGCCGCCTCCTCGGCGACCCCTCTGTCATTCCGAGCGCAGCCGAGGAATCTATTAAAAATAGTCATTGCGAGTCCGCCCAAGGCGGACGTGGCAATCTCAAAATCGACAATCGCAAATCGAAATTCGCAAATCACAAACCCCTTACCCCAAAACAAATCGAAAATATTAAAATCCTCGACCCCGCCTGCGGCTCAGGCTCATTCCTCCTGGGCGCATACACATATCTCTTAAATTACATACGCGACTGGTATTCAAATAATAACCCCGAAAAATTCCTCAAAATGAAAAACCCTCCCATCTACGAAGTTTCGGTTAGCCCCCACCCCTGCGGTGAGGGTCCTTTCCCCAACTACCGCCTCACCGTCTCAGAAAAAAAGAAAATCCTCCTAAACAGCATATTCGGCGTCGATATCGACTCTCAGGCCGTTGAAGTTACAAAACTTAGCCTGCTCTTAAAAGTCCTCGAAGGTGAAACCGCCGAAACCGTCGGCCAAACCTACAAAATGTTCCACGAACGCGCATTGCCAGACCTCGGTAACAATATAAAATGCGGAAACTCCCTCATCGGACCCGACTTCTTCGATAATCCCGACATCGACTCATCTGACGAAGAACTGGTACGAAAAATCAACCCCTTCAACTGGCACACAGAATTCCCCCAAATCTTCAAGCGCAAAAACCTCGGAGCGAAGCAAAGATCCGCCGACTCGTCCGGCGTAGCGCAAGCGAAGTCGGAAGCCTCGGCGAAGGCGGACGGCTTCAACGCCGTAATAGGTAACCCTCCATATGTGCGAATCCAGACGCTAAAAGAAACTCAGTCGGAAGCAGTACCTTATTTTAGTAACAAATATCAGTCTGCCTCTAAGGGAAACTACGATATTTACATTGTTTTTGTGGAAAAGGCACTTCAACTGCTCAACAATCGCGGATGCATGGGCTATATTTTGCCCCACAAATTTTTCAATGCCAAGTATGGCCAACCGTTAAGAAATCTCATAGCCAAAGGCAAACACTTGACACATATCGTCCACTTCGGTGATCAACAGGTTTTTGTCGGTGCAACAACCTATACCTGCTTACTTTTCCTAACCAAGTCACCAGCGAATGAGTGCGAAATGATACGGATAAATAATTTGACTGATTGGATTGCATCAGGAAAAGCTGTTACCGGTTCCATTCCAACTGAGAGCATCACTCCATCAGAATGGAACTTCACCGTCGGGCCTAGCGCAACATTGTTTGAGCGATTGAAGGAAATGCCGGTTAAACTGGGTGATATAGCACATATTTTCGTAGGGACACAGACCAGCGCCGACACAGTCTTTGTCTTGGAGAGCTGTCGTGTCAACGGCAACCGTGTTGTCGCCACTTCCAAAGCCACTGGTGAGGAAGTAGAGCTCGAGCAGGCTATCGTTAAGCCTTTCTTGCGAGGTAAAGAAATTCGCAGATACGAACCCCCCAAATCTGCGGCTTTTCTTATTTGTCCTTATGTTATCGAACAAAGTGATTACCGCTTGATGTCTGAGCATCAATTGTCGCATGAATACCCATTAGCATATGCCTATTTAAAGTCGCATAAATCTGCACTGGCAGCACGAGAGAAAGGCAAGTTTACAGGTTCCAATTGGTTCGCTTTCGGTTACCCAAAGAGCATGACTCTGTTTCAACATCGCAAGATTATTGTCCCAGATTATAATAATGTACCATCATTTACCTTCGATGCGGGGGGACATTTTTACAAAACTGGCTATGGCATTATTCTCTCGGATGCAATTCAAGCGTCCCCTTTCTACATTCTTGGACTACTCAACACGTCGCTTCTTTTTCAATACCTACTCCAAGTCGGAACCACTTTACGGGGCGGGTATGTGCGCTTTTGGACACAGTTCATCAAGCAACTTCCCATCCGCACAATTGATTTTGATAATCCAGATGATAAAGCCAAGCATGACGAGATGGTAAAACTTGTTGAGCGAATGTTGGATTTACACAAACGGTTCTCTGCCGCAAAAGTCCCTGATGAAAAAACCCGACTCCAGCGCCAAATTACCACCACCGACAATCAAATCGACAAACTTGTTTATGAACTGTACGATTTAACCGCCCAAGAAATCGCCACTGTCAAAGAAACAGCGAAATAATTAGCGTAGAATTTATTTGGACAATGTAAAACGATGCAATCTGACCCGATAAGAAATTTAGCGCTTATTGAAGAAGTTAGAACCGCAATTTACCTTATTCAGGAGGGGTTGATTTCTCTAAACCGATTGGATGGCGCAAATGATTTCGCGCACTTGCCAATTCTACTTCTTTCCAATGGCTTTGAGAGACTGCTTAAAATGGTAATCTGCCTGAATTACTTAGAACGAAAAGATCAATTTCCAAACGATTCAAGTTTCCATGAATACAAACATCATAAGGTCGGAAGATTACTTAAACAGGTAATTCATATCGCCAAGGGATGGAAATACGGAGAAAGTCGTGAGGCAACAAAAAGTGATATGGAATTTCTGGAAAATGATGATGACCTTAAGAGAATAGTAACTCTCTTAGAAAAGTATGCTGATGCTGGCCGATATTACAATATCGATGTAATTGTTGGTAAGAAACATTCCGCAGATGATGACCCTGTACGACTTTTTGATTCTTACTGCGACGACATCTTTTTCAGCCAGTCAGATTGGCAAAATAAAATCACTGGAGAAAATCTCGGTGAAAGAATGGATGAGAACATACGCTACATCAATCGCCACATCACAACACTATTGCAGAGATTCGCAAGGGCCTTGTGCCGTATGTTCACCATGGGAAGACTTGGACAAATCGGAAGCCAACAAACCGGTACTATTGGCTGCTTCCTTTACCTACAAGATAAAGACTTGGGACAAGTGCAATCTCGATGGTTTAAGTCCTAGTCTGTCCTTCGCCCCACGCAGAAAACTTATTGTGCGCAGGTCTGAATATATGGAAGACTTTTTGAACCAAACGTTTTATCATGCCATCGATCCTGCAGACGAGTTGTTCTGCCACAATGTCAAGATTGCCAATGGTCGCATCATAGCGGTGTCTTTTCTAAAAGCAGGGGATCCAAACTTGGTAGGTGCCTTATCGCCATACCAAGCATTTACTCGAGAACGCCCAAAGGAAGATGTCTTTGAGCACATAAGAGCGAAGGGATTTCCAAACTGCCCTTCCAGGTTAGGAGCTATATTCCTTTTCGATGACCCTGACCTGGCCAACAAAGCCAATGCGACTTGGTGGCATGGAAAGAGGGTAGTCCTCCCCGCTAATGTCATTGAGGCAAGGTCTATTGGTTGTTATGATTCGAAACACCTCGACACTTCTGCGCACGAATGGGAGAATGCAGCTCGCAAATATTGGTCAGGGATACTAACTGTAAATCCTACCCCTGAGGTCCTAGTGAATGGCATCGTTCAGCTCTATGGCTGGGAGCCATATGCATGTTTGCTTTCGTCTAAATGAGTTTTTGCCGGTGGAACCTTCGCCCTCAAACTTATGTCCATATTCGAAATTTGTTCAACAAAAACAATTCCGCGCTATCAGTGAAATCTGCGGCTATTATTTTCTTCTGAATTCTGGCTCCTGACTCCTGGCTTCTTTTTATTCGTGTTCATTCGTGGCTGAGTCATTTTTGATTTTTACTTTGTAGTTTTGCTTTTTGCATTTTAACTTTTAACTTTCTTCTTGTGCCTTCGTGCCCTTCGTGGTCCAAATAATCAGCGTTTACTTGTGCCCAAGGTATCTGTGTAAATCCGCGTCTTATCTCGTTTTGAATTTTGCACTATGGTTTTTAGCTTTTCGTTTTAACTTTTAATTTTCTTCTGCGGCTTCAACCAACGAATAACAAACTATCAACAACGAACTACCAACTAAGAACTAAAAGTGTGCAAAAAAGCGCACTTTTTCACACTTTTTCGCACTTTTTTCGCATTTTTTTGCACTTTTCAATCCTGTTCGGCACAACAATTGCTTTCTGGTTTGGGGAAGAAAAAAAAATTTAACAAATTACCTATTTTAACTTGCGCTCTATGTGCGCTTCTGTT
>Ga0307380_10007887_pt1 | contig 13725 bp, 12 predicted proteins | sample UN3MG_FD_202239 | JGI IMG/M metagenome (GOLD analysis project Ga0307380, IMG submission 202239) | Soil microbial communities from Risofladan, Vaasa, Finland - UN-3 | ecosystem: Environmental > Terrestrial > Soil > Coastal area > Acid sulfate soil | place: Finland: Risofladan, Vaasa | collected... | reverse complement strand
TGTGCTGATCAGGCTATTGCGGCTGGAGGACGTAGAATACCTGTGGAAGATGGTGTCGCACAGACTGGTGTCCGGACCGTGGCGTGCGAAGTCGTGAGAGGCGCTTCTGCTTGGTCAGATTGCCGAAAAGCAGTGCTTGAGGGCCTGCTTGACTATTCTTCGACCCTGGATATAATTTTACATAAGACGCAGGGATAGCCTCAGCGTTGTGCCTTCGAGGGGTTGTGCCATGAGTGGTAGGTCTTCACTGGATGATCTTAGTATAGAGGAGCTGGAGGAGATCCTGGAGGCCAAGCGCCGCGCTCGGGCGCTCAAGCGGTTTCGACGCGTCGCCGATGGGGAAGATGGTGAACCCAGTGATCTCGCTGAAGTTGCGCGGGGGAGAAGGGAGAGCTCAGCTGGGCTTGCCGCGTATCAGAAGCGGGGACGCACGCCTGAAGCAGACCCTTCGCGCACGCCTACGATGCGTGTAGCATCCACGGAGCATGCCGTTGGAGATGAAGGTACCGCGTTCAAGACGGTGAAGATCGTCCCGGAAGGCCGCGTGGTGGACGATACCGTCTCCCTACTGTCCAGGATAAACAAGAGGTTCTGGCTGAAGGGTTTCCCCAGATTGCGCGACAGGTTGCTCCTTCTTCTGGAATTGGCTGCCCTGGCCGGGCTGATCTTCGTGATTTTCAGCTCCCTCTCCGACCTGCGTCTCTTGAACAAGGAGGTCGCGGAGGCCCTGGGATCCGAAGATATCACCACTCCTGTTGCGACACCAGCGCAGATGCTGCCTGGCGGCAGCCATCGTCCTGCAACGGAGGGTGCGGTGCCCGGTCAGTATCTTCACCTCGTGGAACCTGGTGCCTCCATTCCCATTCCGACACCCGGGCCTCGGCAAGCATCGAGGATCTTGATTGAAGGGATCGGCGTTAACGCACCCGTGGTGGAAGGGGACGGCTGGGAGGAACTGAAGATGGGTGCCGGGCATCGCATTGGCTCGGCGAACCCTGGCGAGAGGGGCAATATGGTCATCTCTGGACACAACGATGTGTACGGAGAGATCTTCAGGTACCTGGCGGACGTCAGTATTGGAGATGCGGTGATCGTCTACACGGGCGACACCCCACACAGCTATGTGGTGGTGGCCAAGATGGTGGTCGAACCAACAGAGGTGAGTCTCCTTGAACCGACCCCCAATTCGACGCTGACGCTTATCACCTGCCACCCGTACATGATCGACACCCATCGACTCGTGGTCATCGCCGAGCTCGCCAATCAGTAGAGCAGAGGAAGACAGAGAATGGCTAAGAAATCGCGTCGTGCACGCCGTAGAACAACCCCCAGGGACACTGCGAGGACCGGAACCGCTCCAGCGGCCGAGAGGACAGCCGAGACCGGGATAAGCGGACTTGGAGGCAGCTCTGCCATGGACTTCTCTGAGCAATACGCTTATGTGTATGGCGACCTGAAGAGGATTGCCATCATTGCAGGCACGTTGTTGGCCGCCTTAGTCGTGCTTTCCTTCGTGATCAACTAGTCCACGGGATATCGCCAAGAACGATAGCAGTCCAAACTGGATCATCAAGTGGATCGCGATGCACAGCCACAGGTTGGTCGTGAAGTAGTAGATGACGCTGATGCTGAAGGCTGTGGCTATGGTGGTGATCGTTTCCCCATCGCGCTTGGCGACACTGACCCCTTGACGTAGTGCTGGATTGAGCCCCCATTCCGCCAGGACAAGCAGGAAGCCGGCGAAGACCCCGTAGTAGCTCCCTAGCGCCCGGATCGTGGCGCTCCGGTAGAACGCCCAATGCATCTCAAGGTACAGGATGTTCAGCGCGATCAGGCCCCAGCCCCAAGGTACTGCAAGAACCCTGCGCTGAAAGAGGTACGGTGTGGCCTGCGCACCAGGCTCTATCCCGTTTGTGATCGGAAGAGAGTGACGCCAGCTCCATACTAGGAAGAGCAGCGCTCCCAGGCCAAGCGCCACCCCCAGGGCCAGCTCTGCACTCCACTGGGGCTGGAACCAGTGTATGCCCCACATGCCCATGAGGATTGGACTGGTCACTCCCCGCGTCAGAGCCAGGTAGGGGATGCAGAGGTAGTACAGAAAGCGCAGGCCTTGGAACAGCCACAGGCTGTGGGGCCAGTCCTCAAATGATGCAAGATAGCGACCGAGGCGACTTGACGGGGCACGACGAAGACGATGCAACAAGTTGACGCCGAGTCCGTAGACGAGGATAGAGCACAATACCCAAAAAGCCAGCTCAAGTCTGTAGTCAAACAGGCTCCCCAGCAACTCAAGGTTCGACATCGTCCGCCTGTCGATGATCGGCTTTGGCGCGCGGGCCGGATCGCACTATCGAGGCTCCTCCTCCCCGCTCAGGGGCGCGGTGAGTGTGACCGTCGTGCCCTCCGTGGGCTTTGATTCGATGGTCAGCAGGCCGTTAATCAGGCGGGCTCGCTCACGCATGTTGATCAGGCCCAAGCTGGTTCGTTGGTCGTAGGAACCCTCGACCTCGACGACATCGAATCCCTGGCCATCGTCTCTCACCTCGGCGAAGAGCTCGCCGTTGTTGCTTTGGAGAGTGACCCAGATGTGCTGCGGGTCGGCGTGCTTCTTGGCGTTTTTGATAGCTTCTTCAAGGATAAAGAAGGTCGCTCCTTCCACAAGTGGCACCGGGCGCTCGGCGAGCTTGTCAGCATCGACGATGACATCGACATAGTCGGTCTGCCTGACGCGGTCCGCGTATTGCGCGAGCGCGGCGGCTAGCCCCTGAGTCTCGAGGATCATGGGGCGCATGCTGAAAAGCATGGTGCGCACTTCCTTAACCGCCTGGCCAGCCAGCCTTTCCAGCTTGTCCAGCTCTCGCCTGGCTTGGGCTGGATTCGAGTCCAGGAGCGTCCGCACGAAGTCCAGACGCATAGCGATCGAGGATACGCTCTGAGTCGGACCATCGTGCAGTTCGCGGGCCAACTGCCTTCGCAGCTCCTCGTCGCTGAAGAGAACCCTCTTTCTCTCCACTTGCAGGTTCTGATACAGCTCGGCGTTCTGCAAGGCGATGCTCGCCTGGTTGCAGAAGGCAGTCATCAGTTCCATGTATGCGTCACCGTAGGCGTCGGCCTCTGGGCTAGCGAAGAGTGCTACTCCGTACAGCTCCAGACCAGCCCGCAGAGGGACGCACAGAACCGAGCGACAGCGGCGTACGGCGCGAAAAGCGGACAACTCACGATCCGTACTGGGACGGCTACTTCTTGCCGGTTCGCCCCCGGAAAGGACGTGGCCGATGAGACCCGTGTCCCCCTTCAGTCGCTTGAGTTCATCGGTCTTGCTGAGATTGCGCGATGCTGCGACGTACAGGCTGTCCTGCTCTTCGTCAAAGAACAGGACCATGCCTACCGGGCGTTGTAGACTCCTCTGCCCACTTTCCTTATAGTCGGCAAGACCGACATCCAGCATCTTCTCAAGGATAAGCGGATAGTTCAGCGAGCTGATCAGTTCGCCCGTCATCTCATAGATGGCCCTGAACCGCTCTCGGTAGGCAGCGCTCGGAGGGAGCTCAAGCTCCGCCTGGTCCAGCGGAGCCTGTTCTGCCTTGGGTCGGAGCAAGCTGGTTACGAGTGCCGCGATGAACAGGGCCAGGATACTGACGGTGGTGGCGAGCAGGGCTTGGCCAGCACCCAGCCAGGGTTGAAGCAAGAACACGAAGCCGCTGTACGCTGCCGTGACCAGGCTGGCCACGAGGATGCTTATCTCCATGCCGAACTGCATGGCGGCCACAATGATGGGGAATAGAGAGAGCAGGAAGTAGGAGGGTTGGCCTGAGAGATAGGCGAGAACCACTATGAGAAAGGTGTCCAAGCCCAGAGTCACTTCTTTGAACCAGCGGAACGGACGCTCAAAGTGCAGCAGGAGCACTACCACCAAATTGTAGATCGCACCTGCCAGCAGTACCACGATGATGGGGAGGATCCGGGCTCTCTGAGCGGGGTCCTGGGTACTGATGATCAAGACGGCGACCAGCAGTGCCCACCGTAGGTGGCTAGTCCACCACTCGGCGCTGACTTTCCCCTGCTTGGGCATAGCTGCGTCACCTACACAAGCCAAGTGGACAAAGACAGTGGGCGAGATAGGACTCGAACCTACGACCTCGCGGATGTGAACCGCGCGCTCTGACCAGCTGAGCTACTCGCCCGATCGCAGGAGATTGTAACACCTCATCCTGCAAAGCGCAACTGACCGGTCTGTTTGCCTTTCTAGACTCGGCAGAGTATGATAACATCGCTCGTGATGGGCAGGCAGACGCGGCCTGCCAATCTCAAGGATCGCGAGACGGATGAGTGACTTCCATGCAAAGCAAAGGCTCCGCAATGGCATTCTTCTTCGTGCTGCTCGTGATGTGTGTGGGTGCCTTCGCGGCTTTTTCTGCTTTGACCAGCGGTAGAGAATCGCCAGGGGTAGCGATAGAAAGTGGAACCCCAATGGAGGTGACAGGGACCGTACCTGTGGGTTCGAGCCCTGTCCCCACAGACACCCCCGCTGAGACTCCTTCTCCAGGCTCTGAGCTGTCCACACCTGTGGCTCCGACAGCCACGCCTGTGCCGCCGTTCACGCCAACTCCACCACCGTCACCAACCCCCAGTGTTTCTCCCACTGCGACCGAGACGAACACCGGTCCGGGACCCGCCCCGCCCTCTGGGTCTCACCAGTACCGCGTGGCCCGAAACGAGCAGGACTGCAACAAAGGGGGCATCATAGGGGGCTCAGTGTATGACGCAGGCGGCAACGGTCTGGCCTGGGCAAACTTGTGGCTCTACACCGAGGGTTGGGACGGTACCAGCCAATCCGAGGGGCCACCGCGGACGGGGAAGTACGAGTTCACCATCTTCGGCGCAGGGCTGTTCCACCTGGTGATCCTGGACGACGACGGCCAGCCCGTCAGTCCCGTGATAGATGTAGACTTCGATCCCAGCTGCAGTCAGCGTGTCGACTGGGAAAGGGTGCAGTAGACCGCTCTGCTATGGAAGCTCTCCTGTTGCCCTTGCTGCGACCAGAGTCTGATAGGCAGGTCGCTCCAACCAATCATCGAGCAGGATGCCGAACGCTGCGCGCTCGTCAGTAGCTCCTCCGGCGGGTGCGAAATTGAGGTTCCACACGAACATCACGCCCATGTAGCCCTTGTTCCGGGCTATCTGAAGGGCCGTCACCAGGTACTCTGCCTGTTCCATCTCCGTGTTGTCCGCTGCGTACTCGTAACCCTCAAACGGTCTCTCGGTCAGGTTTTCGATGCACGCCCACCCGAACTCGGTGGCCCACAGCTTGCGCTCCGCGTCACCGAACTGCATCATGATATCGTGGTAGCCCTCGATGGTGTTCAGGAAATAGAACTGGCGATTCCCTCTGAACGACTCTGAATCGCCAGCCTCGCCGTACGCAGGAGGGTAGCGCCAATCGGGAGGGTTGTTGAATCCACTGGGATGCACGCCAACCGCATCGCAGTACCTGCTCAGTCCAGCTTCATACATCTGCCTGAGGTACTCGAAATCATCGATGGCTGTGGCGCTCGTGTAGCCCACCGGTGTGGGACCTCCCGAGACAACGATGGCGGTAGGGCACTCTGCCTTGATGCGATCATACGCCACACGTAGCAGGTCCACGTACTCAGCAGCGCTCAACGGTCGCCCCGTGTTCCACTCCCGTCTCAGATTCTGTTCGTTCCAGATCTCGAAGGCCTGCACCTCTCCACAGTACCTCTGGGCCAGGGCTGCCACGAAGTCGCCATAGTCCTGATGATTGACAGGCGGTCCATCTTCTGCTGTCTGCCCGCCTCTGGCCCAGTTTGGTGCCTTCACCACGCTCAGGAGAACGTTGAGCTCCATGGTATGTGCGGGATTCACTATCTGGTCAAGGGGCTCCCACAGGTATACTCCCTTGCTGGGTTCGAATTCCTTCCACTCTATCTGGTGCTTGATCCATCTGAACTGCATGTTGTTCACCAGTTGGGATACGTATCCCGCGTCCAGGTGGAAGAGGTGAACCTGGATGCCATAGTCGAAGCCGGTCCCTGGTGCCGAGGGCGACGGAGTAGCACCAGCGGGTGCGACTGGTGTGTCCACCGGAGGCGTCTCGACATTCACGGGTGCAGTTGGTGATGATAGCGAAACCGTCGGCGTGGCCTCTGGCGTTCCCGGAAACGGCAGCAGCCCGATGATGCTCGCGAACACGAACCCACCGGCCAACGCACAGATCAGCACGGCCAAGATGGCCAGGCCTGCGCAGCCTGCTCGGCTGACAGAAAGTCTCGGTGCTGGCGTTGCATTCAAGAGGCAGTTCCCTCCTTGCGTCCCCTGTACTCGTTAGCTACGGCGCATCTGACTCCAACGACGCGTGCTGTCAGAAGCAGAAAAACGGAGCATGGGCAGAAGGAGCCCATGCTCCTAGTTTGGCGGTGTCACAACGTGTCCGCTATTTGGGCATGCTGGCGAGGGCACGATATGCCGGTCTGGGGGTGCCATCTGCCCTGAGAAGGCCGAACTTCGCTCCCTCCCACCAAGCTCCTGTCTCAACCGCGAAGTCGAGGTTCCAGACAAACATCACGCCCATGTAGCCGCTCTGCTTGGCGATCTGCATGGCCTTGACCAGATTCTCAGCCTGACTCGCCTCAGTATTGACGGCCGCATACTCATAGTCTTTGTTGGGAGAAGCAGACATGTTCTCTATGGTTGCCCAGCCGAACTCAGTGGCCCACAGCTTCTTGTTGCCGTCTCCGTTCTGCACCATCACGTCGTGGTAGGTTTGGATTGTGCTTGAAAAGAAGAAGGAGCGGTGGCAACGTGTGCCGCCACGAGCGCGACACGCTGCGGAGGTATCATCGGCTGCCTTGTCAAACCCGCTGGGGTGCACACCCACCGCGTCGCAGTAGTTCTTCAACCCGTTGTTGTACATCCTGCGCAGGTACTCCGCATCGTCAATGGCCGTGACACCATCGCTCAGCCCGGTGGGAGTGGGTGCCCCTGACACTACGATCATGCCCGGACACGCTGCTTTGATGCGCTGGTAAGCTATCTTCAGCAGGTCCATGTACTCCTTGGCATTTATCCCTCTACCGGTGTTCCACTCTGTGAGCAGGTTCTGCTCGTTCCACACCTCGATGGCGTGCACCTTGCCACAGTAGCGCTGGGAGATGGTGGCAACGAAGTTGCCGTAGGTGTTGGGGTCGTCGGGAGGGCCGTGTCCCTCAGTTCTCGCTCGAGCCCACTTGGGGGTCGTAACCACGGAGAAGAGCAGCTTCTTGCCCGCCCCATTGGCCATCGATACCACACCGTCCAGGGTTGCGAAGTCGAAGGCGCCCGGCGCCGATTCATATTCCCATCGAATCTGGAGCTTGATCCATGTGAATCCGAGGTTGTTCATGTGCCCCAAAGTGCTGGGACTCACCCGGGCTAGCTGTGCCCCGTAGCTGAAGCCTGTGCCCGGCGGCGGCGGCGCCGAAGGAGGTGCTGGGGCGGGAGCGGGGGTTGTTGTCCCTCCCGTCGATCTAGGCGTGGGGGTCGGAGATGGTGTGGGTGTAGGCATCGGTGTCGGTGTGGGTTCCGAGACGGTGAACGACACGCTGCCGCCCTGGGTGCCCGCCGTCGCACCGCCGTCGTCAGAAATGGCGGCTGAGATGGAGTACTCGCCTCCCTCGAGGGGCGCTGTCCACGCGAAGACCGGTTCGGACAGGGAACCCACCTCTTGTGTGAGGCTCGCACCTACGGCACTCTCCACCGTCCAGACTACTGCGAACTGCGTATCAGCGTCAGGCGTCACCGAATTCAGGTACTTCTGAAGGACGTCCCACATCTGCTGGTCGCTTCCCTCCAGCAGCAAACCATCGACGCTTACTCCCTTGAGATTGTACCTGCTCACCAGGTCCAGCTTGTGAGCCAGGCTGGTGGCGTTCTCTAGATATACAGTGTGCTCGCCTCTGTCGTCCGCATACGTGAACCAGTAGTATTGCGTCTGCTGGTCGAAGCTGACGGACGATGGGCCTCCCGCAAGCTGCACCGTGATCTGCTCGCCAGGAGCGAAGGTATCCCTACCTTCGGACAGGACTAGGTCCCCACTGAGCAACTGCAGGGTCTCTGCGTACGTTCTCTGGGTCACGGTGTCCCCCACCCAGTCAGTGCTATAGCCGGGCAGGATGACCTGTATCTTGTATCTGTCGACGTTGTTCACCACGTAGTCCAGTAGTGCTTCCATCTGACCGCCGGGCCGGTAGGCATCGGGGCGCAAGAGCCCTGGAACCTTCAGAGTGTCAGCTGCGTGGCCAATGGCCTGCCAGTCGTAGGGTCCAGTGTCCCAACGATCTTCAGCGATCTGGATCGGGGTCTCAACCGTGACCGCCAGGATCTTGTGGTTAGCGTGCAGTTCGGCGGCCAGTTCGTTCACGAACGTTGAGAACTGGTCCCTCAGTCCTGGGTCCATTCCACGATAGTCAAGGTTGATGCCCGGATACATGTTCTGAACAACGAGGTTGACGATATCGTCGACATGGTCACTCCGGAGATCTTCGCTGACCAGAATATTGTTGACCAGATCGCTACGGATCGTACCATCCATCTCGTTGCGCAATGTGGGGAGGACGATATACGACGTGCCTTCCCCGGGCTGCTCCAAGAGACCGCTTGCGGCGAAGACCGTGCTGTTACCATCGATCCCATCGCTCTGGACTGGGAGCGACTCAGCCTCGACCTCGACCAGGATATCCCTCGCTTCCACCGGCAAGGATTGTCCGGCCGTGAGGGGAGCAGAAACGGAAGGTACGAGAGGCATGGTCTGCATCACCGCAACTGCCTGCGGAATGACAGAGAGGTTTGTCTCCAGAAAGTCGTCCTCTAGGTAGACCGCCTTGGGAATCCACTGCCATTCACGCCCTGTCCAGGCGTAGAAGTCCAGGGTAGTGAGCGGCTCAGCATCGTTGGGAATGGGTATGGAGATAGTCGCCTGCTTTGGCATCTCTCCTCTGACGGAGAACGTGTACAGTGGGCTTTTCATCTCCAGGCTGCTTGGTATCGCCCGAGCGATGTTGGCATCTCCGCTGGTCCCAGCCAGGAAGTCAGCCCTGGGAATGGAGACTAACTGGACTTGCACGCTGGCTGATACCGATTCGGGCGGTACGGTCAGCTGCGTGCCATCCGGGTCCAGAACAGAGCCGCCGGCCTTGGTAATGGTTGTGTATCCGGCGGAGAGCAGGCGTTCCGGAAGAGCTATGGGCGGCAGAAGAAGACTCGCCATAAGAAGGGCCGGAATCATGACAAAAGCCACGATGCGTCCGGCCCACTTACCTTCTACCAGGGCCTCCAAGTTCCTCAGAAACGCGGGATTCATCCCTTGTTCCATGAGACTCACTAACTCCTTTCAGCCACGATGGGATTTGATGCAACAGTCCTAGTGATCACAGGTCGATTGGAGCGTATTCTATCATACACGACTCCCGCTCAGCAAATGTAATCTAGCTTACCAATCTCCCAGTCCACAGGCTGTGCTCTGGCCATCCCACTCCACAGCCATCCGAGGCTGTTTGGAGCACCCCCTTGACCCGCCACTGAGAGAGCCCAGATCCGTCCAGCAGACGGACGGGTTGGGTTGTCTCGGGTCGCACGGTATAACATTATAACTGGCGGCTCCAGGCTTGTCAAACGCCGGGCTGAGAGTGCGGAGGGTGGACCTCCTGCCCAAGCCCGGCAAGGGCGGGAATCCCCTCGATCGCTAGTGGACGCCTCTTGGTTGCGGCCGGGATGGGTGTCGATTCGGACTGTAGCGCCCCCTGCTATGGCACTTCGACGTCCTTTCTCTACCTCGGTTGCACAAATCCTGCTTACATGTGATAATCGGTTTTTGGAACGCGATCTGGTGGGAAGGAGGCTGCAGTATGAACAAGTCCATTTGCTCCGCGACTCTTGCGCTATTGATACTGACCGGTCTTGCTTCCGGGTGTGGAGGCCAGACTACGCCGGTGGAGACGGAAGCGGCGACGCCCAGCCCGGTCGAGGGGCTGGCCGCCTTGGTCAACGGTGAACCGATAACCTCTGAGGAGTATGAGAAACAGGTGGCACAGGTTGAGGCTTTCTTTGCGCAGGAGGGTCTCGATCCCCAGAGCGAGGAAGGGCGTGAGAGGTTGGCTCAGGCGCGCCGCCAGGTTCTGGAGCAGATGATAGATCAGGCACTTATCCAGCAGGCCGCCGCGGAGATGGGCGTCAATATCTCCGAATCCGAACTGGAGGCCAACATCCAGGATATCATTGAGCAATCTGGCGGCGAGGAGCAGTTCAATCAGTCCTTGCAGGCCATGGACACAGCGTACGAGGACTTCCGGCAGATGCTGCTGAACCAGCTACTTAGCGAGGCTGTCTACAGCACGGTCAGCGCATCCATCAGCTCAGTAGCGGAACAGGTTCAAGCCCGGCACATCCTCCTGCCCACCAGGGAAAGGGCACAGGAGGTGCTCGCCAGACTCCAGGCCGGAGAGGATTTTGCCTACCTGGCAAAGGAGTACTCCGAAGACATCAGTTCGCGAGAGAGGGGAGGAGACGTAGGCTTCTTCCCGCGGGGCGTGATGCCTCCCGAAGTCGAGGAGGTCGCCTTCAGCCTGGAGGTCGGAGAGGTCAGTGAGATTGTGGAGTCTCAATTCGGGTTCCACATCATACAGGTTCTGGGTCGCGAAGAACGAGAGCTGACTGTCGAGGTGTTCGAGAACCTCAGGCAGCAGACGTTCATGCAGTGGTTGCAGGATCGCCGGCAAGACGCCACGATAGAGCGCTTCCTTGAGTGATGCGTAGGGTTTGGGCGGGCTTGCCGAGAATGAGGTGCGGCCCATCGACAGGGTGCTCGGGGTGGCCTCCACGGTGTTCAGAGCGGACCCTGCGTTGATCTGCAGATCCGTGCCTCTACTCAGCGACGTGGTGCTGAGGAGGGCAACGATGGTTTGCCTGTGTGAGTCTCTCCGTCTCCCGGGCATGCTAGACAGAGAGTTCTTGATCTGGTATACTTGAACAATGCGAGGCGTACAGAGGGCTCCTCGTTGCAGGATATACGGAGTGGATGTGAACAATGGTGCAAACTAGTCGGGGTAGCCTGAGCAGGGCCTGGTTGTCACGGGGCATCCTCCTGCTCCTGGCCCTTTTGGTGGTTGTTGGCATAATCAGTGGCGTAGGTTATCTCTATCTCCGCTTCTTTGGCCCCTCGAACCCCAGTGCACCGGTTGAGCAGCTGCAGCCGGACCGAGTTGAGCCGACTCTGGCACTGGCGACGCTGGCTGGCGCCGGCGATCTGGATGTGGTGAACAAGGCGTTGGATGAAGGCGAGTTGCAGACGGCCTATGTCACCATCTTCTTCAGCACTCAGCTGTCTCACGGCGAGCAGGTTGGGAATTTGCTTCTACTTGGGGAGAGCTATGCTGCTGTGGGCGACCAGGCGGGCGCTCAGATGTGCTACGAGCGAGCAAGTCTGATAACGACAATGAGCCCGACGTTGTCTGATTCCACAAGAGCCCTCTCCTTCTTGGAGATCGGCGGCGGTTTCGCCGTCTTGGGCCGCCAAGCGGAAGCGCTGGTCAATCTAGATCAAGCTTTCGCCCTGGCTCTCCACAGTCCGTTTGTCAAGGATCCTCATCGGGCGGGAATCCTTGATCGACTCGCCGCAGAATACGCCGCGCTTGGGGAACGGGAAAAGGCCGCTGAGAGTCGCTCTCTCCAGGAGGAAATACTGTACTCGACTGCGGGACCGGAGACCGAACCCGAAGGGCATGTGGAGCAACCCTCAGCGAACTTCCTTGCCCATATCCCTGCGCCAACGACGGCTATGGTGGCTTCGTACGAGGAACGTCGCATTGGAGCCGTGCTGGATCTCATGGAGTTCCTACAAGACTCTTCCAACGGAGTACCGATCCCGCAGGAATTGGCGACAGAGGTCACCCAGGCTCTGGTGAATGAGGACAAGGCGCGGAGTACCGCCTACGACGACGAACTGGCCGCGGCATCCTCTATGGTGCTCAGGATAGGCATTGCGGAAGCAAGAGCGGATTGGCTGCTCATCAAGTACAGGGTAGCCTTGGGTGCGTACGGGCTCGAACTGGTGCCTGCCTGGTCCGAGGACGTGATGGGCGTCGCGGCGGAGCTGAACGAGGCTCGCGGGGAGCTTCACGACATCTATGGAGAGCAGATCGCTACTTTTGGCGATGAGACAGCCAAGGATCGCGCATGGTTTGACATCTTGCGCCTGGAGATCTTGCAGGGAGAGCTGGGGCTCTATCCAGGCTATCCTGCGGAGGAACTAATCTCTGAGTTGACAGCAGTGACCGGTAGGCTCACTGAAGCTGGGGACCCGTCATTGCATCCGGAGGTTCGCTATGAGGGCAGCACGCCGCGCTTCAGTCTAGCCTGGAACGAGTAGGCGGTGATAGCTGGAGGGCAGCGGTGTGGAAAGGGGGTAGGGCGCGATGCTGAGTCGGATAGACGAGAGGGTGGCTCTGTTTGCGACTGTGGTGTTTCTTGCGCTAACCGTCATGACTTGCCTCTGCTACCTGACCATTTACATCAATCCATACATGCCCCTGAACCCCTTCCCGCCGCCGCGTGAGGAGGAGGTAGCATCCCCCACGCCGAGTCGGCCAGAGGATACCGTGGCTACTTTCCCTCCGACGTGGACGCCCACTCACACAGCGACGCCCACGGACACACCGGTACCGACGGAAACCCCAACTATCACGCCTACAGCGACGGACACTCCAACTCCGACGTTCACGCCAACGGCTACCCGGACGCCTGCGCCACCACCCACGGCTACCCGTACCCACACGCCAACGCCGAGCCCAACGCCCTGGCCCTATGTCCAGCATGGCTACACGTACATGCTCCCCAATGATAAGAACGAGGCCGGGTGTAGCTGGCTGGGTGTTGGGGGCCAAGCATACGATGCACAAGGGATACCGTTGCCGGGGGTGAGCATCCGGTGCTGGAGCGGCGGGTTCGAGGGGACGTCCGTCTCCGGGGGGCATTCAGAGTATGGGCCGGCTGGATGGGAAGTGTATCTGTACGATCAACCCAGGGACGCAACCTGGAACTGTCAGGTTATGGAGGGAGGCACGGGCGTGTCTCCGGTGGTGACATTCACCACGACGACAAACAACGGCTGCAATCTCAACTCGGTGCGCATAGACTTCAAGCGAACGTCATAGATGGCTTCGCTCTGGCTGGGACGAGGCGTGTTCCAGCCACGGGTTTGCGCAGAACAGCACACAGATTCCTTGAGTCTGTGTGCTGTCTTCTGTTCCTCTAGAGTCCACTCTCTCTACGCGGTTCGCTACCTCGGCGAGCCAGCCATTCGACTGCCAGGGACGCCCCATGCTGGGCCCAAGGTGATCGGCTCTCCACGCACCGTGCTTCCAGACGCTTGTCGAAACGATTGGATTCCAGAGCCGAGTAGATCGCGGGAATATGCGTGGCCAGTTGTGTGCGAGGGGATGTGTCGCAGGAGAGGCGACTGCCCCTGTTGTTACTGATCGGCTGCGGTGGGGTGGAAGATCTCCTCTAGCGCCCGGCGGATCTTCTCCCGCTCGGGAAACAGCACATCCGCGCCGTCGTCGAGGACTATGGGGACTGTCATTGTCTCGTCAATGACCGCGAAGCGAATGTCTTCGGCATCTATCTGTGAGGCGATTTGAGCCAGGGAAATCACTTCTCCCAGCTGGAGGTTCG
>Ga0307380_10007886_pt1 | contig 13726 bp, 14 predicted proteins | sample UN3MG_FD_202239 | JGI IMG/M metagenome (GOLD analysis project Ga0307380, IMG submission 202239) | Soil microbial communities from Risofladan, Vaasa, Finland - UN-3 | ecosystem: Environmental > Terrestrial > Soil > Coastal area > Acid sulfate soil | place: Finland: Risofladan, Vaasa | collected... | reverse complement strand
CCCCACCGTATGAAATTAAAAGTACTGGGAACAAAATAACAAATCTCCCTTTAAATCACACTTAAATACGGTATTTACAACTACTGATTCGATTAATGAACAAAAGGGATTCATAATTAACCACAACTTAATGTGGTTGGTACCAAAAGCAAAATTCTTACTAATATGCGGGGATGAAACCGCCCCTAATCTATACTATGAATAAACAACTAACGTAATACATTCAAACACTCAGTTAACAATATTACCTACTAACCCATTGCAATCACTACTATTTTCCTTTCATGCTCTTCTTCATTTTGTTTAAAGTAATAGTTGACTTTTAAATACTTTCAACACAATAATTGCACAATTTTCAATGTTGATTTGCATAATTTGCTCAAAATCTTGTAATATTTTAGTCTAATTCATCAATATATTCCTTTGTTCTTCTTTCCTGTTCCTCTTCTGGTAAATCCAGAAAATTGGTGTCATTGGTGTCATGCTGTCCTACTGACACCATATCAGCATTGACAGCACTTTTTGAATCTTCTTTCCTAATGATAATTCTTCTTCCTGTTGAGCGACTTGAGTCATCTTTTTCTATATATATTCCATGTGATTCCAAGTTTGGCCTCACTTCTTTCATCCTTCTCCATAACCAGTTGGGATCCTTTGGATATTTTCTGTTATGCGGGTCAACTGATAACGATTCCGCAATAACCTTCAGCTTGTTATACAAATCCGTAGCAGGCCCAAGCCATTCTGTCTTGTTCTCGTCATCCATAAAAGCCATGATTACTCGTGCTATTGGATTAGCTTCCAGTGCTTCAATGTGCTGAATTTTAATATTGTCATCATAGGCTTCAAGAAATTCTTCTTTTGAATATCCCAATGCTTCTGCTATAGCCGCTCCCCATATAGCAAAATCCGCCATTCTTGGCCTAGATTCTAAGTATATGTTGGAGTGAAGTTTCATTGCTTTTGAGAGTGTTGAGAAAATTGCACCTAATACCTTAGGCTTCATTTCATTGAATTCATTCCAAAATACCTTTTCATCTATTCTGTCTTTTTTAGCTATGGGTTCTAGTTCAAAAATTAGACATCTATCAAGTAAGTCAGGTTTACTCGGGACCAAGTTGATTCCATTAAGTGATACACATCTCTTAAAACTATAAATAATGTCATCATCGTTTGTATAGAGTCTTCTTTTGCTGAATCCTGCACCCGTTACAAGCTGGCACAACGTGTCACTCATCCAGACAGGCAGAGATGTCAGATTGTCTAAACATAAAAGATAATGGTGATTTGCCTGCTGCATAAACTCGTTCTGGCTATTTCCAATTGATAAAGTGCTTAATTGAGAAGGGTCCAGTAACTCCTTTATCAGTTTTGATGTTGTAGTCTTTGCTGTTCCTTGACCTCCATGGAGTACAAATATTGGTTTTGGAATATTAGGTAAAAACAAACAATGAAGACTAATGAGAAAAAGCAGTTTCTGTTTGGAATCCTTAACATTAATTAAGAATAATAAATCGTCAAAAATTGTTTTTGTCTCGGTATCTTCTGACTGTATTGGTATTTCTTGTTTTTTCTGGTGACTAAAAGTTACAAAAAGAATAGGTGGCTCATGAACCCTTTCCCATCCATGGGCATTTATTTTTATAGCGGTCCAGTCTCCAAGATCATAAAAAATATTTTGAACCTGTTTTGCTACCCTGTTTTGTAGCTCGTATTCCTTGCCCTCATAGCGGGCTTTAGCTTTAATAATATTGATTGCTGAGTTTAAAGCCTCATTGTTTATTGCTTTGCTAAATTGAGTCCAATATGCATATGATATCCATTCTCTGAATATAGTTGAACCTACTTTAAAGTACTCAAAGTGATCATTTGTTTTACATTGGATATAAGGCTCATCGTATTGGTCGTGAAAAAGCTCTATGTCAGACCCCTCAATGATAGCAAGGATTTGAGAAGATTGTGTGATTGTCTGATTATCCTTCGCTTCATTAATTTTTTTCTTATTTTCCGGCATGTTTATTTTCTCCTCATTGCTGGGATTGATTTCTGTTCTATCCATTTCAAAATTTCTTCTGGTCGAAAATAAATTCGATTTCCTATCTTTACTATAGGAATATCTCTAGTTCTAACTAACCACCTTAATCCGTACTCACTCTTTTTGAGCCTTTTCCTTGTTTCTTGAAATGTCCAAAGAAGTTCTTCCATATGTATGCTCCTTAACAACTTTATTTAATTTGATTAAATGATACGGGCATGTAATATATGATGCAAGATGCGGTTATTTTCGCACTATTTCAGTTTGTAGAAAACTTATTTAGCGAGGTAAATATGCTTAATCCTCAGGAGATAAAGTCCCTCTCCAAGAAATTGAATTTTGATGAAAAAAACACAAAACACTGTTTGAGAATATTATTTTCAGACAAGAGCAACAGTATTGATAATGACGTTATGCACAGTGGGGATATACTGGATTTTCTCAGAATGATTATCAAGGCCAAAAACAAGGCTGAAAGAAAAAAACAGTTTTATTCCAATTTTTTACCAAAATTCACTAAAAAAGAAGGTAAGTCAAAAACCGTTATATACTTTATTCGGGATAATTTCTTTTGTGCAATTCTATGTTATCTGGATTCTATAGAAAACAAGAAATTCAAGAAAAAGTTTGAATCGGAATTTTGGGAGAATTTAGATACTTTTTACTTTTCAATGCCTGAGGAGCATATTAACTACCCTATGTTGTGTAGGGAAAAGAGCGATATAGTGAGTGTTTTGACATACAAAATAATAGAAACAATTAACTCGCATGAATCAGAATATGTGTTCGAACAGGATTACATAGTTGAACTCTCAAAGGAAATTGCGAAAGAAATTGGATTTCAATTGTTTGTTGTAGATGCTTTTCGGGATGTTCTAGTAAGTGTAGAGGAATTAAAGTCACATACGAAACTGTTAAAAGAGACATCACGTAATCTTCAAATATATAGGAGAAAAGCAAGAGACAGCCATATTTTTATATATTGCCTGTGCGAAACATTAAGGGATATAGGTTATAAAGCTGAAGACACTTATGAGGAAATATCCAAAATTGTATATATGGAAAATACATCAGTTAGACGTAGATACTTTGAACAAAAAAAGCAAATTAAAGGTCTTCATTACAAGAATTTAATTAAAACTAATGATCTGGACTCAAGAATTCAACAAGCAGTAAAAAGAATAAGTCGAACTTAGGGGAGCAGTATATGATTTACAATTTAATATTTATGTCAGTGGATTTGTCAGTAACTCAGTCACCCTTACACACTTTCTAACTCAAGACTACACAAAATACAATAGAGTAGAAAGTTATAAAACCCTTGTAAAATAAGAGGCTTACTCAACTTTCCACAACTTAACACAAATTTACACAACGCTATATATTAGCACTCGTAAAGAGCAGGTCGGAGGTTCAAATCCTCTCGTCGGCTCTCTCATTCAGCACAGTATTTCTTCAGATAGTCATCCGCTAAAACAAATCCTAACTCGCCTGCTTTGCTCATGTCTTTACAACCTGCGTCAGTTTTTCCAAGTTTAAACTCTGCAATTGCTCTATTTCTATATCCCATACCGGATTGTGGATCTAGTTCTATATTCTTAGTGTAATCCTGAATAGCTCCTTCATAATCACCCAGGACAGTTTTGACATCACCTCTTGCCAGATATGCAAAGAATGATTTGGGATCATGCTCAATATATTTATTTAAGTCATAGACTTGTTCTTTATATTTACCCAGTTTACCGTAAGCAAGTGCTCTTCCATAATAGGCACTATACTTATCCGGATCTAGCTCGATTATCTTGCTGTAATCCTCTACCACTCCCTTATAATCTTCTAAAATGTTCCTTGCGTACGCTCGGTTGCCATATACTTGAATATAATTTGGGTCCAGCTCAATCGCCTTTGTGTAATCCACAACAGCCCCTTTCCAATCGCCTCGAAGGCTTTTTGCCTGACCCCAATTGTTATATTGTTCGGCTGTTTGGGCATAGGTTTCAGTTGAATATAAGAAACAAACAATCACTGGAAAAATCATAATCCATCTAAGCAGACTTAATATTCTCATAGCTAAAATTATAGAAGATAGGGCCTTTAGTTTCAAGAAACATCCATTGATGCACTTTGTCTTGATTTGCATTAGAATAATAAGCTATGGCATATGACGAAAAAGTAGCGGAGCGGTTGAGTAAGGTGTTCGGCGAGCACAAAGGTGTTGTAGAAAAAAAGATGTTCGGCGGGATAGCATTTATGTACACGGACCATATGTGCGTTGGAGTAATTGATAATCTGCTGATGGTTAGAGTCGGCCCTGAGCAATACGAGCAAGCACTTTCAGAAAAACATGTAAAGCCTATGGATTTTACTGGGAGACCAATGAAGGGCTATGTTTACGTTGAGCCCGCAGGTTTTAAAACTGAAAAGAACCTAAAAAAATGGGTCGATAGAGGAATCCTGTTCGTAAAAACCCTACCGTCTAAAAAGCCAAAGAGGAATTAAGCTTTAGAGTTTTGATTTAGAAGTTAAGCCATTAAGTTGTAGCTGATTAGATTTACAAACTAGGCCATAGAACTAACGGGATAGTTTATTTTGTACCATATTGATCGTCATATCCGGTGGGCTTACTATAATCCCCTTCTAGGAACATTTGTGAAGCGGGATCAAGTTTAATTGTGCCTCTTTTCTCATCAAGGTCGTCCTCGAATCTAGCCTGATGACCTGGTTTATATTTATATTCAATTTGAACAGTATTCTTTTTATTATTTGCATGGAGAATTAGTATTATATCAGGAAGATGCCATGTAGTTGTAGTAAAATACATCATACTGTCTCGCTCCACAGGATCGCCATATTGAGTCGTAAAATATTGATCAAAATCAGTTTCAATCTCTGTTTTTTCGGTTTCATCTGTAGCGGCAAATACTAAGGATGTTGATAGCAACTTTTTATCATAGAACTCAAGCTCAGTCATAACATCTTTACCAGCTACATCAACGGGAAGGCTTACAATCACACCTTGCATTAGAATCACTCTTATATCTTTATTATCTTTGTGATCTTCCACAATCCTCTTCCCATTTGAATCTATAACTTTCTTAGCTTGCCCCTTATCAATACCAAACTTAAATCCCAATGGAGATAAATCAGTTTGTTGAGCTATAGAAGCTCCTGGAGAGGCTAAGATCATTAAAGCAAATAACAGTAAGGACATTTTTATAATGTTCATATTCATTCTCCAAATTTTCTTTAACGAATATATATAAAGTATAAAACCCTGGTCAGAAAATCAAGCATTTATCCTAGCCAAGTTTTTTCTACTAAGTAACTTACTCCAATAATCAAAAAAAAGTATACAACCAGAAAAATATATCTCCACTTCCAATTTGAATTTGCTTCTGCTTGATATGACAAATCAGCTGGAACAATTTTGTAGTCTGGAGACAACAAACTCCAGCCATAACCAATTATTATTGCAGACAAGCATCCTGTTACATTCCACCATAGCCAGGATATGCCGGGGAAACCGATCCACAGAACAAAATTAACTGCCACCCCTAAAACAACTCCAAGTTTTACCGCTGTTGCTGTAGTTTTTTTAAATAAGATGCCAAGTATAAAAGCTGCCAGAATAGGTCCGTAAAAAAGTGATCCGACTTTATTTATTGCCTCTAATACAGTGTCGGAAATACCGCCTACCAAAAAAGCAAACCCTGTGCAAACAACTCCCCAGAAGATAGTCAATATTCTGGACATCATGAAGTTATGCCTATCATCACCATCAGGCTTTATATATCGCTGATAAATATCTCTCATGGTGGCTGCGCTGACTGAATTAATAGCGGAATCGAGGCTCGACATAAACGCTGCGATTAGGGCCACTACCACGAAGCCGATCAGTCCATGAGGAAGATAGTTCAGCACAAATAAGGGAACCATATAGTCGACTTTATCTTTTGGAATCAAATTCATAAATGATTCGCTCTGTAGTGCAAAAGCGCCGATTAGTAAACCCATAGTAAGATAGGCGGCTACGATTAGGACTCGTGTGAACCCGTTTAGCATGAGAGACTTCTTGGCTTCTTCTAAGTTCTTTGCGCTCATCTCTCTTTGTATCTGGCTCTGATCACATCCATAATAGGCAACATAGAGAAAAAATCCTCCAATAACTAGTGCCCAGAAACTAAAGTTCTCACCATCCCCAAAGCCGTGAGAACTCATGTCTATAATAACCAGGCGCTCCTTATCAAAACCTGCGAGCAAACTGTCCACATCACCGATCAGATAAGAGGCTGCAACACCGCAAACGATGATACCGATTGTAAGGAAAAGCATTTGAAGAACATCTGTATAAATGACAGCTTTAATACCACCCAGAACGTCATAAATGATGGTAACAAAACCTATTACAAGTATCGTAGGGACCATTGGCACTTTTAAGATCGCTGAAAGGACTATACCAATGGCATAGATGCCGACTCCTGTTGCAAGAGCTCGACTTATTTGAAAAATTATGCTTACTATTGAGCGTGTGGAGGCGTCAAATCGTTTCTCAAGATATTCATATAGACTTATTGCTCCGGTTCTGTGAATAACCGGAATAATAAATATCATAATGAACACCATTGCTATAGGAACTGCAAACTCAAACCCAAACCACTTGAGCCCTCCTCCCGGTTTGAGTGCTACAAATGCAGGGGCAGAAATAAAACTAATTGCTCCAAGCTGTGTCGCCATCGTTGACACACCTATTGCCCACCAGGGAATGGTTCTTCCGCCAAGGTAATAATCCTCCATAGTCCCTTGCCTTCTACTCAAATAGGCGCTTAGGCCAATTAGAAAAGCTATATATACAGCTATGACAATCCAATCTAAATAATTCATATTTGTATGATAAACCTCATAACTTGAAATCGATTCTTGTATTTGGAATAAGGCTAAACTAATATAAAAGACCAGGGCTAAATAAACAATGGAAACTACAAAGCTAACTATAATAAGAGTATTTGTGTCAGCGATTAAGAATATATAAAGCCCAATATAATCAATGTGGCTGAACATAAGAAAAAATATAAGGACATTAGATGAATATATCTTTCAACAAATATGGGTGGTCGATAATTTAATTAGTTGAGTTAAGACACAAATGCTAATCACTATTTATAATAATTATACTGGCAGTTGATGCGTCAATTAACCCAATGAGGGGGGGGGGATTTTTTAAAAAATTATACTAAAGTTACCGTTATTGGCTTTACTCTTTTTTACTATTAAACGACTTAATTATTTTCAGATTTAACCACTTCCCTATAACAACTATCAGATAAATCGGCAACATAATCATTTGTTAATAATCTAGAGTAATTTTTCAGGGTTTTATATGCGGCAATTTTGTAAAATAGTATCCTTAGGATTGTAGAAACCAAAGCAGCGTCAACAATAACATAAGTCAAGTGTTCTGACTTTTTGATTATTTCTTTTTATTCATCAATTATTCCATCTATACCCCTACTTTTCTTGACTCTAGGTTTAATTTCCAAATCTTTGAATATCTTTTTGATCCTTTTTTTATTTTCAAAACACTTACTCAATAAAGCTTCGATTGCCAGTATAATCTCTTGATCTGTGGTCTCTCTTAGGATGCGAGTTAAAGCCTTAACATTTTCTCTTTCTACATAGTATATGCGCTTGCTTTAAATCATTCTCAAAAAGATGTTGTAGATCATCTTTATATAATTCTTTTTTCTTCATTATGAACCTCCTTTTCTATTTTCACTTATTTAATCTCTAGCTAATACTAGCAGAGCACTTATCATATCTAGATTATTGCTGGAATTGTTCTTAGAGTATTTATTAGGATGTTTTGTTTCAACTCAAAATAATTGCAAAGCCCTTGTTTAAATATTACCAGAGACGGGTCAATAATAAGAAAGTTAGGCGGAGTTTACGGCTGAGCTTCAGGTGTGACCAGAGATACAGGTGGCGTTTCTACACCTGACAAAATTAATTCTTGATTGTCTATTTTGTTGATCAATTCATCCGAAGTCATGACCCATCCATAAGCTTCTTTAATTTGGGTGAGACTTGCTTTGTGTAAATTTTCTTCTCTTGAGGCAACGCAATCACTTAACATAATAACATCGTATCCCTTGTTGAATGCATCTCTGGCTGAACTTTCAACGCAAATGTAGGAATCAATACCGGTAAATATTATTGTGTCAGCACCAAATGATCTGAGCCAAAGTTCAAACTCAGTATCTTGAAAGACAGAATCTCTTCTTTTTTCCACAATATAGTCTTTCGGTTTAGGATAAATTTCGTCTATTATATCAGCATCCCAAGTATCTTTAATACAGAGGTGCATATCATCGAGTTTCTCTCGTCGACTCTCCGGTAATATCTTATGAACTCTGTCAAGCAAATCCAATCCTGACGCCTCACGGATAGCTTTAGCATAATAAATGGGCGTGCTTCCACTCCGAAAATAATTTATAGTCTTTTTTAATTTTGGAATAATCGCTCTGTAAGGTTTGATATTGAACCCAAACTTATCAAACGACCCCCTTAGTCCACAAAATCCATTTTGCATATCCACTACTAGTAATATAGGTTTAATCTGCATATTAATTTAACTCCGTTAAATTTTATTGCTGTATATTATTAAAAAGCGAAAGGATTAAGATTGTATTAATTTTCACTCCGTTCCGCAATGAACTCTACATTATTCGCCTTCGTAATTTCATTCAATAAAGCAGCCATTTCAGGTGTGCCGTAATTATTGCCTAAATAACGGTAGTTGCTTCCGAAATCGAGAAGATCAACCTTAGCCACAGACTTCCCTTTATAATGCTTATCAGCTATAGATTTTATTATGTCATGTATTCCAGAGCCTTCTTGAGCGGGCGATTTTATCCTGTAAGAGTATTCTCTGGGAATTCCTTTTAGCATTGCAAGCTCTCTGTGAACACGTTTGCCGTATACATCGTCTCCGTTATTTATTTTCAAATGAGGTGCAATTCTCATTGCAGTTCTAATAATTTCTCTATCTAAAAAAGGAGCTCTGATTTCAATTGAATGGGCCATTGCCATTCTATCTTCTCTCTCCAGAGTGTCTTCATAAAGCTTATTAATGTCTTCCCATAATTTATCGTGGAGATATAAGTGACCTTTATCTTTTACTACATCTCTGTACCAGGTATATCCCGCAAATAGTTCATCCGCAGCCTGTCCAGTAAACATCACTTTGTGCCCATCATTGCTGCAATTTTTTGCTGCAATATACATTGGAACAGCAACTTCCACCTGTAGGAGTCCATTTAATTCTATTGCTTGTATTATTTCTCCGAGATATTCTTTAACTAATTCCTCGGTAAGATACTCAACATTAATTTCAAGCCCTAGCTCCTTTGCGGCATCAATAGCCACTTCGACATCCGAGCTGTCCTTTGTACCAACTGTGTAACAGGTGACTTTAAGTCCTTTAAGCTGGAGTGCTCTCGCTATCAGGACGCTGTCTATACCACCTGAAAATAAAACTCCTACACTATCCAGACCATATATGCGCTTATCAATAGATCTGTCAAAAGCACCTTCGTAGGCTTTTAAAGCTTCGTTCATATCATTAATTTCAATTGGTGGCCTTTCTATTTGATAACTATCATGTGTAGTTATTTCATTGCCGGAAACCATTACAATCTGACCAGGCATGAGACGTTTGATCTGCCCATTATTGTTTACAAAAGCTTTTCTTTCAGACGCAAAATAAAATGGTAATTCATTAATATAGTAAAGAGGTTTTTTCCCTATAGGATCTCTGGCTAGAGCTAATGATTTTCCATCTGTAACCGCTATGGCATACATGCCGTCCAACAGAGGCATACCCTTTTTTAGGGCTTCTAGTAAATCGCCATCGTAATACTCCTCAATTAAATGTAAAAGTATTTCGCTATCGCTCTCACTACCCATATCTTTATGCTGGAGGAGTTTTCTAAGCACTATATGGTTATAAATCTCTCCATTATGTACCAATGTAAGCACTTCACCTTTTATAGGTTGCACACCTTCTCTGCCACCTACTATTTCGAGTCTAGCTTGGGCTAAACAGATCGAACCACTGCTTTGCGCAATCTCCAAATCTTTAACATTCCTGCCTACATCTATTGAACCGTCAAGAAAAACACCTACCTGATCCGGCCCTCTGTGACGTATTTTTGAAAGCATATTCAAACAGTGCGATAACGGTACGCCATCGTCATCTATAAAACCACATATACCACAGATAATATTTCTCCTTTGCCATTTGGCAAACTCAATTTTATTAAAGACTATTTTTATTACCAAATTACAGCATCGACTAGCAGCATATTTTACTACCGACTAACTACATGAAAACCGCCCAGGGAGACTATATAAATAAAAATAGCCTTATGAGAAGAAGCTTTGTTTAGCCAGCTTCTATTTTAGATGTAAATATAGTACATTAAACATTTAGACATTTCAAGTTATTGTGCATGACATCTTATTATAAATGATGGTATATATATTATATCTATTATTATTCAGAGTTATACCATTTGTGGCTCTAGTCAAAACAAAATATACTTTATAAATATGAATAATATAATCGGAGTAATCGGGGCGGGAGAGGCTTCCGAGGAGGACTGCAATGTGGCGGGGTTGATAGGTGAGGAAATTGCTAGACAAAAGTGCACACTTTTATGTGGCGCCATGGGTGGAGTAATGGAAGCTGCATGCAGGGGGGCAAAGTCTCTAAACGGAACAACGATCGGAATATTGCCCGGCACTTCTAAGACAGAAGGTAATCCTTTCATCGATTATCCCATAGTTACAGGGATGGGTCACGGCAGAAACATTATTGTTGTAGGATCCAGCGATGCTATAATTGCAATAGGAGGAAGCTACGGTACATTAACTGAAATAGCCTTCGCTTTAAGACTAAAAATACCAATAATAGGAATTAATACCTGGGATGTGTCACCGGATATTAAAAAAGCACAAACACCGGAGATGGCAGTCAATTTGGCTATTAAGCTCGCTAATTCTAATTCTTAGCGCTGCATGTGCAAAAAGCCCACCCCCTCCACCCCCAACAGACAAAGAAGTGCAGAAATGCTTGCCAGCTGACTTCTCATCAACCACGACCTACTCTTATCATGTGCTTGAACAAGGACAGACATTATATAGAGTATCTAAGATATATAACACAACTGTAAATGATTTAATTGAAGTAAACGGTATTGAGGATCATACAGATATTGCAGTTGGAACCAGGCTCAGAATTCCCGGCACAGTGGTAAGCGGGTCGGGATTAATATGGCCAGTGCCTGGGAAGATTTCTTCCCAATTCGGAATGCGTTGGGGTCGTCCGCATGAGGGTATCGATATCCCCGCCCCTCGTGGTACACCGATAAGAGCCGCCGCAAACGGACTAATAGTAGCAAGCTCAACTAACCTAAAAGGATATTCAGGGTATGGTAGGGTCATAATAATTGACCACGGAAAAGGCATTAGTACAATGTATGCACATAACAGTAAGAATAGAGTAAATTCAGGAAGCTGTATCAGGTCAGGTGAAGTCATTGGTGAAGTCGGCGCTACGGGAAATGCCACTGGCAACCATCTTCACTTTGAAGTTAGAAAAAACGGGAGACCAGTAAACCCGTTAAACTATCTACCCTAAATAAGATAAGGAGATTTCACATGGAAGATTTAAAAAAATATATTAGAGATATACCGGATTTTCCGAAGGAAGGAATAATTTTTCATGACATTACACCGCTACTTCAGAATGCAAAGGCATTTGAGTCGGCAGTAAATGAAATGGCTAAAATACTAGAGGGTCAAGAAATCGACTATCTTATCGGAATAGAAGCTAGAGGATTTATTTTCGCATCTGCCTTGGCCTTAAAACTTGGCACAGGTCTTGTTATTGTGAGGAAACCCGGAAAGCTCCCATATGTAACTATAAACGCATCTTACGATCTGGAATACGGGACGGACTCTCTTGAAGTGCACCGTGACGCAATACACGAGGGAAGCAAAGTGGTGCTTATAGATGATCTGCTTGCTACAGGAGGAACTGCTGCTGCTGCTGGCGATCTGATAGAGCAACTTGGTGGAGAAGTGCTCGGACACTGCTTTTTAGTTGAACTTACTGAACTACAAGGCTATAAAAAGGTAGAACCACATTCTGTATGGTCGGTTTTAAAGTATCCTGTATGAAATCAATAGGAATTATTCTCAATCCGTCTGCTAGAATTAATAAGACTAAGACAGCCTATATTATAGAAGAGTTACAAAATATATTTGGCAAAGATGCGATGGTCTGTCCAACAAGCGGCAAAGAAGAGATACCCGAGGTAATCGAAGGGTTTCATCAAGAAGATATTAAATTTCTACTAATTAGCGGGGGGGACGGGACGATTTGCAATGTCCTGACGTCATACATAAACCTCTGTGGACAAGAGGAGCTCCCTATCATCGTGCCTCTTATGGGAGGTACTATTAATATGATCGGAGCTGATGTTGGGCTTAGAGAAAACCAGCTCTCAGTATGTAGAAAATTAAACAACCTAATCAAAGACAAACAAAAAATACCGGTCACACAGAGAGGGCTTTTAGAAATAAACGACAGTAATCTTTCTCAACCCAATTACGGTTTTACTTGGATTGACGGGCTTCTTTATAGATTTATGCTCGATTACTATACTCAGGGTGCAGGGGTGCAGGTGGCCTCAATGCTGACTATAAAGACCATCCTTATGTCTATTGCCGATTCAGAAAATGGGATATTTAAACCAATAGATTCAATTGTTCACATAGATAAGAAAGAACTTCCCAATAAAGGACATGTCTTTATTATTTCATCTTGCCTCAAAAAATTTGTATTCGGCTTTAATATTTTCAATGAAAACCCTGAGCCCGGAAAATCCTTTAATACTGTTTACATGAGAGAGCCTTTTTTGAGAGAGTCTAGGCATAAAATACCCTTGGGTCTATACAGAGGGCTTAAGTCAGATGATTCCGGAGATTTTATAAATCAATCAGTATCAAACTTGCGGATACAAAGAAATAAGGGATATATAATTGATGGTGAGATCTATGAGCATGACAATGAGACTGAGATTACTATTAATCCCGGGCCTAAAGTAAATATATTTTCCCCAAAGGGGGAGAAGGAATTACCAATATAGGAAACTGAATATGGAAGATATAAGAGTAAATCTAAAAAAAACTGAAGATAAATCATACAACATCATCATTGCAGACGGTGTGCTAGATCAAATCCCAAGCAAGATAAAAGAAGCTGGACTAGGTCATAAATTTGCAATCATCACCGACTCAAATGTAGAAACTCTATATGCTGGAGATCTCTCTGAAGGGTTCAAGAAAAACAATTTAGAAAATAAGATTATCTCTTTCCCTGCCGGTGAGCGAAATAAAAGTAGAGAGATTAAAGCCTGGATAGAAGATCAAATGCTTGAGAGCAAATTTGGACGCGACTCTGCAGTAATAGCGCTTGGTGGTGGAGTCGTAGGGGATATTGCAGGTTACGTGGCGGCAAGCTATACACGCGGCCTCCCTTATGTACAGATACCGACAACATTAGTTGCATGTGTGGACAGCTCTATTGGCGGAAAGACAGCTGTGGACACCCCTCACGGGAAAAACTTA
>Ga0307380_10007885_pt1 | contig 13727 bp, 14 predicted proteins | sample UN3MG_FD_202239 | JGI IMG/M metagenome (GOLD analysis project Ga0307380, IMG submission 202239) | Soil microbial communities from Risofladan, Vaasa, Finland - UN-3 | ecosystem: Environmental > Terrestrial > Soil > Coastal area > Acid sulfate soil | place: Finland: Risofladan, Vaasa | collected... | reverse complement strand
CGAGCCGGCGGGGCGGTGTTCCTTGAATATCGCCATCCGCACGCTGCTCGTCGCCGGGCAGGCGGTCCACCTGCAGGCCGGAGGCGGCATCGTTGCCGATTCGGACCCGGCGGCCGAGTTCGACGAAACCAGCGACAAGGCCCGCGCGATGCTGGCGGCGCTGGGACTCGCGCCGTAGCGGACGGCTCGAAAGGCATTCGACGATGAACGAAGGCGAACGGGTGTACGTTTCCGGCAACCTCATCCCCGCGGGCGAGGCCCGCATCTCAGCCCTCGACGCGGGGGTGCTCCTCGGGGCAGGGCTCTTCGAAACGCTACGAACCTACGGCGGCCAGCCGTTCCGCCTGGGGGCGCACCTCGCTCGCCTGCGGGCGAGCGGAGAGTTCTTCCGCATCTTCGTCCGCGAGTCGGACTCCCAAGTCGCCGAGGCGGTCGCACGCCTGGTGGAGGCGAACAGCCTGGCCGACGCGCGGGTGCGCCTGACGGCCACGCGCGGGCCCCTCGCCCTTCGAGAGCCTCAGGGCGACCCTGAGCAAGGCCGAAGGGTCACCGCCGCCGTGGACGACGACGGGGCCCCGCCCGCCACGCTCATCATCACCGCCGGGCCGATGACGCCCTACCCGGCCGAACTCTACGAGAAGGGCGCGACCGTCGTCGTTTCCGACATCCGCATCAGCCCGGACGACCCGACCGTCTATCACAAGACGACCGGGTACCTGAGGAACCTCCTGGCCCTGCGCGATGCCCATCGGGCCCGCGCGACCGAGGCCTTAATCTTTAACACGAAGGGGCGATTGGCGGAGGGCTCGCTCTCGAACGTCTTCATCGTCACCGGCGGGAGTCTCCTGACGCCGCCCGTCGAGGAAGGTCTGCTCGCGGGCATCACGCGGGCGGCCGTGCTGGAACTGGCGGCCGAGGTGGGTGTCCCGGCCGAGCAGCGGCCGCTGGCGGCCCGTGAAGTCCTCGACGCCGACGAAATGTTCCTCACCAATTCCGTCATGGAGTTGCTGCCCGTCGGCCGGGTGGAACGCAAGGAAATCGGCGACGGCCTGCCGGGCCCCGTCACGAAGCGACTCGCCGAGGCCTACAAGGCCCTGGTGGCCCGGGAAACGGGCAGCGGCTGATCAAAAGTTCTCGGGTTTGCCCCTCCGCCGCGCGGCCCCTCACCGCATTTTTCTTACCAACCGTCTCGCTTTGCGCAGGTTCGTAAGCGAGCGCCACAAGTCGTGCCGGGTCATTGTTCGCCCGCTTCGGGCGACAAAGGCCGTGTACAACTCCTCAAACTCGTCCGTGTAGGGCAGATCGTCCAGTGTCTTCCTCGTGCGCGTGTAGAGGTCCAGCAGCGTGTCTTCGTGCGCTCTGGATAAGCGGGGCCCGCGCATGAAACTCACCCCTTCCTGGCCCCCGGTTGCAAGTTGCCGAAGTGCGGCTCCTCGATTGCCTCGAGGATGCCTTCCGCCACGAAAAGCCGGTTGCGTTTGCGGCCCGTCGTCTCGCGCAAAATGCCGGCCGAGAGCAGCCGGGCGATGTGTTTCTGTGCCGTGCTGGGATGGACCTTCAGGAGTTCGCTCACCTTCGCCGCGCTGACCATCGGGAAGCTGAACAGTTCCTCGATCAATTGCCCCAGCAGCGCCGACGCCCGCGCCTTCCGCACCTTCTTCGTGTACTCGAGCTGGAGGTCCTTGAGTCGTCGCGCTCGATCCACCGCATCCATCGCCTCACTCGCCACGCCGCGCGCAAAATACGCGATCCAGTCATTCCATGCCCCCGCTTGGCTTACCCGCCGCAACTGGTCATAATATTGGGATCGCGTCCGGTGAAAATAGGCGCTCAAGTATAGGAGCGGCATCGGCAAAATGCCTTCCAAGCAGAGCATGAGCGAGATGAGCAACCGCCCCACTCGTCCGTTCCCGTCAAGGAACGGATGGATCGCCTCGAACTGATAATGCACAAGGGCCAGCCGCACCACCGGCGGCAGATCGCAGGGAGTATGCAAATACCGCTCCATCGCGCCCAGGAGGCGCGGCACTTCCTGCGGAGGCGACGGAATGAACGTCGCCTGCTCAATCCCGGCACGCGGGGGACCAATGTGAACTTGGTGCGTACGGAACTCGCCCGGCGCCTTCTCTTCTCCGCGAACACCCGCCAGGAGCCTTTTGTGCATCTCGCATATCAGCCGCAGGCTCAAGGGGAGCGTCTTCACCCGCTCCAAGCCGTATTCCATCGCCCGAACATAGTTCACCACTTCGCGCACGTCCGGCACGCTTTGAGCAACCTTTTTATCCACCTCGAAGAGCAGCACATCGGCAATGGAGGCCTCGGTCCCTTCAATCTGGCTCGACAGAACGGCTTCGCGGCGAAGGAATGGCTTGAACAACATGTGCGGGTTGGGCATGTTCTGTCCCAAGCCCGCCAACTGTCCCAGCGCCCGGTCAGCAGCGCTGATTATGGCCACCAGTTCTGAGGTCCACGTAATCGGTGGCGGCAAGTCGTTGGGCACGAATGCCGCTTGGCCGCCAATAGTAGAAACAAGCCGACCGGGGCTATCCTTCGTGAAATCAGAGACTTGCATCACACTCCCCGTTATTCTACCCAACGCTTCTTAGGCCGCTTCTTATTCTGCATTTTCGGCCAAACGTAGAATAACACATTCCCCCTCGGCATGTCAACCGACAAGGCCGCTTACACCTCAATATTCGCCTCACGAGAGATTTCGGCCTTGTGGGTCGCCAGGAGGGGACGGATCTCGGCGGCGAGGAACTCTTCCACTTGCTCCGGCGCGCGGCCGACGAATCGCGCGGGGTCGAGTTCGGCGTCGATGTCCACCTTGGCGAACGCCTTGTCAGCCTTCAAGCGGGCAAGGAGGTCGTTCTCGCCGCCTTCGCGTTTGACGCGCCTCGCGGCGGCGTGGCTGTGCCGGCGGATCTTTTCGTGCAAGGCCTGACGGTCGCCGCCCGCCTTCACCGCGGCCATCAGGATGTTCTCGGTGGCCATGAAAGGCAGTTCCTCGGCGACGTGTTTCGCGCACATCTTCGGATAGACGACGAGCCCCGCCGCGATGTTCTGGTAGAGCCGCAGGACCGCGTCCGCGCCCAGGAACGCCTCCGCGAGGACGATCCGCCGCGTGGCCGAGTCGTCAAGCGTCCGTTCGAGCCACTGTTCGGCAGCGGTGGCCGCAGCCGCGGGCACGAGCGCCATCACGACGCGCGCCAGGCCGGTCATGCGTTCGGCCCGCATCGGGTTGCGCTTGTAGGCCATCGCGCTCGAGCCGACCTGTTTCTCCTCGAACGGTTCCTCGAGTTCCCTGCGGTTCGCCAACAGCCTCAGGTCGTTCGCAAACTTGTGCGCGCTCTGGGCCAGCCCCGAGAGGACCGTGAGCACCTGGTAATCGATCTTGCGGCTGTACGTCTGGCCGGTGACGGAATAGGCGTCGGCGAAGCCCATCTTCTCGGCGACAAGCCGGTCGAGTCGCCTGACCTTCTCGTGGTCGCCGTCGAACAGGCGCAGAAACGACGCCTGGGTCCCGGTGGTCCCCTTGACGCCGCGGAACCGCAACTCGCCGAGCGCATGCGCGAGGGCACGGTAGTCCAACAGCAGGTCGTAGAGCCAGAGGCACGCGCGCTTGCCCGCGGTCGTCAACTGGGCCGGCTGGTAATGCGTGAAGCCGAGCGTCGCGAGGTGCGCGTGCTCGGCGGCGAAGCCGGCCAAGCGGTCCATCACCGCCAGCAGCCGGCCCCGCAGGAGCCCCAGGCCCTCGCGCAGGATCACGAGGTCCGCGTTGTCGCCGACGAAGCAACTGGTGGCCCCGAGGTGGATGATGGGGCCTGCCTTGGGGCATTGCTCGGCAAAGGCGCGGAGGTGGGCCATCACATCGTGCCGCAACTCGCGCTCGAGTTCTTCGGCCCGCCCGAAATCCACGTCGTCGGCGTGGCGGCGCATCTCAGCAATCTGTTGGTCGGTGATTCCCAGGCCGAGTTCCTTCTCGGCCTCGGCCAGGGCGATCCAGAGCCGCCGCCACGTCCGGATCTTCCGGGCCGGGCTCCACAGGGCCGCCATCTGGGGCCCCGCATAGCGCGTCACCAGGGGCGAATCGTACACGTCGTGCTCTTCCCGGCGCTCTGGCATGGTCTCTCCTCGCCTGTGTCGCCGACCCTATGGTAGTCTCTCCCGGCCGGGTGCAAAAGGATAAATGCGCCGGTTCGGCGCGCGGGGCGGAGGACCCAAAAGGGTCCGACCCGTCCCGGGTGGGACGGGTCGGCGTGTGTGTGTGTCAGGAGCGTGCCGCTCGCGCGGCAGGCGTGACACGGGTGCGCTGTCAGATGACGATGTCGGTGGCCTGCTCGATCGCGCGGACGGCGCTCGGCAGGTTGTACGGTTTCTCCAGGTACCCGTCGAATCCCTCGCCAATCGCTTGCCGGCCGCCGGTCCCTCGGTCCGGTGTCACGGCAACGACGCGCGTAGCCACCAGTTCCGGGTCGCCCCGCAGCACTTGCCGCGTGTCCCTCGCGTCGAGTCCGGGCAAGGTGAGGTCAAGCAGAATGACATGCGGCCTGAATTCGCGCGCCAGGAGGCCCGCCTCGAAGGTGCCGGTGGCAACCTGCACGTCGTAGCCGAAACCTCGCTTCAGCCCATGGCGCAGGGCGTCCGCAAACTCGTAGTCGGGGTCGACGATCAAGACGCGCACCACGGCCCCGTCGAGACCTCGAAGGGGAATACCGTGCGCGCGCATGAACCGCACGAGCGACTCTCTGGGGATCCGACGATCGCGGGAACCAGGTATTTTGAAACCGCGCAACTGCCCGGTGTCAAACCACTTGGAAACCGTCCGCGGCGCGACGCCACACATTCGCGCCACCTCCCCGGTGGTGAAGACCTCCTTCATGCCCACTTCCCCCGGAAATGGACTACAGCCAGTGGCTATAGTCGCACAACCCCCTTGCAACAGCCTCGGAAGTATACCACAAAATCCCGAAAAGTCAAATCAGATAGGCCTAGAAAGCCAAGATAACCCGGTTTCGGGCCTTACAACCCGAATATCTTCTCTATTTTAACGCCCCGCCGCCGCTCCTTGGCTCGTCCCCCGGTCCTTGCGCGCCCTACGCCAGGCCCAGCCGGCGCCGGACCTCGACCGCCGAGAGATCCCGGACGAGCAGGTCCTTCTCCGGCCGACTGCCGCCGCGAAGGATCTCGACGTCGCCCGGCCTGAGGCCCAGAGCCCTCGCAACGAGGGACGAAAGCGCCTTGTTGGCGGCCCCTTTCTCGGCCGGCTTGCGCACCGCCACCTTCAGCCGATCGCCAAGCGGACCGATGATCCGTTCGCGCGACGCCCCCGGCACGACTTTCACGGCCAGAATTGCGCCGCCCTCGGTCGGTTCGACGATGGCCATCACTTTCTCCCCGCGCCGGCTCGCCTCGGCGCCCTGCTTGGGTCGCCGCGACCTTGCGGTTGCGGCTCGGACGGGGCGCACGCCGGCAATGCTAGTCCTCGTACCGTCTCAGGTCCCCTTCGCTCAGGCCGAAATGGTGACCAATCTCATGCAGAACTGTCGTCCGGACGACGTCGCGCACGGCCTGGTCGAACGCCTCGCTCGCGTCCGGCGCATCATTTCCCTCGGTCGCCCGCTCGGCCGCTTCCGCGAGCACCGGATCCCGGTAGATGACGATGCGGTCCGGCAGGACGGCCCCGTAGGCATGGTCGCGGCGGTTCTGCGGCACACCCTCATAAAGCCCCAGAAGAGTCGCGCGCCCCGCCAAGCCCATCTTCCTCAGGAGCCGCGGCGACGGTCTCGCCTCGACAATGACGTCCACGTTGTCCAAGCGCTCGGCAAACTCGGCCGGCAGGGTCTCAACCGCCTCGTCCACGAGTTCCTCGAACCGCTCGGCATCCACCGGCCGCCTCCTTCCCCCGGGGCGACCCGGAATCCTAGCCCGCCCCCGGCGGCCTTGCAAGCCCATCCCCGGCGCAGGGCCGCTTTTTTGGTTGCATCGGCCGCGTCCGGCGTTACAATACGTCGTTTCCGGGACGGGGGCCTTGCCCGCGGGTCCGGGCCGCAGGGGTTGTGCGAACGAGTCCCGCCGGTCGAACCGGCGGAGGAAAGGAGCCGCAAGGGTGACCGTGTGCATTCGTTTGAAACGCCTGGGCCGGCGGAACCGGATCTACTGGCGTGTTTGCGCGACCGACAAGCGCACCGCGCGCGACGGTCGCGTCATCGAGGAATTGGGGGCCTACGACCCGCACGCGAAGAACGAGGAGAAGGTGACCCTCAACCGGGAGCGCGTCTCGCACTGGCTGCGTCACGGCGCCCAGCCGTCCGCGACGGTCGGGCAACTGCTCGCCCACGTGGGCATCGACCCCAAGGGTAACGAGATGGCGCCGAAGCCGTGGCCCAAGAAACGGACCCCGCCGCCTCCGGCCGCCAAGAAGGTCGAGCCCGAACAGACCGAGGCGCCTGCCGAGCCGGCCAAGGCCGAGGAAGAGAAGCCGGCCGAGTAGGCGAGAAGGCGCGCCATGGGCCTGCGCATCGACGTCATCACGCTCTTCCCGGACGCCTTTGCGAATGTGTTGGAGACGAGCATCCTCGGCCGCGCTCGCCGTGAAGGGCGCGTCGAGGTCGTCCTCGTGAACCTGCGCGATTTCGCGCTGGACGAGCGCGGCACGGTGGACGATAAGCCGTTCGGCGGCGGACCGGGCATGGTCCTCCTGTGCGAACCGGTCTTCCGCGCCGTCGAGCACACGCGCGGCCTCGACGAGCGGCCCGGAAAGGTCGTCCTGCTGACGCCGCAGGGCGAGCGGCTCGCGCAGGGGCGCGTGGCCCGGCTGGCGGCCGAGGAACGCCTGATCCTCGTCTGCGGCCATTACGAGGGCTTCGACGAGAGAATCCGGACCCTCGCGGACCTGGAACTCTCGATCGGCGATTACGTATTGACGGGCGGCGAACTGCCCGCCATGGTTCTCGTGGACGCCGTCGTTCGTCTTGTGCCCGGCGCCCTGGGGGCCGAGACGGCGACGAGCGAGGAGAGTTTTTCCGACGCCGTCGGCGGCCTGGAGTACCCGCAGTACACTCGGCCGCGAGTCTTTCGCGGCATGGCGGCGCCTGAGGTGCTCGTGTCGGGGAACCATGCGGCGATCGCCCGCTGGCGGGCGGAGCAGGCACGCGAACGGACGCGCCGGCGCCGGGGCGACCTCGTTCCCGACGAGCCGGCCGGGCCGACGTGAGGAGCGTGTGTATGCTGGCTGCCGTTGGGATGTTTGAGTTTGCGATCATCGTCGCCCTGTTCATCGGGTTTTTCGGCGGGATCGCGTTGGCGTTGTTCTTGCGGATAACTCGCGGCAAAGGGAGCAAGCGCGGCCGCGAAAAGGACTGACCCGGAGCCCCTCCCGCTCCGGAGCGAAGAGGAAAGGCCGTACCATGCGAAAACGTGCCATCGAACGCGTCGAGGCCCAGCACCTCGCCAAGGAGCCTCCCCAGTTCCGCATCGGCGACATCGTGGATGTCGGCGTCCGCATCCAGGAGGGCGACAAGGAACGCGTCCAGGTCTTTACCGGCCGCGTCATCGGCCGCCAAGGTCGCGGCTCCACGGAGACGTTCACCGTCCGGCGCGATTCCGTCGGCGCCGAGCGCATCTTCCCCCTCCATTCGCCGCACCTCGCCTTCGTCCGCGTCACCAGTTCCCACCGCGTGCGGCGGGCGAAACTTAATTACCTCCGCCAACGCGTCGGCAAGGCCACCCGCCTCGTCGAGGACCGCCGTGACGCCGAGAACACCAGCTCTCGCAGCGGCAAAGCCAACGACCGTGCCGCCGGCGACTAGCCCGCGCCGCCCCGACGACCCTCCGCGTGCCCGCCCCTGCCGGTGGGCACGCGCCTTTCGACGGGCCCCGCGGCCAGGCCGGCTTTTCCGTGCCCCGCGGCCCCCGGGCCGCTATAATGTCGGCCTCGCAAACCGAACCGGGCAGGACGCCCCATGAAAGCATTCTATCAGGCGCTGCGATACGCGTGGCCCTACCGGAGCCGCATTCTGCTCGCGTGGCTCGCCGGCTTCGTGGGCTCCATCCTCTGGGCCGGCTCGATCGGCTCGGTTCTGCCCCTGTTCAACCTTTTCTTTCAGCGGCCTCCCGAAGGGTTCCAGGTGCTCGAAGAAGGCCCCGCTGCACCCGGCCGCAGCGCCGCCAAACGAACCGTGGTCGTCAGCCCCTCCTGGACTGTGGTCCAGGGGCCGGAGGTGACGGCGGTGCGGTCCGAGGGACGTACGGTTTACGTCCCGGCCGACGTCCGGATCCGGCGCCAGGAACCGGGCCTGCGCGGACTGGCCCAGAATGCCGAACAGAAGGACAAGTTCTACGCCCCCCTCATGCGCTGGCTGGCCGAGCGGTTTCCCCCGGACCCGTTCCAGTCGCTCGCCTGGATCATGGGCATCATCGTCGTCATGATGGTGCTTCGTGGCCTGATGGATTTCCTGTATGAGTACCTGGTCGGCCACACGGTCAACCGGGCGGTGCTGGCGCTGCGCCTGAAGGCGTATGACCGCGTCCTACGCTCGCCGCTCTCGCTCTTTGTGCGCATCGGGCCGAGCGACATCATGAGCCGATTCCAGCAGGACATGCTCTACCTGATGGACGGCATGAGCACGGTGCTGGGCAACGCCGTCGTCATGCCGCCCCGCGCCGCCATCTGCCTGGTGATGGCCATCGTCATCGGCGTCGGCATCGACCCCTGGCTTCCGGTAATTGTCCTGGTGGCGGCACCGATCGTCGGGCTGCTCGTGCGGCGGTTTGCGACGCTCATGCGGCGAGCCACGCGCAAGGGCCTCGAAAGTTACGCCGATCTCCTGGGAAACCTGGAGGAGGGCCTCTTCGGCATCCGCGTCATCAAGGGATACCGCCTGGAAGGACACCAGCGGCGACGTTTTTTCGCCGCCACCCGCGGCTTCTTCAAAAACTCCCTCCGGGCCATCCGCATCCAGGCCGCCACAGGCCCCCTCGTGGAAACCATCTTTACGGTCGCGGTCGCCCTCGCCGTCGTCGTCGGCGCCCGGATCATCCTGAACCGCGGCTTCGACCAGGAAAGCGTCGGCGAACTGAGCGCCTTCTTCCTTCTCCTCGCCGGCGCCCTCGACCCCGTGCGGAAACTCTCGAACGTCTCGAACCGCGTCCAGCAGGCCTCCGCCGCCGCCGACCGCATCTTCGCCCTCATGGAAACCGAACCGGAGCCCCGCTACGGCAGCCACGGCACCGTCCTCGCCCCGCACCACGAGTCCATCGAGTTCCGCCGCGTCTCCTTCGCCTACGACGGCAACAAGCCCGTCCTCCAGGATGTCAGCCTCTCCGTCCGCCACGGCGAGGTCCTCGCCATCATCGGCCGCACCGGCTGCGGCAAGACGACTCTCGTGAGCCTCGTCCCGCGATTCTTCGAGCCGACCGACGGGGCCGTCCTCATCGACGGTATCGATATCCGCCAAGTGACCTTGCGTTCCCTGCGCGACCAGATCGCCATCGTCCCCCAGGAAACGATGCTCTTCGCCGACACCGTTGCCGCCAACATCGCCCTCGGCGCACCCCGCGCCGGCCGCTGGTTGCCCGGCTTGGACGCCGTCCACGCTGCCGCTCGCGCCGCCCACGCCCACGCCTTCATCGAGCAGCTGCCCCAGGGCTATGACACGATCCTCGGCGAGCACGGTACGACGCTCTCGGGCGGCGAGCGCCAGCGCCTCGCCCTCGCCCGCGCCATTATCCGCGACCCGGCCATTCTCGTCCTCGACGAGGCCACCAGCTCGCTGGACGAGGAAACCCAGCAACTCGTCCAGGAAACGCTCCAGGCTTTTGTCCGCGGGCGCACCACCGTGTTAATCGCCCACCGCCTCTCGACCCTCGCCATCGCCGACCGCATTGCCGTCATGGACGCCGGCCGAATCGTCGACGTCGGCACCCACGCCGAACTGCTCGAGCGGTGCTCCCTGTACCGCCGGTTCCGCGACGTCGGGCTGGAGTGAGTTCGGCTTGGGCGCAAACGCTTGGCGCAGCACGACTTGCGCCCCAGCCCTCCATTGTGGATATCCTGTGGAGAACCCGGGCCGGCCGCGATAAACCCTTGCAGGGCCCGGACTTGGGACAATCGCTTGGCCGGGGACATTGTGAGTTGATTGGAGGAGGCCTGCCCCACACCGTGGCGGTAAAGTTCGGTCAGGAATGGACCCGCGCCGGGCCCCGCGCGCCCTAGTAGCGGTTGTACGCTTGGCCGTCCCGGTCCGTCACGCCATCGGCCAGGTCGGCGTAGAATCGGCCGGTCGCCTCGTTGTACCACCAGCCCGCGTTCTGGTCACCTGGCGGAAACATGGCCGTGAGTTCGTCCGTCGTGCGGATCGTCCCCAAGCCCGTCATCGGGTTCGCCGGCATCTGCTCGATGTACGGCCCGTAGATGTACTCTCCGCCTCGCACGTCCGTCACGTCCCCCGCGAAGTTCGTCGGTTTGGTCAACTGCTCGGCAAACCGGTCCCCGTCCGGGACGTCCGCGTGCTGATTCCGGTACACCTCGATGTGGGCCCGGATCTTCGAGAGATTCTCTTTGAGGTTCGTTTCCTTCACCGTACTGGGGATGTCGGCGAAGTTCGCCGCCACGATAGCCGCCAGAATGGCCAGGATGACGACGACAATCAGAATCTCGACCAGCGTGAACGCCCCCCTGGCTGGACCCATGCGCACTTTCCTCCGGCGCGGGATTATTCGGGACTGCCAGGGACTATTTCGGCCGTCCGCCCGCGCGGCCGTGAATCTTTCTCTCCTTCCCCGCCGATCCTCCGCTCCCGCGGGTGTGGCAATTTTTCCTGGCAGCCTCCCCGAGCGTATGGAACGGGTTAGATAAACCAACGCTGGGGGTGGCACGGGCGACTCGCCCACGGCCTGGCACGGGCGGACAAGCCGCCCGTGCCACCCGCGGGTCTTGACGCGTTTGGGACATTTGCCAGAAAACGTTGCCGCACCCGCTCCCGCCGACCGCGGAGACTTTCATTTGACGCCCCCCTCGCTTTGTGGTAGGAATGAAGTGTTGCGCCGGCCGCCTCTCTTCGGCGAAGCGGACCGCCGCATCTTTCGGGTGGACAGGCGCAGCAAGAAGGCGACAGACATGGCATCCTCCGCTCGCGGATCTTCCGGCCAGCCTGTCGACCCGGCGCTCTGGCAGGAAACCCTCACCCGCCTCCGCGACCGGGCAAGAGGCGTGACGATTCCGCCCTGGCTCGCCGACGCCCGCCTCGGCTCCACGGCCGGCTCGCACGTCGAGGTCCGGCTGCCCGAGTCGGCAACCGACCAGAAAGTCACCGCCGCCCTCAAGCGCGCCCTTCAGCGCGCCCTCGAGACCTCCGTCGGACGCCGTATTCACCTGGAGTTTCGCCACCCCGACTCCGCCGTCGCGCTCCGCGCCGATGCCGGGCCGGCCGGGCCCGCACCCTCCGACGCCAAACCCCCGAAGGCCGCCCAGAAAGCGCCGCCCACGCCCCTGCGCGACACCCCTGCCCTGAACCCCTTGTACACCTTCGACAACTTCGTCACGGGCCCCTGCAACCGCCTCGCGCACGCGGCCGCCCTCGCCGTCGCCGATCTCCCAGGCCGCGCCTACAACCCCCTGTTCGTCCACGCGAGCGTCGGCCTCGGCAAGAGCCACCTACTCCAGGCCATTTGCCACCGCATCCTCGCCGACCAGCCCGATCCCGATGTGTCGGGACTGGCCTACATCTCCTGCGAGGATTTCGTCAACCGCTTCATCACCGCCATCGGGCGCGGCCAGACGGAACAGTTCCGCCAACGGTTCCGCCACCTCGGCGTCCTCGTCATCGACGACATACACTTCCTCGCCGACAAGGACCGGACCCAGGAAGAATTCTTCCACACCTTCAACACCCTCTACCAGGACCAAAAGCAGGTCATCCTCTCGAGCGATTCGCCTCCTCACGAAATCCCGAGCCTCGAGGAGCGGCTCGTCTCGCGATTCAAGTGGGGCCTCGTCGTCCGCGTTGACCGCCCGAGTTTCGAAACACGCGTCGCCATCGTCCAGAAGAAAGCACGCCTTCGCGGACGCGACCTCCCGGAGGATGTCGTCCAGTACATCGCCAACGTCGTCGACACCAACAACCGCGAACTCGAAGGCGCCGTCGTCCGCGTCCTCGGCCATGCCTCCCTCTGCAATCGCCCGATTGATCTCGCTCTCGCCAAGGAGGCCCTCCGCGACCTCGTCGCCACCCCCACCCGCGCCATCACCATCCAGGAAGTCGCGGATGCCGTCATCCGGCGCTATAGTGCCCGCCTCAGCGATCTCCAGGGCCGCGAGAGGGCCCAATCCGTCGCCGTCCCGCGCCAGATCTGCATGTTCCTCGCGCGTCGGCTGTCGAACAGGAGCCTCGAAGAAATCGGCGTCTTCTTCGGCGGACGCGACCATACCACCGTCCTCCACGCCGAGCGAAAGGTCCGACGGATGGTCGAACACGACCCTGCCTTCCGTGGACTCGTCGAGGCCATCGAACGCGACATCTTGCGGTCGCAATCTGGGGGATAACCCGTGGCGCACCCGTGGCGCATTGAGCCGCATTTCGCACCGCCCGCCCGACGACGCCGTGCGCCACCAATCGGCCGACCGTGCGCCACGCCCTATTTCACATTTTATCCACAATCCACACCCGGGCCGGACTGCCCTAAGTCCTTTAACGTAAATGCTTTGTGCCGAACCCAAAAACAAAAAAGGACTTTTCACCAACCATAAGATGAAGGATAATTCTTTACAACCTGTTCTATAATAGAACAGATAGTCGCCGCAAACCGAACCGCACGATGGAAAAAGGAGACCCTTTCCATGAAAGCCGTTTGCGACCGGGCCGCATTGACCCATGGCATCCAAGTTGCCTCGGGCGTAGTTCCGCACCGCAGTCCGAAACCGGCCCTCGCCTGCGTTAAAATCGAGGCCCGAAAAGACGGAATCACCCTTCTTGCCACCGATTTGGAGGTCGGCATCCGCTTCGGCCTCGCCAAAATGGACGTTCAGGAACCCGGTGATGCCCTTCTGCCTGCCGAACGCCTCGGGGCCATCCTCAGGGAACTTGAAGCCGAAACCATCACTCTCGCCGGTGCCGACCAGGCCGCCGAAATCACCGCTCCCGGTTCACGATTCAAAATGCTCGGCGACAATCCCGCCGACTTCCCTAGCGTCCCCGAGTTCCCCGACTCTGGCGCCTTCACCCTCAAACCCGACGACCTCCTCGCCATGATCCACCGCGTCATCTTCGCCACCGCTCGCGAGAACACGCGCTACGCCCTCAACGGCGTCCTCTGGGAAGCCGAAGGCACAGACCTCTCGCTCGTCGCTACCGACGGCCGGCGCCTCGCCCTCGCCCGAGGCAAATGCAAGGACGGGCCGAAGAAAACCGTCCAGGCCATCGTCCCCTCCAAGGCCATGCAACTCATCGAGCGCTGCCTCGCCGACGTCTCCGACAAAAAAACCGACGTCCGCATCGCACTCAGCGAAAAGGACATTCTTGTCACGTCGCCTTCCGCCGACGGCGGATCCTGGGTCACCTACTCCCGCCTCGTCGAAGGCCACTTCCCCAAGTACGACGACGTCATCCCGAAAGAGTGCGACAAGAAGGTCACCCTCGCCACCGCCGCCTTCCTCGGCGGCGTCCGCAAGGCCGCGCTCCTGACGAACGAGGAATCCCGCGGCATCCACCTGAAGTTCGCCGGCGACG
>Ga0307380_10007883_pt1 | contig 13728 bp, 12 predicted proteins | sample UN3MG_FD_202239 | JGI IMG/M metagenome (GOLD analysis project Ga0307380, IMG submission 202239) | Soil microbial communities from Risofladan, Vaasa, Finland - UN-3 | ecosystem: Environmental > Terrestrial > Soil > Coastal area > Acid sulfate soil | place: Finland: Risofladan, Vaasa | collected... | reverse complement strand
GTCGAGGTCCAGGATGCCGCTGCTTCGCCTATCCCCGTTGTGGAGGATATTCGAATAACCGACATGCGTGGAGACACCCAGCTCCACGGAACACCCCCTTCAGGATTGATGCTCACCGCCTGGGAAGCCAATACCCTTCCGTCTAACAATCAGACATATGGGTTCGAGGTCGACCTGAGGGTGAACAACGGAGACCAATGGATCAGCGGGACAAATGCGTACACCCTCAAGGTGTCGCGGTTCTCTGACGCCAACGAAGGTGTCTACTCACTCTCGTCCAAGGTGTATATCCGGGCCAGCACTGCGAGGGCCGACTTCTTCGTCGGGGCCGCTGGTTACATGACGGGCACATCGAATTTCGTGAATCCGGCGTATCTGTACTACATACAGAACAACAATTTCTTCACTAAGCGCACAATGTATGATTACTCCAATGCGCCGAGTGCCGCTGACAACTACGCGACGAGTGCGTTCGCCCTGGGAGATCTCGACGGCGACGGTGACAAGGACGCCCTCATGGCGCAGTACAACAGCCACAACCTGTACTTCATAGAGAACAGCCTGAACACGTTCGGGGCCTGGCAGACGGCGTCCGAGATAACCAGGCCGAGCAGCGACGCCGTGAACGCAGACATCAACTGGATTTCGACGGGCGACATCAACGGTGATGGGGACATAGACTTCGCCTACAGCACTCATAACGTCGGCGGCGGTCAGACCGTCGTGATATACAACAACACATACGGCACGCAGGGTGTACTGTGGAACGACTACAGCAGCGATGTACGGAAGATCGCCTTGGAGGATTTGACAGGCGATGACCGGGCGGAGTTGATAGTGCTGACAGGCGGCCGCGTGTACGTCTATAACCTACTGGATTGGGACGTCAATAGCCCTATTGCGGTGCTGCCAGACCCATCTGACGCCACGAATTCCAACATTCTGGACTTCGACATTGCCGATGTCAACTACGATGGCTACCTCGACATAGCCACGACGGACCTGACCTCCACGTCGACCTACAGAGGCGTATACATATGGTACTACGTGGAGAACGAGTTCCCAGTTGAGCGGTTGGTGCCGGCGGTCCAAGAACCGGATGTCACATATGGTACATATGTCGGAGTGACCGGCGACACGCACGACTTCGAGGACGGGGATGAACTTGTGCTGATAGAGGACAATGTGTCCCCCGACGAGGGGCGCCTCAGGATTGACTTGATGACAGATACGCTCACGGACGACGACTACCAACTGCTGAAGTTGAGAGTCAAGGTGAGCACAGTGAGTGGAACGGCTTCGGAGGGATTCTACATCTGGTACTCGAGTGATGACACGTATTTCACTCCGTTGTTGTACGTGCCACCGACACAGACGACGTACGAGTACTACACCGCACCGCTGCCACCGTCAGTCGCTGGAAGTGCATTGGAAATCAGGATAACGGACACGATTAACACGGCTGCTAGCGCGTCAGTCATAGAGAAACTCCACATTGACTACCTCGCGGTCATCACAGACACGTTCGGTGAGTTCGAGCCTGGAGCGAACAGCGTGGAGGTCTACACTCAGGGGTATGATTGCGTGCGCTTGGGCAATCTCAACGGCGGAGATGACCTGGGCATGGAGGTCATCCTGGCAAAGGACGCGACCGGGACGACGCCTAGTACGAAGGGCGTATGGGCGGCATACGAACGGGTTTCGACGACTCCTGAGGACTGGGATCCCATCTCAGGCTGGACTGACAGCAGCAATACGTTCTTCGCCCGCGGGAACACAAAGATAGACCTGCACAGCTCAATGGCGTCTGATGAGAATCCAATAAAGGACATACTTACGGATTCCTCTCCCAGGCTGTTCTGGGTCGAGGATGTGAACGGTGACGGCTTCTCCGATATAATCGTGGTGAACACCACGATCGCGGTGGATGTGACGTCGCAGGTTGCGCTCTACATCAACATGTGGGGCAGCGATGAGTGCGATTGGCTGTACTACGTCGTCAAGGACATCGCAGGTGACTACACGATATCAGATGTGAGAGGCGGCATGACTTGGTTGTCAGTCGATAATCTCTCTACTTTTTAACGCGTGCATTGCCTGCGGAGCCAAGGCTGAAACCCGATAAAACCCTTCCAGCTGTTTACTTCTCGTCAGCAGGACGCTTCTCTGACAGGGCAGTCTCCAGCCGGGTCACGACATCGCGCTCCCTCTCGTATTCGACTATCGCAAGGAGCCGCTCTGCCCCTTCGGACGCGCAGAGCAGCTGTTTGGCCATCCACACGGCCCGCTCATCCTCGATACGCCTGAAGCCCCGCATGTTGTTGAACGCGCGGTCGACCCTCAGCACATACTCCTCCGGAGTATCGGCCGTGAACTGCCGCCTTCGGAGATACCAAGTCCTGGTGGAGTTCCTGAACAGTGTGGTTCCGGACACCGAGGCGCAGTACAGCTCGGTGTAGCTGGCTTCGTCTATGTCTATAGGGATCACAGGAATCTCTTCGGAGTCCGCTATCTCTATCGCCGCGACATAACATGGCGGTGGCGCAGCGACCTCTCCGAACTTGCTGAGCCCGATGATGTATATCTCGTCGTATCGCGATAGCTCAGGCTCGTAATCCTCTGGGAGGTTCCGTATACCCTCGATCTCCTCCTTGGAGAGCGATATCGCGACCGTGTCGGGCTTTGCCTGCGAGAACGCCTCCTTGACCTGGTCAATCTCTGACACCAGGCCCTTGATCACGGGCAGCATGTGGATGCTCGAACCATGGTTCGAGATAACGTCCATCTCTCTCACGCCTTCGGCCTCCTCTCACGCCGGACTATGAGCTTCATGAGGTCCTCGGAGTGGTCCACCCTCCTCAGCTCGTCCTTCGACACTAGCGGCGTGCCCTCTATGGCCTTCACGCGTATGTCCCGCTGGACTATGATGACCGATTTCTTCTCAGTGACCCTCGATAGGTTGCCCACGACCCGCGCCTTCCTCTCCACCATGTGGTCGTCGCCCCCTATGCCAGTAAGGAGCAGCTCCTCCTCACGGGCGAACGCATCGAACGGACAACGCCTCGTGGGCATGACCATGTACCCTATCTCGCGGAGCATGTCGAAAATCTCCTTGTTGGCGTCGCTGATGACCTCCAGCTCCCTGATGTTCGCGGCCATCTCCTTCGTGAACTCGAACGGGTCGAGCGGGATAACGATGGGCTCGTCCAGGAACTCCTCCATCCGGGAGGCGATCTCGACCATCGCACCCATGCCGGTCTCGTACATCTGGATGGCCTTCCGCGAGACGCCCGCGGCCTCTGCGAGCGTCCCCAGCGATATGCTCTTCGCCTCGCGGACACTGCGGAGGGTCTCGCCATCGATGCGCACGTACAGTCCGCCAGGGGCAGCGTAGACCAGCGGCGGCACTCCCTCCATCATGAGGGTCTCGAACGAATGCTCGGAGAGTATCGGCAGCCCGAAGCGCGTGTAGAGTATCCCGTCGTCCAGCTCCGCCGCGCTCGAGTGTAGGCCGACGATGATCGGGCTGGCGCCGAGCGCGGAAGCGAGCACCCGTAGGTCGTCCGCATCGCCCTGCGAGAGCGAGTCTATGTTGGACAATATCTTGAGAACGATGAGCTGGCTGTCCCTTCTGGCAATGACGTCGAAGCTCACGCTCCGTATGTTATGCGGCTGCGTCAGGAAGAACCCACATTTCGCCAGGTCGTCCCTGACCCTCAGGATAAGCTGCTCCCTGGTCGCCGTGACAGCCCGTTTCCTAGTCCCTGTTTTCTGCATGATCGTCAATCAGTCCGAGTCCCATCCCGTTATCTGTACATCGAGTCGGGGCCGAGTCGCTCGTACTTCCTCAGTTCGCTCTCGTTCATCGGCTGCACGTTCTCCATAGCTTTCTCAAAGTATTTCATTTCGACTTTGACTTCGTCTATGCCCTCGCCGTCAGCGTCTCCTCCACCAAGGACGAAGTCGCGTATGGCGAGCATGACCGCTTCGTTTGCCACGGCGCCTATCTCCGCCCCCGTGAAGTTCGTCATCGAAGTAGCGAGCTTGTCGAGGTCGACATCGTCCGCGAGCGGCTTGTCCCTCGTGTGTATCCTGAGTATCTCCTTCCTCGCTTCGAGGTCCGGTGGTGCGATGAACACGAGCCGGTCGAAACGCCCTGGACGCAGCAGTGCAGGATCGATGATGTCGGGGCGGTTCGTCGCGGCTATGACCACAACGTTGTGCAGCGCCTCCAACCCGTCCATCTCGGTCAACAGCTGGCTGATGACCCTCTCCGTCACGCCGGAATCGGATGATGTGCCCCTGACGGGCGCGATCGCGTCTATCTCGTCCAGGAATATCACGCATGGAGCCGCCTGCCGAGCCTTCCTGAAGGTCTCCCTCACGGCCTTCTCCGACTCGCCCACCCACTTGGACAGGAACTCGGGTCCTTTGACGCTTATGAAATTCGCCTGGCTCTCGGTCGCGACGGCCTTCGCCAGGAGCGTCTTGCCTGTCCCCGGAGGGCCGTAGAGCAACACGCCCTTCGGCGGAATCGCGTTCATGTGTCTATAGAGTCCGGCGTACTTGAGCGGCCATTCGACCGTCTCCATGAGCTCCTGCTTGGGCCCTTCCAGGCCACCGATGTCCTCCCACTTGACGTTCGGGCTCTCCAGCAGTACCTCCCTCAGGGTCGAAGGCTGCATTTCCCTGTAGGCGTCCATCAGGTTGCCCATCGTCACCTGGAGGCTGTTCAAGACCTCCGCTGGTATCGTCTCCTCCTCCAGGTCGATCGTGGGCAATATCACCCTCAAAGCACGCATCGCGCCCTCTCTGGCAAGGGATGCTAGGTCGGCGCCGACGTAACCGTGGGTCATAGCAGCTATCTGCGGGAGGTCGACATCGTCCGCAAGGGGCATGCCGCGCGTGTGGATCTGCAGTATCTCGAAACGCCCCTCCCTGTCCGGTATGCCTATCTCTATCTCCCTGTCGAACCTGCCAGGCCTCCTCAGAGCGGGGTCGAGTGCGTTCGGCCTGTTCGTCGCACCGATCACGATGACCTTCCCCCGTCCCTCGAGGCCGTCCATTGTCGCCAGGAGCTGAGCGACGATTCTCCTCTCCGTCTCGCCCGTGACCTCGTCACGCTTGGGCGCGATCGAGTCTATCTCGTCGATGAATATGATGCTGGGGGCGTTCTCCTCCGCCTCCTTGAATATCTCCCGCAGGCGCTCCTCACTCTCGCCGTAGAACTTGCTCATTATCTCCGGCCCGCCTATCGACTGGAAATTGGCGCTCGTCTCGGACGCGACCGCCTTGGCGAGCAGAGTCTTGCCAGTGCCCGGTGGTCCATGTAGAAGCACGCCCTTGGGCGCGTCGACGCCGAGCTTCTCGAACAGCTCCGGGTGTCTGAGAGGGAGCTCTATCATCTCCCTCACCTTGTCCACCTCGCCAGAGAGGCCACCGATGTCCTCATAGGCGACCTTGGGCCCCCTGGCCAGCTCCTCCTTGGCGGGCTTCTCGCTGAGCTTGATCTTCGTGAAATTCTGGATGACCACAGCCTCGGCGCTGGGCTGATGGCCCTGCACAACGAGGTCGAACTTCCTGCCCATGATGTTGACCTCGAGGAGGTCTCCCTTTACGACAGGCCTCCCCTCGAGTATCTGGATGAGGTACTCCTCCCCTCCGAGTATCTTCACTTGCTGCGTGGGCGCCAGAGTCACCTTCGTCGCCGGCTTCGGTGTTATCTTCCTGATACCCACCTTGTCATCCAAGCCTGCACCGGCGTTCTTGCGTATCGTTCCGTCTATCCGTATCGTCCCGCGGTTCTCGTCCTCTGGGTATCCCTCGAAGACCGTGACGGCTGTGTTCTTGGTCCCCTCTACCAGGATTATGTCTCCCTGGGTGAGCTCGAGTATCTTCATCAGAGCGGGGTCTATCCTGGCCACGCCCTTGCCGTCGTCCGCGGATTTTGCTTGGACGACCCTGAGGATCTTGTCCTTCTTTGACATTTGAAGCACCGATTTCTATATGATTTAGGCCCTGCCAGACAACCGGCAGGGCCGATGTGTTGTTCTCTGAAAGGTCTCAACGCACTCCGAGCAGGTCTGCGAAGCCTGTCGTAGCACCTACTTGACCTCGACTTTCTTGCCCCTCTTCTCGGGCGGGGCCGCCTTCGGGACCCTCACCGTGAGGACGCCGTCATTCAGCTGCGCGTCGACCTTGTCAGGGACTATCTTCTCGGGGAATGGAAGGGACCTCTGGAAACGAGCGTAGTGCCGCTCCCTCCTGACGAACCCAGTCTCTTTGTCCTCCTCTTCCCTCTCTGAACTCGCCTCGCCCGATATCTCGATCGCGTTCTCCGTGACCTCTATGCTGAGCTCGTCCTTCTTGATCCCCGGGACCTCCGCTTTGACCACATACGACTTCCCGTCGTCAGTGATGTCTACGAGGGGCTGCCTGATCAGTGTCCCCTGGCCGGTCTTTGGCGCCACGAACAAGGTCTCCCAGTCCGTCCTGAAATCGTCAAATATCCTGTCCATGTCGTTCAATATGGTCATGGGGTCGGACCAAAGCGGTCCCCAGTCGCTCCTGGGAGCGAGATCGTCTCGCCTGTCTCTTCTCCTTATCATGTCTTTCAAACCTCCATCGCTTCGTTCCATTTCTGGGCGCTTGCACCCGAACCTCAAATATGTCAGCACTTCTATAAGAAGATTGCGCTTCATCCCTCTGGTGGGACGAGGGTTGCCCCACCCTGCTACAGTAATAACCATCGAGCGCTATACGCTCGTCCGATGTCAGGTTTCCTTGAGGGAGACGAGGTCACCATATCCGATCAGGCCGAGGCAAGCCAGATCCACAACAAGGGATACTTCGGCGTGCCTCAGACCGGGGGCGGCCTGAAGCTCAGCCTCATGGAGGCCACGTACCTGGTGGACAGCGGAAGGCTGGAGGTGGCATCGAAGCGCGGGACGTTGACGGCGGGGGACCTGCTGCGTATCGCGCACAAGACCACGGAAGGCTTCGAGATACGGTATCTCGTGTACCGCGAGCTGAGGCAGCGTGGCTACATAGTCAAAATGGGCCAGCCACCGCTCGATTTCAGGGTGTTCCCCAGAGGGGGCGCGCCGAACAAGACGGCGAGCAAGTGGTGGGTCGCGGCGATATCGGAGCGGTCAACATTCGACCTCGGGGACCTCCTCGACAACATAGATCGTGCGAGCCAGATACGGAAGAGGCTCCTGCTAGCAGTCGTTGATGAGGAGAGCGATGTCACCTACTACGAGGTCCGCAGACAATCGCCTGCTGGTAGGCTCAGGAAGGTGGCACTCGACCGCGAAGCCCAGGGCGTCGTGATGGCTGACAGGGTCATCATCACCGACAAGGAGGACACCGACGCCCTCCGTCACGACCACTGCTTCGGCAAGATGATCGGCAACCTGCTCCAGCTGTCCCTCATAGAGGCCGTGTTCCTCGTGGAGCTCGGCGCGCTCAAGGTCAGGGACGGCAAGACCAACAGGGCGGTGCCCCTCGAGACAATGAAGAGGAGGGCGAGGAAGTTGCAGCCCGATTTCGGCCTGCGACTGAAGGCGTTCAAGGACCTCAAGGGCAAGGGGCTGATAGTCAAAACGGGCTTCAAGTACGGCTCTCATTTCAGAGCCTACGAGGGTGACCCTGACAGGAACCACGCGAAGTACCTGGTTCACGCTGTTCCAGAACACTACAAGGCCATGTGGCCCGAGGTCAGCCGCGCGGTGCGGCTCGCCCACGGCGTGAGGAAGGATATACTGCTCGGCCGCGTATCTTCAGACGACGTGGAATATGTGAGTCTCACGCGCCACAGGCCGTAAGGTCACGATATCCTCGACTCCCCACCGGGTTTGTACAGCTCCTTTCTCCATTCGACGACCTTGTAGTTCTCACAATACTCGTCTATCGTGTTTCTGTACTTCATCGGTGGGAGTATCCCCTTGCAGCGCGTCCCGAAGTGATCGCAATCGTAACATGACACCATGACGTGTGACTACGTCCCCCTGGGTAATAATCGTTACTCTGGGAGTCCTGGACCGCGCCGCTCAGAGGAGTTTCGGCGCCAACTCCACCAGCCGATTGGCGTAACCCCACTCGTTGTCGTACCACGAGAGTATCTTCGCGAAGTTGCCTTTCCCGCCTATGACCATGGTCAGGGGCGAGTCGACCACGCTCGAATGAGTGTTGCCAATGATGTCCGACGAGACGATGGGGTCTGTGCTGTATTCCATGATGCCCTTCATCGGGCCGTCCGCGGCCTTCTTGATGGCCTTGTTGATGTCCTCGGCTGTCACCTCGCTCCTGCTGATGAAGCTGAGGTCCGTGATAGATCCCACAGGTGTCGGCACCCTGAGCGCAAATCCGTTCAACTTACCCTTGAGCGCGGGCACCACCTCGCCTATGGCCTTGGCCGCGCCAGTGGATGTGGGTATGATCGACAGCGCAGCCGCTCTCGCTCGCCTGGCGTCCTTGTGGGGCGTGTCGATCAGTCTCTGGTCGCTGGTGTAGGCGTGGATCGTGGTCATCATGCCCTTCTCGATGCCGAAAGTGTCGTTGATGACCTTCGCCGGCGGCGCAAGGCTCCCAGTCGTGCATGAGGCCATGGAGATGACATCGTGGTTCGCCTTGTCGTACGTGTCGAAGTTCACCCCGAGGACAACGGTGACGTCCGCCCCCTTGGCCGGTGCGGATATAACGACCTTCCTCGCGCCCGCGACCAGGTGCTTTGCTGCCAGGTCCCTCTCGGTGAACAGGCCTGTGGACTCTATGACGACGTCTACCCCGAGCTTCCTCCACGGTATCTCTGCGAGGTCCTTGCACTGTGTGGCTTCGAACCTGTGCTTTCCCACCCCGACGCCCGTCCCATCGACCTTGCATTCCACGTCCAACTTGCCGTAGACGGAGTCGTACTTGAGCAGGTATGCGAGCGATTCGACCGGGACGATGTCGTTGACGGCGACGATCTCGAAATCCTTGCCCATCTGCTTGCTACCAAGCGCCGCCCTGTAGACGTTCCGTCCGATCCTTCCGAAGCCGTTGATGCCTATCTTGATCAAGATCCTTCCCCAATCGCAAAATGCTCGGTCTGCTTAAAAAACCTGTCCTATGGACGCGCAACGGAGAGGTTGAGAAAGGTTTGGGTTAAGGGGTTTGTGATGAGCCGGTGCCACATCAGAGCTGTACTTCGATGCCCAGCTTCTCCGTGAGCTCCTTGTAGCGGTTCCTGATCGTGACCTCTGTCACGCCAGCGACGTCCGCCACCTCCCTCTGCGTCCTCCGCTCGTTGCAGAGTATCGACGATATGTATATCGCCGCTGCAGCAACGCCGGTCGGCCCCCTGCCGGAGGTCAGCTCCTTCTTGGCGGCGTCCTTCAGTATATCCATCGCCTTGGACTGGACCTCGCCCGACAGCTTCAGCTCGGAGCAGAAACGCGAGACGTAGTCCTGAGGCTTGGTCGGCATCAGCTTCAGCTTGAGCTCCCTGGTCATGAATCTGTATGTCCTGCCGATCTCCTTCCTTCCCACTCGGGAGGAGTTCGCGACCTCGTCCAGGGTCCTCGGGACGTTGCACTGCCTGCACGCTGCGTAAAGCGACGCGGCGACGACGCCCTCGATGCTCCTGCCTCTGATGAGGTTCTTGTTGACAGCCTTACGGTAAGTCATCGCGGCGGTCTCCCGCACGTTGCGCGGGAGTCCCATCGAAGAGGCCATGCGGTCGAGCTCGCTCAGCGCGAACGCGAGGTTGCGCTCGGTCGCGTTCGACACCCTGATCCTGCGCTGCCACTTCCTGAGCCTGTAGAGCTGTGCTCTGTTACGTGTCGGTATGCTCTTTCCATAGGAGTCCTTGTTCTTCCAGGATATCTCCGTGGACAGACCCTTGTCGTGGATGGTATACGTCATCGGAGCGCCGGTACGTGCCCTCTTCTCTCCCTGCTCGACGTCGAAAGCCCTCCATTCCGGGCCCTGGTCGATGAGCTGTTCGTCGAGGACTATGCCACAATCCTCGCACACGAGTTCTCCGCGTTCGTAGTCTCTGACAAGATGGGCGCTGTTGCATTCAGGACATCTCTCGATCTGCTCGGTCTCTTCTCTTACCTTTGGCATGGTCCCCCTCTTCTAGCACATAGACTTCCTTGCCTAGGATGGCAATTGTCTTCATGTCTCTACCGGGTTGAATGGCGACATAAGGCGAGCGGACGGGGCCGAAAACCCTCGTAACCCTCCCCATTGTCACCTTCAGGTTGTCGCGCACAATTGCACCGTTCTTCGGCGCGAATCTCGCCTTCACAATGAGCTTTCCGTCGTGTGAAATATCCTGCACGACTCCTAGAAGCTTCAACTCGCTCACCGAATCATATTTATATTTTGTGCTAACCGCCCTATGTGCGATGTTATATATAAGGTTTTTCTCAATCTATTTAAGTGTTGGGCATCAATCTCCCCCTCACGTAAACATAGGCCGCACGCAGGCGTGGCCATCGTGACAGTGGTCGTCATGGCAGATGTTTCCAAGATTCACCCGCGGCGCGAATCACTCGAACTGCGCGAGCGACTAGTGGGCGGCTTCTCGGACGGCATCGTCGCCCCTCAGGGGCTGATAGCTCACGGGAGAGGGGAGATGTTCTACTACCTGCTAGGCGAACGCACGGTCAAGGAGGCACGAGTCGCGGCGAGAGCTGCCGCGGCGACCCTAGTCAAGGCCACGCGGCCGGTCATATCGGTGAACGGGAACGTCGCGGCTCTGTGTCCGCGAGCCGTCGTGGAGCTTTCGAAGGCGGTCCCCGCGAGGATCGAGATAGGGCTGTTCCACAGGTCTGATGAGCGTCTGTCGGCGATACAGGGCGCATTGGAGCGCGAGGGCGCGTCTCAAGTGCTCGGTTTCCTCCCGGACGGGAAGATACTCGGGCTGGAGGGCGCGAGGGGTCTTTGCGCTCGGGACGGCATCTTCTCTGCCGATGTAGTTCTCGTGGCACTCGAGGACGGCGACCGCGCTGAAGCACTCACGCGCATGGGGAAGAAGGTCATCGCCGTCGACCTGAACCCGCTCTCGAGGACCGCGCGGTCGGCGACGGTGACAGTCGTGGACGAGGTCACGAAGGCGTTGCCCTTGATCGCCGGCTGCGTCGAGGAGCTCAAGGACGACACGGCCGAGGTGGAACGAGCACTGGAGAGGTACGACAGGGATGAGAACCTCAGCGCTGTCATGCGGGTGATGGCCTCCAACCTGGGCCTTCTCGGGCAGGAACCCGACGCGAAGTAGCCATGCAACACCTTTTTCTTGGCGCAATGTACTCCATTGCTCAGGTACGATGCCGACGAACGAGTTGCTCGATAAGGGCGTGAAGAGGATAGAATGGGCGAGGACGCACATGCCAGTCCTCGCCAAGATTAGGGAACGCATGGTCAAGGAGCAGACCTTCGAGGGGCTGAAGGTCGGCATGGCACTGCACACCGAGGCCAAGACTGCGGTTCTCGCGCTGACGATCCAGGAGGCCGGCGCCGAGGTGCTGCTCACGGGGTGCAACCCATTGTCGACCGACGATTCGGTGGCGCTGGCGCTCAACAAGAGGTACGGGCTGGAGACGTATGCCAAGAGAGGACAGTCGCAGAAGGACTACTACGCCTCGCTGAACAAAGTGCTGGACATGAAGCCGGACTACGTCATAGACGACGGCGCGGACCTCATATTCCTACTGCACACGAAACGGAAGGAACTCCTCAGCACCGTCAAGGGGGCGAACGAGGAGACGACCACCGGCGTCATGAGGATAAGGGCGATGGCCCAGGAAGGCTCCCTCAAATTCCCCGTGATGTCCGTGAACGACGCGTACATGAAGTACATGTTCGACAACAGGTACGGGACTGGCCAGTCGACGATGGATGGTATAATGACAGCGACGAACCTCGTCATCGCGGGCAAGAACTTCGTGGTCGCTGGCTACGGATGGTGCGGGAAGGGCATTGCCATGCGCGCCAAGGGCATGGGGGCCGATGTGACCGTATGCGAGGTGGACCCTATACGCGCAATCGAGGCGCGGCTGGACGGCTTCGCCGTGAAGCCGATCGCCGAGGCCCTGAAGGAGGCGGACATGGTCGTCTCAGCCACTGGCTGCAAGGACGTCGTCACCGCGAAGCATCTGCGCAACGTCAAGGACGGCTGCGTCCTGGCCAACTCGGGCCACTTCGACAACGAGATATCGAAGGCGGGGCTCAGAGAGTTGACCAAGAAGCGCAGGAAGGTCAGGGATTCCGTGCATGAGTACGAGTTCAAGAACGGCAGGAAGGTCTACCTCCTGGCAGATGGCCGGCTGGTGAACCTCGCCGCTGGTCAGGGGCACCCGGCGGAGATCATGGACATGAGCTTCGCCATACAGGCGCTTTGTCTCGAATACTTGGCGTTCAGCGCCCATTCGCTGGAACCCGATGTCTACGATGTGCCAGACCACATCGATGAGAAGGTGGCCAGGATCAAGCTGGAAACACTGGGCGTCGAGATAGACCGACTCTCAGACTCGCAGAAGAAGTACCTGAGGGATTGGCGAGAGGGCACGTGATGGACGCAACGCGGCTCCCACCTCGAATCACGCCGCGTTATTAAGCCAGTACATCTCCGAATCGCCGGTCGCCGCTGGACAGATTTTTCAAGTACAGCGGAAGCGATACGGGTTTACGGATGTGAGGTGCATGCGCAAGAGCAATTTCCTGGGGGTCTACGGTCATGCGGCGATCGACATCATCTACTCCTCCGAGAGTTTCCCTCAGCCCAACACATGTGTGGAACTGGTCGACCGCCAGGAATTCTTCGGGGGCACTGGGGCGAACCTCGCGAGGATGGCCGCTGCACTCGATGTGAAGACCGCTCTCGCGAGCCACGTGGGGGACGACTTCCCGAACAAGTTCAAGGATGCCCTGAACTGTGTCGGCGTCGACACGACGGACGTCATCAAAGTCCGTGGCCAGCGGACGTCGTACATAATAATGATATCCGACGCTGAGCACAACCAGATCGGCTTCGTCGACCAGGGGGCGGTGCGCTTCCAGGACACGCAGCCGCTCAGGACGCACACGGTCGACTCGTCCAAGTTCGTGCACATCGGGACCGGCCGGCCGGCCTACATGCTGAAGGTGGCGAAACGGGCGAGATGGCGGAAGAAGACAGTATGCTTCGACCCCGCCCAGGAGATCCACTATGTCTACGACGCTGAGACGCTGAAACAGATGCTGGAGTATGCCCAGGTACTGTTTATGAACACGTCCGAGCTGGAGCGGGCGAAGTCCTACCTGAACCTGGAGGACGACCGTGAGCTACTGTCGTACGTGGGCATGGTAGTCAACACTCTTGGCAGCGACGGCAGCAGGATCATCACAGACGACGACGAGGTCATAGTCGGCGCGATCACCCCCGACATGGTCGTCGACACGACGGGAGCAGGGGACGGTTTCAGGGCAGGATTCTACGCGGGGCTCAGCCGCGGACTACCGGTCGAGGAATGCGCCTGGGTAGGCGCCTCCGTGGCATCGTTCGTCGTGGAGAGCGTCGGGGCGCAGAGCGCGCTTCCCACATGGGAGATGGTGCAGAGGCGCGCCGCCCGGCGGAAGAACGTATGAACGCGCGCAAGGCATGCGAACCGGCATACGGGTTGCGTGAGCATGTCGTCCAGAAAGCCAGACCCGAAAGCTTTATGACAGGACATCCCATTATTGGGGATTGGTGAGACCAGA
>Ga0307380_10007880_pt1 | contig 13734 bp, 12 predicted proteins | sample UN3MG_FD_202239 | JGI IMG/M metagenome (GOLD analysis project Ga0307380, IMG submission 202239) | Soil microbial communities from Risofladan, Vaasa, Finland - UN-3 | ecosystem: Environmental > Terrestrial > Soil > Coastal area > Acid sulfate soil | place: Finland: Risofladan, Vaasa | collected... | reverse complement strand
TCAAGTCTTCGGCAGATAGCAAAATTGTTGAAGATCATATATTCGGAAGAACCATCGGACATCCGCGTTCAAGGCATCAGCAGTGTAATTCTGCACGATTACTTCACTCAGTGACAGTCAGAAAGGATTCGTATGACATCCCGGCAGCGGGTAGAGGCTTCTTTCAGACATCAGCAACCGGATCGAACGCCCATTTTTGAATATGTATTACTTCCGCCGGTGGCGGAGCAAATTCTAGGTAGACCCTTCGTAGAGTATCTTGGAGGGATGCAACCGTGGCTCGCCGCGGCGGAATCTGCCGGCTTCGAACAAACACTTCGGCGGTATGCCCAAGATCGGGTGGAGCTTGCCTCGAGGTTGGAACATGACCTGCTGTTCTTAAGCCCAAACCCGGTACCGGGAGAAACGTACTTCTATGATCCCCTCGACGAGCTGGGCAGCCATTTCGAGCTGAAGGAGAAAGGAGATCCTGTCGAGCGGCTTCGAGAGCGGAACCTGCGGGTATCTGAATCTATGATGGGAGAGCTGCCTCGCGACTGCTACCTCGTTTATGAGCTCGTTCGGGAAGAGATGAGGAGCAGAGATCTCGATCTTCCGATCCTGGCTCCGGCCTACTTTCACGGGATCTGGACCGACGCAGACCTCATGCAGGTGATGGTTCTGGCACCGGAGGTAGCGAGACAACATTTCTCCTTGGCTACACAGAGAGCGATCAAAGTAATCGATGATTATATAGAGATCGGCATCGATATGGTAGGAATCGGTGGAGATTTCGCCGGCAAGCGCCTTCTGATCTCGCCCGATTCCTACAGAGAGTTCATCGTTCCCGAAGTTCGGACATGCGCACGGCGCGTCAGAGAGGCGAGCCAGTACTCGGTTAACGCCACCGATGGCGATATCTGGCCGGTAATTGAAGACTTTCTGCTGGGCTGCGAAGTGGATGCCTACCTGGAAATAGACATGGGTGCCGGGATGGACTTGGAGAAGCTAAAAGCTCGATACGGAGACGGGATACTTTTGTTCGGAAATATGGACTGCGGAAATGTGTTGAGTTTCGCCTCTCTGGAGGAAATCCGCAAGCTGACCTTCGAAATCCTCGAGGCAGGTTGGGGAAGGGGAGGGCATATCTTCACGGCCAGTAATGCCATTACCGAGAGCGTACCACTGACAAATTACATGGCCATGGTGAACGCCTACAGGGAGCACTTCGATCTTCCCCGGTTACGTTTGTAGCAGCCCTCACTTGAGGAAACTTCGATTGAAAGGTGGTAGACCGATATCTCGTACGAGGTTCCCCGGAACCACCGACGGTACCGGCTTGGTGCGGCCTAGTTTGATACGAATCGATCGGAGAAATCCCACCATCCCGAAGGCTCTAGCCCGTGCTTGGTATTGAGCCAATCTTGCCAGTGCTCGTTGTGATGGATAACCCGACTCCGGCAGAGCTTGATGAAGGAGGAGGGCTGTGTCGAGCAGCTCAGCTGTCTCTTCGTTATTCTGTATCGCGCCGGCGCGGATTCTGGCCCATACTTCATTCAAGCGAGGCGGGAAAAAAGCGATCTCATAGCTAAGCTGGAGTTTCTCGCGAGGGGTCATTGCTTGGTCTTCCAGAGCTCGATGTCCTGTCTAAATAATTCGAGGTTCTCGAGCAAGAGTGTATCTCGACCAAAGGGAGGAGGAAGCCGACGAACCGCGGTTTGGATATCCGCAGCGCTCCCGTACACGCACAGCGAAGATGGATTCTGGAGTGCCCGGTCGATTTTTTCCAGATAAGAAACCAGTTCCTTCTTGTCCATCGATGTGACTATATCGATCTTACCGTCGTCATACAAGGGATGAGAAGCGCGCACTTTTATAGATATACAATCCCTGATGGTTCGAGTGGCTATGGCTCGTAATCCTGGCAGGCTTCAGTCATGGCCTGCAGGTTTTCCAGGGGGGTCATGCGGGGTACACCACAGCCCGGAGACATGATGATCCCGGTCTTGAAGTTTCCGCTCCTTAGGATTTCCTGTGTCTCCTTATAGACGGCAGCGGCGCTCTCTTTCAGGAGAAATGTCGTATCCAGGTTGCCCTTGAGCGCTATCTTATCTCCAAGAAGTCTCCGAGCCTCCGTCATTTTGACCTTGGCGTCCACCTCGAATCCTTGAATGTCGAGGGGCTTGAGGAAGTGAAGCAGGTGATCGGTCTTGCCGCAGATATGTATCCAGATATCACAATTCTGCCCAACCAAGGCGTCTACAGATTTTTTCTGGTAGGGCAGGGTGAACCTCTCGTAATGCTCCGGGCTGATCAAACTGGCCGTTGAATCGCCGTACTGGATTCCGTGCACTCCCGTGGCGATCATTGCCTGACCGTAGGCGATCACGACTTCTGTACAGAAATCCAACAGCTCGTGAAGGTCGCGCTCGGGTTCCGTTACCAAATCGAGCATGAACTGCTGTGCTCCCCTCAAGACCGCGGCCAGGCTAAAGGGCCCGCAGTCTATGTTCGCCTGAATGTAGTATTTGTCTCCCACCTCCTTTACGACCCTTCTGGCCGCGGCAAGCAGGGTTTTCATGCCCGGTGCACTTTCCGGGTCGGGTACTCGAAGCTTGCGGAAACCTTTCACAGAATCGAGAATCGTCTCTTTACTGTACGATTCATCATCCTCAGGAAAGGTCAGCTTTCCTCCCAGGGCCTCATGGTAGACCCAGTTGTCCCGGGAAACGTAAATACCATCCGCCCCGATAAGGTCCCTGGCTTTGATCAGGGTATCGGCCATGATATCAGGCTCGAGGGAATAGTCCCTCTGTCTGACACCCACAAGTTGGCATGCAGGTGCAATGAGAATAGGAAAGTTCGGAATGCAGTCGAGGGATTCGCCGTGAATGGCTTTCTGCGTTCTCTCTAAGTTCGTCATCTCAGCTCTCTGTCAAGCCGCTCCCGCACAAGCACTTTCGTGTTTCCCGTTGCGTCGTTGAACCAGAAGATGACCTTGGAGTTCTCCGTAGTGAAGCACTCCTCGAGGGAGCTTCGGGAGCAGGTAGGTGCGATCTGCCCGTGAAGCTTCTCGGCTTCTCTGAGAAGTTGCTCTCTGATGTTGTCCATATTCCCCTCCCAAGGGCTGGTAATTACAGCGTATCAGAGGGGAGGGCAGTTGTAAAGATATTTTTTCTGCAGGCGGGTCAGCGGGCCCAGCGTTGGAGCCGGCAGGAGAAACTCTGCTTGGACAGGCTTCAAAAAAAATACTAAGATGCCCAATACAAATTGCAGGAGGTATTGATGCAGGCTTTTGATTCTGTGGATGCAGTACTGGATTTCGCAATCGAGCGCGAGGAAGAAGCCTTTGGTTTTTACTCAGAGATGGGCACCAGAGTAGATCGGCCGCATATGAAGGAACTGTTCGAGCAGTTTGCCCAGGAAGAGAAAGGTCATAAGGCCAAGCTGCAAAGGGTCAAGCAGGGAAAGCTGTTGCTGCCGGCCCAGAACGAGGTTTTGGATTTAAAGATGGGTGATTATTTGGTGACTGATGAGACGGCTGAACAGATATCCTACCAGGAGGCGCTCATCCTGGCGATGAAAAAGGAAAAAGTCGCCTTCAAGCTTTATACAGATTTGGCCGCTGCTGTGTCCAGTGCAGACCTCAAAAACACCTTCTTGAGCCTTGCTCAGGAGGAAGCAAAGCACAAGCTGCGCTTCGAGGTCGAATACGACAACGAAATCATGGGCGAGAACTGAGGCTCCCTGGCCGCTACTCCGTTGCCTCCGGATAGCGCTGAAGGGTCTCGTAACTGAACACCGGACCGTCCTTACACACGTACAGCTCTCCGATGTTGCAGCGGCCGCATTTACCGATTCCGCATTTCATCCGCCGTTCCAGAGTGGTGAAGATCTGGGCGGGTTGAAAACCCAACTCGATCAGGTTCTTGATCACGAACTTGATCATGATCGGCGGGCCGCAGGTCACGGCCACCGAGCCTTCGGCCTTAGGTGAGACTTCGATCAGGTTTTGGGGCACGAAGCCGGTGAAACCCTGCCAGCCAGGCTCCTCCACGTCGATGGACAGGTGAAGTGACAGCTCCTTGCTGCTCTGCAGCTGCTCCAAGTCCTCGTGGTAGCACAGATCGGCAGAGCTGCGCGCTCCGTAGATGAAGTCCAGCCGGCCGTACTGATCCCGATTATCCAGCACGTACTGCAAAATTGACCAGACCGGCGTGATGCCGATTCCCCCGCCGATCAGTACGATATTTTTGCCCCGCCACGATTCGAGGGGAAAGCCATTGCCGTAAGGGCCCCTCACCCCAAGGTACTCCCCCGCCGACAGTCCGTGCAGGGCGGCGGTGGCCACCCCGGCCTTCATGATCCCGAACTCCATCGTCTTCCGCGTGGGCGAGGAGCTGATGGCCAGCATCACCTCTCCCACTCCCGGAAGGGAAAGCATGGCGCACTGCCCCGGCCGGTACTCAAAGCATTTCTCTATCTTCAATCGCTTGATCGGCCGCGGCCCCCCGACCTCGCTCTTGATCTCGAGGAGCTTGGCCGATTGCGGCAGATAGGGGTTGGCTTCCTGAACGGGTTCTGCTTGCTTAGCTTGTAACACTTTTTTCCCTCTCAAACGAAGCGAGAATCTCACGAATATCAATGTTCACCGGGCAGGCGCTCACACAGCGGCCGCAGCCGATGCAGAGCAGCATCCCGTATCTGTCGCTGAAATACTTGAACTTGTGGTAGAGCCGCTGTTTTAATCTCTGCTCCCGGTCAGGGCGGGGATTGAAGCCGCTGGCCTCCAGAGAGTAGGCCTGGAACTGGCACGTGTCCCAGGTGCGGATCGCCTTCCCTTTCTTCTTCGAGCCGCTGTGCTCGATGGTGAAACAGTGACAGGTGGGGCAGAGAAAGGCGCATATGCCGCAGCCGATACAGCGTTCGGATTCCCGGGCCCATATCGGGCTGTCAAACTCCAGCTCGATCTCGGCGAGATCCCGCGCCGGAGCCATGTCCCGTTCCGCCGCCTCCTGCAGCCGCTTGGCTTCGGCCGCTTCCTCCGCGCTGGCCTCCCGCCAGGATTTTCCGCCCTTCAAAGCCGGGGAGCCGAACAGGGCCGCGCCCCGATCACTGATCTCTTCGATCACCAGTCCTTCGCCCACCTCGGTGGCCCGCAGGTCCATACCCGCGACTCCCGCAGGGCTCAGTCCCACCTCGGTGCAGAAACAGCTCGGCGCCACCGCACCCGGGCAGACCAATCCGATCATCACAGTGTTTTCTCTACGACGGGCGTAGTAAGGGTCCTTGTCGTCCTCGAGGAATACCTTGTCCAGCCGCGTCAGGGCGGCACAGTCACAGGCCCGGGCGCCGAAGATTACCTGCCCGGTCTGCTCCGCGGTCTCGTTGTCGTATTTCAAGCCCTCTTCGCCGGCCTCGTAGCGATAAAGAGTTTCGTTCTGCGGAAACAGGTACTCTTTGGGGGAGGCGACCGTATTCGGATAGCCCTCCAGCTCCACCTCCGCCCCTCCGGAGGGTTCGAAGAACCATCCCTCCGGTCTCTGTCGCGGAACAAAGAGCCTGTATCCCTCGGCCACCTCGTCCAAGAACTGCCTAAGATTCTCTATGTACCTTATCATTTTATTCTTCTTGTCCTGTCACTCTTCCATGAAGTCTTCGCTGTCTTCGGCGCTGAAGCGGGTCATAATCGGCTCCACCTCGGCGTCCATGCCGGCTTCGTAGTCATAGTTATCGAACACCTGTTTGGCCACTGACCGGTACAGCAGCAGCAGGGGGATTCCCACCGGACAGGCCCGCTCGCACTCGCCGCAGCTCACGCAGCGGCCGGCCAGGTGAAGCGCCCTGTTGATGTGGTAGGCGGCGTTGTTGGCCGGGTCCTGTTGTTTGCCCAGCCAGAAGGTCTTGCGTACCTTGGCGTCCGCCACCAGAGGCTGCTCCGTATCCTTGGCCAGGCTGCACTCCTGACAGGAGCAGGCGGGACAGATGTTCTTGCAGGCGTAGCAGCGGATGCAGCGGGAAAACTGCTCGGACCAGAAGCTCCAGCGTTGTTGCGGTGATTTTTGTAGGAACTCCTCTACGTCGCTGAATTGCTGCTCCGCGGCGACCGGCTCTTCGGCAACAGGCTCGCCCACCAGAACGTCGTAGAACAGGGGATTCGGAGTGCGGCAATGACCGTGGCGCTCGTCTGCGATTTCCTCGAATTCCGCCAGCCGCACCTTCTGCCCGTTCCTCAGCTCGAACAAACCCTCGTCATCGATCACCACGTTGCGGGGATCTCTGTTCTCGGCCCGCGCGTGCCACAAGGCTTGAGCTTTGTGCGGATCCACCACACCACGGCAGGGCAAGCCCACCACGAAAAGCTCTTCCCGCGGAATCACCTTTTCCTGCAGCAGCACGTTCAGTGCACGTGAGTGGCATCCTCTGACCACCACCGCGGTAGGCTTGTATTGCTCCTCCGGATCTCGGCGGCCCGCACGACGTTTGCGCACGGTATCTGTGATGTAGGTGCAGAGGTTTTCCACTCCGAGGGGCGAAAAATCCAGCTCCCCTAATTCTTCGGCTGAGGAGGTGATGAGTGGACGGCGGAAAAATGGGTTCGTTCCCCGTCGGTATCCGATCACCGCCCGCAGCTCTCCTTTGCTCAGCTTGTCGGCCAGTAGTTTCTTGATTTCATCCGTTTGCATGGTCACGTCCAGATAGCTGTGTTTGCGGTCCCAGGGCCCGCACTCGATCGGTAAGCTCGGTCACCAGCTGGGCAAAACGCCCGCCCTCGCTGGCCGAAACCCAGCTCATCAGGAAGCGGTCGCGCTCGATACCGAGAAAATCGAACAAGCCCGCCAGCAGCGCGTAGCGGCGGCGGGCGTAGAGATTGCCCTGGATGTAGTGACAATCCCCCGGATGGCAGCCGGCTACCATCACTCCGTCGGCACCGTCTTGAAAGGCGCGGATCACAAACGACGGATTCATCCGTCCGGAGCACATCACCCGAATGACCCGCACCGAGGATGGATACTGCAGCCGGCTCACTCCGGCCAGGTCGGCACCGGCGTAGGAGCACCAGTTGCAGAGAAAGGCGATGATCTTGGGCTGCCACCGGGCCTCAGCGACCTTCTTGCTGTTATCCTGAGGATCTGTCACCTGTATTCCTCCAATAATGCTGTATCAATCATGTCCATGATCTCCCGATCGCTGAAACCCTTCTGCTGGATCGCCCCCATTCGGCAGGCAGCCGTGCAGGACCCGCAGCACTTGCAGAGGGCAGGATTGACCTTCGCCTTGCCGCTCTGCTCATCGAGGCTGACGGCGTTGTAGGGGCAAATCTGTACGCAGGTACCGCAACCGATACAGAGCAGATCGTTGACCTCGGACACGGTGGCCTCGGCCAGATACTTGTCCTTGCCGATCACCGTGGCCGCGCGGGCGGCGGCGGCCCGTCCCTGCACGATTGCCTCTTCGATGGTCTTGGGATTGTGCGCCATACCGGCCAGGTAGACCCCTTCGGTGGCAAAATCTACGGGACGCAGCTTGACGTGCGCTTCGAGGAAGAAGCCGTCCTGGTTGAGAGGCACCTTGAACAGTTGGGAAACTCCCTCATTGCCCGGTTCGGCATCGATCCGTGCTGCCAGGATCACGGCTTGTGGGTCTGGAATTTCGATCCCTTCGCCGCTCTGGAGATCCTGAACCGTAACCTTGAGTTTGTCCCCGGTTTTTTCCACTACCGGTTTGGCCTCAGCTTCGTAGCGGAGGAACATCACCCCGGCCTCCCGAGCTTCCTGATAGTAGCGCTCGGAAAAACCGTAGGTACGGATATCCCGGAAGAGGATGTACACCTCCGCATCGGGCCGCTTTTTCTTCAGAGTCAGGGCGTTTTTGATGCTCTCCCGGCAGCAAACCCGGCTGCAGTACATATGTCCCTCTTCCCGGGATCCTACGCACTGAATGAACACGGCTCGCCCGGGCAGCTCCTCCGGCGCTGTGCTGTGCAGAAGTTTCTCGAACTCCTGGCCGGTCTTGATACGCCGGTCCTCGCCGTAAAGGTACTCCGATGGTGTCGATTCCCGGGCACCTGTAGCGATGATGGCCACACCATGCTCGATCTCCCGGCCGCCCTTTCCGTTTCCGCTGATTTTTGTCTTGAATTGACCGACAAAGCCCTCTAAGGTCTCTATCGTGCTTTCGAGGTGTACGGTGATATTCTCATTGGCCTCGATACGGCTGCGCATGTCGGTCAACAGCACCTGAGTGTCCCGTCCCTCCACCGTTGACAGGACATTGTTCAGGTTGCCTCCCAACCTGTCTGACTTCTCGACCACATCCACCCTGAATCCCTGGCCTGCCAAAGACAGAGCCGCCGACATTCCGGCGGGCCCCCCTCCAAGCACCAGAGCGCTCTGCGTTACATCGAGCGTGATCGTAGGCAGGGGCTCGGCCAATCGCACCTTGGCTACAGCCATGCGCATCAGGTCCTTGGCCTTCTCCGTAGCCTCGTCGGAAAGACCCATGTGAACCCAGGAGCATTGATCCCGGATGTTGGCCATCTCGAAGAGGTGCCTGTTCAAGCCGGCCTCCCTGATCGTCTCCTGGAACAGGGGTTCGTGTGTGCGGGGGGTGCAGGAAGCGACCACGACTCTGTTCAGGTTGTGCTCGTCGATCATGTCCCGAATGTGGGCTTGGGTGTCCTGCGAACATGTGTAGAGGTTTGCCTCGGCGTAGGCCACATAAGGCAAAGTTTTCGCGTACTCCACTACCTCAGGCACCTTCACGGTGGCGGCGATATTGATTCCGCAGTGACAGACGAACACTCCGGCGCGCAGCGGCTGCCCCGATACATCCCTCTCCTCGGGGTAGGTCTTTTCCACTACCTCACTCCAGCGGTTCGCTGCCAGGATTTCCCCGGCTGCTGCAGCCCCTGCGGAGGCCTGCATCACCGTTTCCGGAATGTCCTTGGGCTCCTGTGCCGGACCGCAGACGAAGATGCCCGGAACCTTGGTTTCTACGGAATTAAAGGGATTGGTGGCTATAAATCCGTATCGATTCAGAGGCAATCCCAGATGAGTGCCCAGCTTTCGCACGGTTTCCCCGCCCTGGAAGCCGATGGAAAGCACCACCAGGTCAAACTCCTCATGTGTAACCTGACCACCGCCGGCTTCGTATTCGAGGATCAGCTTTCCCGTCTCCTCATCGCGTACAACCCCTGAAGGCCGGGCACGGGTGAATTTGATCCCGTATTCGCTTTTAGCCCGCTCGTAGTAGCGATCGAAGTCCTTGCCGTGGGCCCGAATGTCCATATAGAAAATCGTGGGCTCGATCTCATGCTCGTGCTCTTTGGCGATCACCGCTTCCTTGATGGCGTACATGCAGCACACCGAGGAGCAGTGGCTGTTGCCGGCGACGGGGTCCCGCGAGCCCACGCACTGGATGAAAGCTACTTTTTTCGGCAGCGTCCGATCGGATGGACGCTGGATGTGCCCTTCATATGGGCCGGAAGCGGACAGGATACGCTCGAACTGAATGCTGGTTACCACGTCGGAGTATTTCCCATAGCCAAGGTGGTACATCGCCTTGGGGTCGTACTTCTCGCAGCCTGAGGCAACGAGGATGGCTCCAACGTGAAGCTCCACTTCCCTGTCCTTTTGCGAGTGATCGATAGCATTGGCCTCGCAGTGGGCTTCGCACTGCAGGCACTCGCAGCACACGCCGCAGTTCAGGCAGCGGCTGGCCTCTTCTACGGCCTGTTCTTCAGTCAGGCCCAGCTCGACCTCGTTGAAGTTGGCGACCCGCTTTTCGACCTCGAGTGTGCGGATGGGTACCCGCGGCTTTTTCTCGTGAAACTCCTCAGGCATCGGGGCGGTCAGGGTGGGCTCCGGTGTTCGGCCCTCGTAGAGGTCTCTCTTGCCGATATAACGGTCGATGGACTGGGCAGCGGCGTGTCCATGAGCGATGGCATGAACCACATATCCGCCGGCACCGACCACGTCTCCCCCGGCGAACACACCGGGAACGGCGGTTTGCAGAGTGACGGGATCGACTTCGATAAGACCCCTGTTCATGGCGATCTTTCCGCCTTCGGCGTCGATGACCCCGGTATCCACTTCCTGGCCGAGAGCCGAGATGATCACGTCCGCGGGAAGGTTTTCCGTCTGGTCTTCAATGGGAATGGGGCGGCGTCTATCAGAAGAATCCGGGGGTCCCAGGCGCATACGGTTGCAGATCAGCTCGCTGACCTTGCCGGACTTGCCGACGATTTTTCGCGGAGCGAGCAGGAAGTGCAGCTTGACGCCCTCCTCTTCGGCGGCCTCGACCTCCTCTGCCATGGCGGGCATCTCCGCGCGGGTGCGGCGATAGATCAGCAGCGCCTCTTTGGCGCCCAGCCTGCGGGCCGTGCGCACAGAATCGATGGCTGTGTTGCCGCCGCCGATCACGGCCACCGCTTTCCCCTTCACCGCCGCAGAAGATTTACCGTTTCCCGCGTAGCGCAGGAACTCGAGGGCGGGAAGAACACCCTGCAGCTGCTCTCCCTCGATAGAAAGCTTTCGGCTTTTCTGGGTGCCGGCGGCGATAAACACGGCCTTGAACCCCTGCTTGCGCAGGCTTTGAACCGTGGCCTCCCCGCCGAACGGAACGTTGGTCCTGATTTCAACACCCGCTTTCTCAATGACCCCCACCTCATAGTCGAGAATGTCATCGGGCAGGCGGTACTGTGGAATGCCGTAGCGGAGCATACCCCCGGTTTTCGGCATGGCCTCGAAAACAACGGGCTGGTATCCCAGCTTGGCCAGGTCGTAGGCAGCGGTCAAGCCCGCCGGTCCGGCCCCGATGATGGCGACCTTGGCCTTCTTCTTTCCCTTGGGTTTGGCGGCGTTGAGGCACTCGGAGAGCTCCTCCTGATGATTCATCTCCCAATCCGAAGCGAAGCGCTTGAGGGCCCGGATCTCTACGGCCTGATCCAGATTGGCGCGGTTGCATTCATCCTCGCACAGACCGCAGACCCTTCCACACACGGCTGGCAGAGGGATGCGCTTGCGAATCAGCTCGACTGCCTCTTTGAACTTACGTTCCCGGATGAGGGAAACATAGCCGTGAGCGTTGCACTCCGCCGGGCAGGCCGCGCTGCAGGGGCTTTTACCCTTCTTTTCGATGGCGAATACATTCGGCGCGGCCTGGGGAAAGGGGCGGTAGATGGCGTGCCGGATCCCAAGCCGTTCGTCGAACTCGCTGGATATTGGGACGGGGCAGTACTTTTCGCACTCTCCGCAGCCTGTACATTTTTCCTCGTCCACATAGCGGGCCCTGCGCAGTACCTTGACGTCGAAGTTCCCGGGCTCGCCGCTTACCGACTCGACCTCGGATAGGGTCATCAGATTAATGTTCAGGTGACGGGCGCAGTCCACCAACTTGGGGCTCATGATGCACATCGAGCAGTCGTTCGTGGGAAAGGTCTTGTCCAGCTGAGCCATCACGCCGCCGATCGCGGGGGAGGATTCAACTAAGTCGACCCGAAATCCCGCCTCCGCAAGGTCGAGGGAAGCCTGGATTCCGGCGATCCCTCCTCCGACAACCAGTACCGAACCGCTGCCGTTTTGACTCATGACTGCTGTATCTCCTTCAGGCCTTTGGCCAGTCTGCTCTTTACCGTTTTCTCTATCTCGGCCGGATCTTTCTTCTTGGCGGTGGTCCATAGAACTTCGGCAAGTCCGTGGCGAATCTCCTGAGCCAGGACATCCACCTGCTTCACTCTCTCCCGCATATTCTTCGGTACGTATCCCTGTTCAACAGCCATGTCCCGCAACACCGCCATAACGTCGGTGAAACGTACGTCCTGAGGACAGCGGGCAAAGCAGGTGTAGCACTGGGTGCAGTACCACAGCAGTTCTGAGGAGAGCAGTTTTTCTTCTCCCCCAGCAAGGCCTGGCGAATGAACAGGCGGGGATTGAAGCGTTCGTCTATCTCAGAAACGGGGCAGGAAGCGGTGCAGGTGCCGCAGGAAAAGCAGCGCTTGAAAAAGCTCGCTCCCGGCCGGGATGCCACCTCGTATTTGAAATCCTTGTCCAGCTCTGTCATTACGATGTCAGCCACCGTTTTCCTCCAAAAGGTTTGGTTTTCTCTATTGCCGCTCGGTACCTTCCTCGCGGAGGACCAATCGGCTTAAGTTATTCTAAAGTCGGGCCGTCTTCGCAGCTACGCCGCCTGCGGCCTCGGGAGCAATCCTGAATCCTGCACAATGCCCCGGACAGTTTTTTCCGCCTCGATGGCCATGATGTGCACTCCCGCCACGCCTTCCATCTGACGGAAAATCTCGATCTGCTCGAGGGCGAACTCTTTTCCCTCCTCCTTGACATCCGCGGTGTTTTCAAAGCGCTCGATCAGGGAATCGGGAATCAAGACTCCGGCTACACTGCTCTTCATGTAGCGCAGCATGCCGAGGGACCGGACCGGGGTGATTCCCGCAAGGATCTTGACCTTTTCGTGCAGACCCCGGGCGACCGCCTCCTCCATCCACCGCCTGAAACAGTCCATATCGTACACGCACTGGGTCTGGATGAAATCGACTCCCGCAGCGACCTTCTTTTCCAGGCGAGATACCCGCCATTCGAGGGGATCCGCGAAGGGGTTGGCCGCCGCTCCGATGAAGAAGCGGGGCTCGTGGATCTCCGATTTCTTGCTGTTGCGGATTTCGTCGCCGCACTGGAAGGTTTTCTCGTCCCGCATCTGCTTCACCATCCAGATCAGCTGCATCGAGTCGATGTCGAAGACCTGCTTGGCCTGGGGATGATTGCCGAAACACTGATGATCCCCGGTCAGGCAGAGCAGGTTCCGGGCTCCGTTGAGATAGGCGCCGAGCAGATCCGCCTGGATGGCCAGGCGGTTGCGATCCCGGCAGGTCATCTGCACCACCGGTTCCAGGCCTCTGGCCATGACATAAAAGGCCGTGCCGATCGAGGATATGCGTACGATTGCCGTTTGGTTATCCGTGATATTCACCGCATCCACCGCACCTTTTAAGGCGCTGATCTTTTCATCCAGCACGCCCATGTCCACACTCTTCGGGGGACCCAGCTCTCCGGTGACGACGAACTCGCCCTTGGCCAGTAGCTTTTCAAGTTTGCTTTCAGATTTGAGCTCGCTCACAGCTTGACATCCTCCCTGATGAGTCTTCTCGGTCCGCCGTCGTGAGATTTCGACCAGTCCTGGGGGGGCTGAATCGCCATCAGGCTGTCCAGGCGGTTCAGGCTTTTCAGGCGCTGGTAGATCAGGTTCCAAGCGCAGTCCAGATTCTCCGGATCCACCTCACACTTGCCGTTTTCCGATCCCCCGCAGGGTCCGTTCATCAATCCCTTGGAACAGCGGGTCCGCGGGCATATTCCCGCGGTCAGATCAAGAACACAGTCCCCGCAGCCGAGACAACGCTCCAGCCAATACCCGGCGCCCTCGTTCGAGCCCATGAACAGGGTGTTCAACGCAGGAAGGACCGGTTTTTCAGGAAAGAAATCCGACATCATCTGCACGCCTACACCACAGGCCATGGACAGGATGATATCGCACTGGGCCGCCTGTTCGCTGATCTCGGTGATAAACTCCCCGTCGCACTGGCGTTCTATGGAGATTCCGGTTACCTCCGCTAGTGGTTTTGGGGCCATTCGCAGAGCAGCCGTCATAACCTTGACCTCTTTTTCACCCCCGGCCAGGCAGACCGTCACGCAGGTGTCACAACCCACGACCAGCACCTTCTTGTGCTCGGGGAGCATCGCCAGA
>Ga0307380_10007878_pt1 | contig 13735 bp, 19 predicted proteins | sample UN3MG_FD_202239 | JGI IMG/M metagenome (GOLD analysis project Ga0307380, IMG submission 202239) | Soil microbial communities from Risofladan, Vaasa, Finland - UN-3 | ecosystem: Environmental > Terrestrial > Soil > Coastal area > Acid sulfate soil | place: Finland: Risofladan, Vaasa | collected... | reverse complement strand
CTCTTGTATGGTTTTAATAGTTTCTTCATCAGCTGTTCCCGTATGTTTTCTGGCCCAGTTTCCCATATCTCCACAAACCATTGTGGTTCCTGTAAGATTAATGTAAGCTCCTACACCACATTTAAATCTTACTTGTTTATTATAACTGTTTGTCCATACAAACATCATAGATAGTTCAGGATCAGAATTAAAACTTAATTTATGAATTCCTTGAGCAATTTGTCCATCAGCAGTAGATCTAAATTCTTCATCTACAATGCTAAAACCTGCCGTAGCAAGTTCAGTATATACATAATCTATTACAGACTGGTGGCTAATTACAGTGTAAGTAGCAGCATGATTTGGTAAAGCCACACTTACTAAGTGGGCTTTGGTACATTCAGCAATTTTCTTTGGCATAATTAAAATAATTTTAGTTGTGTTATAATAGGCTCAAGATCAAGTATTTCTTTATTAATCTTAGCTAAATAGTAATCATAATTTATATCATAGTCACTAAAAGGTTTTTCCTCATAGTTAATTAATAGAGTCTGAAGCCATCTTCCTGCCTCTATCTGTATCTCTCTGTTATCAGTATTATTCTTTTTAATTACTTTAACTCCTGTATTAGATATAAAGTATCTAATTGTTTGTTGTAATTTTTCTGTATTATATTCTTGGTCTACAACTTCATGTTTATGAAAAGACCAATCTCCTTTAATTTTAACTCCTCCACAAAAATCAAATATGTTTAAACTTTCTTTTATAAACTTTTCAGGTTTAATTCCATTTACAAAGTAATTATAAACTCCTTGAGCAATAATTGAAAAACTTTTGTTTTTATGAAGAGCTAAATCAGCAAACTCAAATCTACCTTTACACTTAGTCTTTCCTTTCTCAGTAATAGCAATGTAATTATTAACATCACCAAGAATGATCTTAGAATAGGTATCATGTTCAAGTTGTAAGCTTGTTATATTTTCCCATCTTTTACAAATTTCCATGTACTTGTCTACATATTCTCTTGGAATAATAGTTTCAAGACCATCTGTATTCTGCATTAGAGGAATAGAACCTGGAATCTCTTCACAAATCATCTCATACAACATAGTAAGACTTAACTGACCATTAATAGTAATCTTCATTGTGAACTCTGGATCATATAAGAAGCTATTAGCATCATTACTTAATCCATAAGTAGAGTTTAAGATGATCTTATATACATAGTTTTTAGGATCTGCTTTTGGAATCTTCTTTCTTTCTTCAAAGAACCACTCATATAAATCATAAAATGCTTTCTGTGGTAGATGAGCAGGTGCCCATTTATTTCTAATAGCAAGATTAGGATAGAAGCTTGTGACATCTGAGGTCATAATAACCATATCATCTTCAGCTGTATAAACTTTACTAGACCGTGCCCCATGAATACCACCTAGACCATAATCAGTTTGAAGACCCTTATATCTTACAGAATACTTAAAGCCTCCTTTAGTTTCTCCTGTATAGATAATTACTTCTTGAAACTTCTTTAGAAGATTCTGAAAGGGAGCTGTTTTAAATTCTATATAAGGTAATATGATATCTTTAACTACAATCTTATCTCTTTTAGTTCTCATTTGTCTGAGATCATATTTCTTTATACCAGTCTTTTGACTTAAGAAATGTAAAAACAATTCTTTAGAAATTCTTGGCTCAGAAGCAGAATATAAATCTATACCATATTCCTCTGTAAGTGTTCTTCTCAAATCAATATTGCTTTTACTAAGTATCATGATCTGTTTAGTAGACTTAACATCATTCCAACAGTATTTAATTATTTCTGGTATTTGATCTGCAGTAACTTCAGTAGTGTGATGAATAGGCATATCCATAATGTTGTGCCAATCCATAGTATACTGAATCCATTTTAATGAACTTCTCTTGGCTGGATTATCCCAATGATTTAATTTAAATACATCCAGCTGTCTAATATGCAAGTCCCGCGGGGAAAACTCAGAGAATTCACCTTGGTTTTGTCTATTTATTATATCTTGTGATTTATTATACAAGAACTTGGCAATTGTATCACCATCTTGTTCTAAGAGTTGTTCCTTATTTCTTAATATGTGTTCAGTAATTTGACTATCAAAACTTAAACCATTAAAACTTACATGCCATTCATCATAAGCAATATTTCTTTCTAGAAAAGTTACCAATTCTAGAATATCATTCTTACTTTCATGTACAACAAAAACTTCTTGATTTTCAGATTTTATAGATTCAAAACAACCTATAAAACAATTGGAAAGGGTTTCCCAATCCATAACGTAATGTGTCTTCATAAATTAGTTCAGTTAAGCTGTTTCCCCGTGTATAAAAATGGGGCAACCTAAGTCACCCCATAGTGACCTAAATTACTTCTTTTCTTCAGACTTAATCATGAAGTTTTCAAAATCAAATGTTTTAGCATTAATAGCAAAAAGATGTACTAAATCTTTAATTGCTATTGTATCTTCAATATAAAATTCTTGAAAGACTTCAATTTTATGTCTATCTTGTTTATTACCTTTGCTTCCAGTAACTACTTGTCCATACTCATCCAATTTAGGAAGCATATGCAATGTAGTTTTTGTTACTTTTAAAATAACTACAAATACTTTTGTTGCTGGATCAAATATGCATTCTACATAAGGACATGATTCACTAATAGGAATCATTCTAAAAGTTTGTGTTTCTTGCCAAGAAGATTGGACAAGGATCATTGATTTTTCACTCATTTATTGGTTTTTAAGTTAAGTACAAAATTAATCTAAAATTTCTAGATTTTCTAAATTTGCTACTTTAATTAGTAGCTTTTCTTTTTCAAAATTAGGTTTATTGCACAATTCTCCTACTGAAATAAGCAATTCTTCTGTACAATCTAATAATTCAGCATATTTTTTATAATGTTTAATTGGAAATAAATAACTTTCTACATAAGTATGATTTGAACTATGTTTATCAAAATAATTTAAAATTTTATTTTTTGTAGTCACACTTATTTTACTGTATTTTCCATTACAAAAATATTTCCAGTCATTTACTAAATCAAAAAAATCAAATATAAAAACACTTTTTGTGTTATTTATCTTATTGTATTCATATAGTCTACTATGCTTAAGTAATATGTTTTTTTCAAAGATTTTATATTCTGTATCATCTCTAGTTACATATACACATATTAATTTCATATCCTCGGGATCATATTCTTCATTCCAACTTAAATAAGTTTCTTCTGGAACTATACTGGTACCTCTTTTAATTTCCAAGAGTGGATATAAAAATATCTTGGATTTTTGGAAATATTTCCTATAAATACTATTTATTGCCATAATTTTACAATTTTACATTACCTATTGCTAATTCATATGGTAACTTAAAATCTTTGTTTTCATAATGATACTTAAGTATATCAGTTAATTCTTCAAAGTCCTGTTGCCATATAGCCATTGTCTCCATAGAGACTTGGAATGGATACACTTGATTGTACTTATCTATTACTACAAAAGTAAAATACAAGTTCCATTCATTTAAATCAGGTAAGTCTTTTAGAAATTTATCATATGTAAGCTTTACATACACCATTGCTTGGACCCAATATTTATAATATTGAACAGACTCTGGAAAATCTACAAGAGGTTTACCTGTGGTTTTAAGGTCATTAATAAATATTGTTTTAGATTCCTTATCTATTACAATATTATCTAATATTCCTTTAAACCCAAAGGGTAAATGTTCTGCATCAACTTCTATAGGCAACTCACTATATGATTCAATGTGAACATCTGTTTCTGATTTATCAAGTTGTAACAAAGATCTTACCTCTTCATTAGACTTTAGTGCCTCAACCCCTAATTTACAATTGTTCAGAGTAGGCTCATCTACTATAGTCTTATCTTGACTGTCTATAAGAAATGTAAAGTAATTTTTGTTTTCTTCTGTAAGAATCTTTTCAGTTCTTTGAAGATCTGTTTTGAGAGATTGGTAAAGATTTGCTGTAAGTAATTCTGTAAGTATATCGTCTGAGAAGTCTGTCAAAGATAATGTATTATTATTAATTTCCAAATATTTTCTAAAAATATTATCAATTATTTTTTTTTGACTATCTGTAGGAATTTTTCCAGGCATACTTATAAAATTATCATCATACTTTTCAGGTTCAAATAAAAGACAATGAAGCACCCTACCTGAAACCAAGTGGGGTGCAACAACATCTTCTCTCTGCTTGAGCACATAATGATTATAAAAAGCTGCCGGGGAAAATAGTAATTTACTTATACTGCTATAACTAAAATAAAATTTTTCCTTATAAAAGGCATCTAGTTCATTAGAACCAGTCAATGTTTGTATCATCTGTTTTTGTTTTAGTTAAATTTTCTTCTTCTGCAGCGTCACTGCACTCATCTAAAGTTTCTTCAAGAGCTATTAACTCTGACTTGAGTTCTTTTATCTCAATATTAGTAAATGCAGCTTCTATGAGTTCATCTTCTAAAACTTCCTCTTCAATTTCTACAGGATCCGGTTGTGTAACAACACTAAATTCAGCAGGATTTATTAAATTAATAGAACCTAGATTTAGTTTCTCAAGATACTCTTGCTTAATAGTTACTTCTTTAACTTCAAATACATCATCATAATATATATTTCTAATAATATCTTCACTATATTCTTGATACAATCTCTTAATCATGTCTACAGTTAATAAACCTTTATTGTCAATCATTTCAATAATATTATCAGTATTTACATGACTAACATCTCTTGGTTGCCATCCAAAATAAGTAAGCATAGACTTAAAATTCACATGATTCCTTGTATTACTACTGTTTATTTTATATGCATTTTGAGATATTAACATTAGTAGATATAATATACTATCTTCATACTTAGAGTTTGCCATTATTTCCATAGCAAGTACATGATTATCATCATCTGAGCTATCAAACATATTCTTAAGTTGCTGGAAAACTTCTTCATCAATTACTGTAGAATCATCACCATTAATGTTGTTTAATAGTTCTGTTTCACTATAAATAGTTTTACTTTTAACCGTAGTATACATTTCACTATACTCAGGATCTATAGTATAGATATAAGAACTATTATATTCATTTCTAGTATTATGAGCTATTATATTAGTTATGTCATCATATGAACCAAAAATATCAGTTTCTCCAGTGCTAGTAATAGCAGTTTCTAAATTCTGAATATAAAATCCATCATCACATATTTCTTTAATTCTTTCCAGTGCAAAAGTAGAACTAACTTTATATGCCCATCTGGAACTAGTAATTTTTGCAACAGAATTTCTACCTGCAAAAATTACATTTGCTTTAGCAGGATCTCTTACTACTCTAATACCTAAACTTAATGCTAAATCTTTTAGCTTAACTCTAGGAATATTAACTCCAGGTAATAAGTATATCATGTCTCCTTTTACAGGAACATATCCTTGTGCATTTACAATTTCATTAAGATCATCTGCACCTTCTAGAATTTCTAGTTCAAAAGAACTAATTGTATTATGATCTGCAGTGTTATTAAGCTTTATATTTATAAATTTTTTCATATTGTTCAAATATAAAGATAGAAGGAGTATTACCTCCTCCTATCTTAGTTTTAATTAGTTTAGTGTTTTTTTAAAGGGGAAACTCTTTATCATTGTTTTAACTGATAGCCATCTTCACCACATTAGTATTTTGCATTAGTTTAGCAAATTTAACTTTGTTGCCATTTACTATTTCTTTGATCATATAATATCTAAGATCATTAGTAAATGCATCACATTCAGTAGTAAGTTTGGCTAATCTATCAGTAATATTTGCTGGAACTGGACCTTTTTCAGAAAGAAGCAATGAATAATTTATCAATCTTGTTGCAATTACGCTAGATATATCTGCTCTAAAGTCATCATCTTTACCAACTGCACTTGTTAAAGCTCCCATTATATATGTTTCATCTTTAGTTAAGACATCTTCCGGGGAAATAATCTTATCTAACTTATTATTAATAAACATAGTAAACATAGAACTAAAATCTGTTCCAACAGATCCTTCACCAATCATTTGAATTAAAGGCAGATCAGCCTCAAACTTTTCTATAGAACTAATAGCATTAAAGAAAGTAGTAATAGATCTTGGATTAACCTTTTGAGTTACAAGTTCTGGATTCATCAACATGAAGTTAATACATCTACCATCTATTCTTGCAATCTCAGCCCACTTAGACCATACATTAACATCATACTTTAGCTCAACAGAGATAAATCTAGTCTTCTGAGCAATATCTAAACTAGTAACATTATAATCACCATTGTCTGGATTAGTAGTCAAGATAACATGCCAGTTCTTAGGTAATTTCCAAGAAACATATTCTTGTCTATCTAAGATCTCCATAGTTGCTTGCATAAATCTATGGTCAGCTCTAGTGTAATCATCTAATACTAAAAATCCACCTTCACCTTTACCTTGAATCCACTCAGGTGCAGCATGAGACATTCTCTTAGCTCCAACTTTGTATCCTTTCTTCATAGCTGCATCTATCTGAACTTCATTAATCCAGGTAGACTTACCTTCAGCATTTGTAATCTCAAATTCTTTTACAGGAAAACCAACTAAATCACCTAATTCTTCTAACTGAGATAAATTAAGCTTTACAACTTGCATATCCATTTCTTTTCCCAACTGCATAATAGCAGAAGTTTTACCAAGACCAGCATCACCCTCAATATTAATTGCCACAGGAACTTTACCCTCAGCTTGTATATGTTGGTTATTACCAACCATATGCTTTATAAAACTTTTTAATTCATCAACATTTAATTGTACTTGATTCATACTTTTTCTTTTTATAGTTCTAACTTAATTACCTTTCCTGGTAATTCCTCATTCATTTGTGATCTTTCTGACAAAACCCAAAGAACATGTCCTTTTGGTTTTACACTTGTATAACATTCTCCATCAGTAAAATATACTAAACTAGTATATTTCTTTTGATTTTCATTATAATATTCTAAGACAGGATCAAACTCTGTTCCTCCTCTTCCTTGTACTTCTAACTCATGTTTACCATTATAAGGATCAATAGATCTAATAGAAGCATCACATTGTATTATAGTAACATCTACTCCTGCTTTATAAATATGATGTATTTCACTCATAAATTCTTGTAGTTCAGAATCACTTACAGAACCTGAAGTATCTATACCTAACAACATGTGTTGTTTCATCTTAAGTTTAAGACCAGGACTTTCAGGGAATTTTCTATTCTCTTTTCTCCTTATCTTCTTAGTAAATACTTTTGTGCTAACACCCGTAAATCTCCTCATATATCCTCTCCAATCAAATTTAGGTGCAACTATTTCTTCAATAGTAATTACTCCTTCTATTTCTCCAGGGATTCTTCCTCTTTTCTTAACTGTCTGTTCTTTAGCATCTGATAAAACTTTTTGTATTTGTCTATCTATTAACTTTTTCTCAGCTTCACTAAGATCATCAAACTCCTCCCAAGTACTATGATCAGGAACATCTCCATTTTCTATATCATCTAGTAACTTATCCATAGGTTCATTACCACATGTACCATTCTTATCTTTTTCTTGTTGAAGCTCTTGTAGTTTTTTATAATAATATCTACAACCTGCTTTTGTATCAAGATCAAGATCTTCATAGTCTTCTATCATAATACCACCTTTAGGTAACCAATCAGTATCAATATATTGATTGATTTCCATATCCATAGCCACATTAGCTAGTTTTTTATCACTAAATGAACCAAAACTTGTTAAGTGACCAAAAGCTATATGTAAAAGCTCATGTTTTAACAATCCAAGTTGATGTTCTTCACTTAGACTTTCCCAAAACTCTTCATTTATAGCCAACTGGTAATTAATACCATTCTTACTTACTCCTGCTGTTGGTAAATCTTGTCTCCATGTTTTGTTTAACATAATTAAAAAGAAACCATAATACGGCTCTATTAACATTAATTCTTTTGCTGTTTTACTAAGACTCTGTACTTTGTCCATTACTCTTTTATTTTAATTTGTATATCAAGTTTATCTGTTGGATAACCCATTCCATACAAATGATTAGAAAAATCATTAGTAAATAACTCTAGATATAGTTCTACTGATTCTTTACTACAATCATTGTTTACTAACTCATTAAATACGTTGGAAGAAGGTAATCTATAGTCTGAACTTTTAAAAGGTAAGACTTTTTTTATATATTTAAAACCTTTTTTACAATTTTCTTCCCATATTAGACCTGGTGTTCTTCCAAATTGATATAAGACTAGTAATTCACCTAAATGTTTTTTAGTACTAAAATTATTAATACATGAAAAAGCAATTATAGAATTTTCTTTATCTTGAGAAAGTAACATGTTCAATATATTTTTTATTTCTGTTTTACTAAAATTCATAATTTTGATATTACTAAATAATTTGCATATGCATCTTCATATGTCTTAGCCCAGATTCTATAGCCATCAATGACAAATAATTGTTTTTCACTCATAAGTCTGCTTTTTGTATAAAATGTTTTACCACTTCAGGTATATGTTTCTTATAGTAAGGCTGTTCAGACTTACACCATTGTTTTACCTGGTCTTTTGTTTCAAACTTTTGATACTTAAATGTTATTTCTAAATCATCTATAAAGTCTTGGACTGTCCATCCTTCCCATACATGTCTATTATTTTCCATTAGTCTTCTATTTTTAAAGTTTTAATAATTTCATTTAACTCTGCTAAACAAGTTTCTTCAGCTTCTTCATAGGTTTCAAACCCTTTATTCCAATGTAATACAGCTAGATGATTTGGTTTATAATAAATTACATAACCATAATCACCACCATATTCTGGTTCTACAAGTTGAACTAATCCAACATAACCATACTCATCTCTTATTTCTTTGAAAGTTTTCATGTTTATTTTTTATTTTATTAATAAATTCAGGAAAAGCCATAAACCAAAGAGCATATAAACCCATACATGTTAATAATAATAAACTTACCCCTAGTATAACTAATACTATTACTCCTATAACTTTCATTAGTCTTCAATTTTTAAAGTTTTAATCATCCACTCTGTAGGTTTATTTATATTATCCACCCATTCTTTTGCACTTGGAATATATCCATTGCAGTCTTCCTTTACATGTTGTTCTCCAACATATCTTGTATATACTTTTTTGCCATCAGAATTTTCAAAACTTGGTCCAAACTTCTTTTCACATTCAAATATACCCTCACTATGGTGACGGAACATTCTATGCTTACTGTGTCCTATCCAAGCTTTAGTTTCATCAAACCAGTTATGAATTTCTATGTAATCTTTTGGAAAACCTCCCCACTTTCTAGCAGAAGATTTTGCATGTTCCCATGGATGTGACATTAGTTTAAGCTTTGATTAATTAAATTACCATTATGATTATATGTTTCAGTTTCAGTAAAATAAATATTGTTATTAATTTTATAGTTACCAGAAGGAATAGTGATAAGTACTGTTCCATAACCACCTTCATTATTCCACCAATCTTCTATATTATCTAAGATTTGTGAAGTAGCAAAGTCTTCTATATCTGAATATAAAGATGTACTAAGATCTCGTAAATTAAGAACATTTTCACTATACTGATCTAAATTCTCTAAATCTTCAAGAAATGTTACTTCTTCTGTTGTATATATAATATCATCAATTGCACCTGAATCTCCTCCACCTGAGTAGATTACTTTAATTCCGGTCACACCAAGGTCAGCCAACTGTAATAGAAGGCCTGTCATATCATTTTCTGTCATAATTATTGTTTTTTAAATGGACCATAGAATCGGCCCAAGATATTACCATTTAAGAATTCATCACTTTCTAATACTTCTCTAGTAAACTGAAACTTAACTTCAAAATAAGTAAGTTCTGTTTTAGAAAAACATATTCTGATCATGTATCTTCTTATTTCAATTCCAGCTTTGTGAGCTTCTTGTAAAACTTTATTACTGCTATAGTAGTTTTCATAGCTTTCTTTTTTGACAACAGTATATTTTTTGGTTCTTTTATCAGTTACTTGAGCTAAAGCTCTTTTACCAAATCTCTTCTTTACAGTAGAGTAAAAGTTTTTCTTTCCAATATACTTAACAAGTTTACCATCAATAGTAGCTTGCATCTCATATACAAACCCTTCTGCATTTTTAGGTATCATTGAGTTATTAAACTTTTCTCCTTTGTATAGCCAATTCATAATAGTACATTTCTTAATAAAGGTAGTAATTCTTTTCTTACAGTTTCAATTCCGTGAACTTTAATAGAATCAGATAAATCCTTTTCCATGTTTAAAACTACATAATTAAAACCATATTTAGATTTATATCTTTCAGCTGACTTAATCCCTGGTTCATCATTATCAAATAATAGACAAACATCTTGATACTTAGTAGATAAACTATTCATAATATTTTCTGGAATCATAGTATTCTCACTGTCTGGTGCAATAGCTTCAGAATTAACAAATTTTAATTTATTATATGCCATCAAATCTTTAAGAGATGAAGTAATAACAAGAAATGGTTTATCATATGTAAGTTGTTCAGAACCTTGAATATAATCTCTTACTTTAATAAATTTACTGTCCTTTACTTTAGGTTGATATATTTTATAAAGAGAACCATCTTCTTTAAAGTAACCATAGATATAATTACCTTTGATAGTTATACTAGACAAAACTTCATTTTCATCTGACTTTTGCATAATATAATATTCTAATGGACTAACATTATATTTCTCTAATAATTTAGATCCAATCTTATATCCCGTCCAATATTTCTGATCAAGAGTATTCCAGTGCCTAATTTCAAAGTCAGTAACTTTGTATCTGCTCTGTTGCTTATAAGAATTTATAGGATTAAAACCATTGTTTAAAACATATTGGTTATAATCTTCTATTATCTTAAAAGATGCATGTCCCCTGGTAGATAGATTAAATAGATTTTGTACAAGACTTAATGTATCACCTCCATTGCCGGAAGAAAAGTCTTTAAACTTATAGATATTATTTTTATCCATGTAGATACACATAGAAGGAGTTTTCTCACGTAAATTAAATACAGATTTTATTTTAAGGTCTTGACCTGTAAGTTTTTCTGTTAAATTAAGATAGTGTTCAAATACCCATTCTCTTGGCACATCTGCCAAATCATAAATTAAATTCTTTGTTGAAATCATAATAACCCATTTTTAAAATATAAGGGGAATTAGATAACTCCCCTTATATAAGAGGTGTTAGTCTAAACTGAAGTCAGAAGAACTTTTAGTTGGAGTTGTGAAATCATCATCATCACCAAATCCTTTTACTTCTTTTACTTCAATCTTCTTGAGATGCTTTGCTTCATTATAAACCATAACATTTTCTCCATAGGCATATGTTTTATTTTCTGCTTTTGGTAACCACATATCATAATTTACATAACCAGATTTATTCATATACTCTTTACCTGCAATACAGAATTCTATCTTTATACTTTTGTAAGGAGCGTTATCACTAAAGTTTTTTACAAATTCTTCAATAGTGTTAAACTTATTATCTTGTTCTACAAACCATTCATAAAATTCTAAATTTTTAGACATATTGCTTAAGAAGATCATAATAGATCTATCTCTTTGAATTTTAATACCTGATTTAGTTTCACCATCTGCAAATGCATATTGGCTAGCTTTAATTCTACCAATTTGACCTTTGTAATGACCTTTGCTTTCATCATCTTTATTAATCATAAATCCTTCAAAACCTTCAATAGGTTCTGTTTCTACATTTAGTATTAAATGCTTTGCACCATCAATAAACTGAAAGTCTTCTAAATGCATGCTGTTAATAGTTAATGTGTGATTTCCTGGGCCAATTGTTTTTGGCATTCCTGAACCTGTTCCAGTTCCTAAATCTGTTGTACTTAATCCCATTTTGTTTTTGTTTTTAATTATTATTTATACACTTTATCCCAATGAATTACTAATTCACCTTTATCATTCATTTCAGAAATTACTATTTCTTCATTACGCAAATGCTCTGGTCTTGCACCACAAGTTACTTCTTCAGTAGTTTTAAAACTTAGAATAGTTTGATTACCTTTTCTAAACATATAACCTATTGCATCAGCATTTGCACAAATCAAAGACTTTATTTTGCCTGTTAAATCTATATTAGCAGCCATAACCATCTCACCTTTATCATCTACCTGTTTGTCCTTAATGTGACCAGATAAAATAATATGGGGTGCTAAAGTATCAATAAAATCTAAAACCTGAAAGAAAGCTTGCCTTAAATATAAATATCCGGCACCATTTGGTAAAGACAATACATTATCCCCATCATAGTTTTTACCCATAGATGTTTGTTTGTATAGCTTAATAGCCAAAGGCATAACCATATCTTCTAATGCAGTTACTGTATCTATAGTAACATAAGTATAAGGTTTACCTGCTTCTTTAATAGCTTTTCCTGCATCTAACAATTCTTGTAAAGAACTAATTTTTACTTTTAAAGCATCTACATAATCAGCACCATTTTCTAAATCTAAAAGAAGATTATTTTCTAGTCCTGCAAATGCTGAAGTTTTACCAGTTTTAGGTTTTGAATAGATAATTAATCTTTTAGGATTAACTCTATCAGCTTTGATCTTTTTAGTTGGAAGTACTATAGCCATCTTATTTAAGTATTTGTGCTAGTTTTTGAAAATCTAATGCTATTCTTAAAAGAATATCTGAAGCTGTTTCTGAAGCTAAATCATTTTCTTTCTTTAAGAATACATCTTCAAAATCAGGAAATATAGATAAAGTGTTTTGTTCTTTAGGTGCTAAGTCTGCAGCAAGTTCTGCATCAAGTTTTCTTTTCTCCCATAAATTATAGGTAATTTGAGAACCATCTTTTAAAATTGCAACTAACTCTGATGCTGGAATAATATAAGCAGTATAACCTGCTCCTGACTTACCTAATCCTTCTTTAGTTTCATACTCTTCAGCAAAATAAGGATTATAAGTATATTTAAACAGCTGTCTATCTGCATTAGCAGGAACCATATCTATTTCCTTATTATCATTATCTCTTATAATATCAATCATTTCAATAAAGATGTCTACACCTTTATTTAATTCTCCTTCAAAGAGTTGTACTTGTTTACCAAATTTTCCTTTTTGAAAGAAAGCTGTTTTAATAACAAATGCTGGATCTGCTAATTTTAGCTGTTTAAATCTTTCCATATGGAAAGCATAAAACTCATTTTCTTTTTCTTTTCTGTTCATATATTTATATTAATTGTTACATGCTTTGTGGTGGAAAATCTATCTCCACTATTCTTATAGAAGATCTATCAAGTTTACAAAAGAATAAACCTGTTAGGCCATTTCTAGATTTAAGAAAGTGAAAAGCTAAAAGCTCTTCATCATTTACTATATATCTTTCAGGACCATAAAATCTTATTTTTCTTGAAAATGGTTTGTTAATACCTATTACAACATCTGCATGTTGAAGTAAAGCATCAGCACCAAATAAATCAGAATCTAAAACATAGTTACCATACTGGCCATCTTTAGCTCTTTCAGGATGATCAATATTTCTATTGAGCTGACTAAGAACTATAAAGGCTATAGGATATTTCTTTTTCATCTTTGTAAGAGCTTCTCCTAATGCATAGAGCATTTCAAACTTATCTTTTTCTTGTTTTGCAACTCTAAATAAAGATGAGTGATCTAT
>Ga0307380_10007876_pt1 | contig 13739 bp, 13 predicted proteins | sample UN3MG_FD_202239 | JGI IMG/M metagenome (GOLD analysis project Ga0307380, IMG submission 202239) | Soil microbial communities from Risofladan, Vaasa, Finland - UN-3 | ecosystem: Environmental > Terrestrial > Soil > Coastal area > Acid sulfate soil | place: Finland: Risofladan, Vaasa | collected... | reverse complement strand
CGTATCAACGCGCCTTTGCCGGTCGGCCGTCACCCTGCCGTTTCTACCCCAGTTGCTCGAACTACGCCCATGAAGCCTTCGAGGTGCATGGCACGGCGAAAGGTGGCTGGCTGACCCTCAGTCGGCTGCTGCGCTGCCGACCCTTCGGGCCGAGCGGCTTCGACCCGGTTCCTGATCACACGCCGAGCGTCCGCGTCGTTACTCCAAGTGACGATCCCGTGATTGCATCACCCACCCGAGAGGTCGACTGAGTCGATGTTCGAGATTCCTGCCGCCCTGCTGTCGTGGTTCTACGGCCTCACGAACAGCTACACCATCGCGATCGCCATGATCGCCGCGGTCGTCATGGCGATCACCACGCCGCTTACGCTCAAGAGCACCAAGGGCATGCTCGAGATGCAGAAGCTGGCGCCCGAAATGCGCAAGCTGCAGAACGAGTACCGCAACGACCGCACCAAGCTCAACGAAGAGATGATGAAGCTCTACCAGGAGCACAAGGTCAACCCGATGGCATCATGTTTGCCGTTGCTGGCCCAGGCACCGGTGTTCTATATCATGTTCCGAGTCTTGCGGGGTATGGCGTACGTCCCGCGCGGCTCTGCTGCACCGGTCGCCGACGCCGTGTGGGGCGCGTTCAACCGTCCCGACGAGATCGCTGATCCGGGCTTCGTGCCGCGCTATCTTGCCGTCGACTCCGCGTTGTATCAGTCGCTGTTCGGTGAGCAGTCGATCATGTCGCTCGGTCTCGACCTGTCGAAGTCTGCCGCCGAGGCCGTCGCCGAGGGATTCGGTACCGGGATCTGGTACGTGTTGTTGGTCGTGTTGTTGGCGGCGCTGTACTTCGTGCAGCAGCGAATGGTCGCTGCCCGTGCGTCGATCAGCCCCACGATGTCGGCCAGCCAGCAGAAGTTGATGCAGTACCTGCCGGTGTTCTTCGCGGTGTTCCAGATCTTCTTCCTCGCTGCGCTCGTCGTCTACTACATCTTCCAAACCATCTTCCGTATCATGCAGCAGGCTTACATCACCCGGGCCTTCTACGGCCATGACGAGTCCTTGGGCCGTCAGGCGCAGCGCGCCGGTGATGCCGCCCGCGAGGAGGCCAAGAAGAATCCCGATGGTGGCGGTGGTGGCTTCTTCGCTCAAGCCAAACGTGACCTTGCGGGCCCGTCGTCCGATGCCAAGGGAGCGGGCAACGCGAAGAAGTCGTCTGCATCCGCCGAGAGCGGCAAGGATGCCAAGGGCGGCAAGGATGCCAAGGGCGGCAAGGATGCCAAGACCGGTTCGGCCCCCACCAACAAACGGGTGACCCCACCGAAGAATCGCCCGACACCTTCGTCGGGAGCCAAGGGTCGCCCAACACCGACACGACAAGAGGCACAGGCCAAGAAGGCCAAGCCCTCGTCGAAGTCGTCACGGTCGAATTCCCCGAAGAAGTCCTCGTGACCAAGGGCGCGTAGGCGCCTTGACACACAGCAGCAGAAAGAGATCATCAACATGGAGTGGGTCGAAACCACAGCGAAAACCATCGAGGCCGCTCGCGAAGCAGCCCTGGATCAACTCGGCGTGGGTGCCGATGAGGCCGAGTTCGACGTGATCGAGGAGCCTCGGCCGGGCCTGTTCGGTCGGGTGCGGGGCGAAGCACGACTGCGCGCGCGGGTGCGTCCGACGCAGGCGCGCCCGAAGCAGGAACGGCGCCGCAAGGGTCGATCCGAGAAATCAGCCGAGGCTTCCAACGACACGTCCAACGACACGTCCAACGACACGTCGAACACGACCGCCTCCGCAAGTGCGTCGAAGGCCAAGTCACCGAGATCGTCGAAGGCCGCGTCGCCGGCCCGGAACGAACCAACGCCCTCGCGGCAGTCGTCCGCCAATGGATCCACCAACACCCAACGCAGCAAGAAGACCGAGGAGCAGAAGATGAGCAACGAGGCCCGACCCGAATCGAACGTGACCCCCGACGAGGTCGGAGCCGCCGCAGTGGCGTTCATGGACGGCTTGACCGCTGCCTTCGCCGTCGACGGTTCCTCGACGCTGCTCGTCGATGAACTCGAGCTTCGCGTCGATGTCACCGGATCCGAGCTCGGTCTGCTCGTCGGCCCAGGCGGCCGCACGCTCAATGCCATCCAGGATCTTGCTCGAGTCTCGGCGCAGCGCCGACTGGGCGATCACGACACCCGCCTTCGCGTGGATGTTGCGGGGTATCGCGAACGCCGCGAGGCCGCGCTGGCCGGATTTGCTCGTGACGTTGCCGAACAGGTCCGGACCTCCGGGACCGCCCGTTCGCTCGAGGCGATGAGTTCGTCGGATCGCAAGGTCGTGCACGACGTGCTCAACGATGAAGCCGGCGTGGCGAGCCGCTCCGTGGGCGAAGACCCCGATCGCCGCATCATCGTCGAACCGTCCTGACACCTACCGTGAGCGACGAGCCCGCCCCAGAGCTCGTCGCTGCGCTGCAGGACGCACAACGACTCGGCTTCCTGGGCTCGCGCCCGATCTCGGAGGTCATCGATCATGCTCGCGGGTTCGTTCGCGCGCTGGAACGCAGGGGACCGGTCCGCTCGGTGCTGGATCTCGGGAGCGGAGGCGGCGTGCCCGGGCTGGTCATCGCCCACGACCTTCCGGCGACGGAACTGACGTTGCTTGATCGGCGAGCGAAGCGCACGGACTCGCTGGAACGGGTCGTACGACGGCTCGGGTGGCAGGATCGCGTGGCGGTTCGCTGTGAAGATGTGTCGACGTTCCGTCCCGACGTTCCGTTCGACGCCGTCGTTGCTCGTGGATTCGGACCCCCGGAGTTCACGCTGTCCGTAGCGGCTGGGCTTGTCCGGTCCGGCGGGACGATCGTCATCAGTGAGCCGCCCGGCGCCGATCGTTGGGACACACAGCTCCTGGACTCGTTGGATCTTCGCCGGTCCGAGTCGTTCCCCCGCCCTCGTCCCGACGATCACTCGATCGAACTCGATGGGCTGGTCGCCGTCTTCGTCAAGCACTGACCATCTCTGGGCATGATGCCGTGTTTCACGTGAAACACCCTCTGCAGCGTCTGTCTGCGGTGAGCGAGGTGACCGTATTCGGTGGGTTGGCTCATCGGTTGGGGTGGGTCCGGTGTTGCTGGAGCTGTTCTGATGACGCTGTCTGGCGCTCGAGTGAACCCAAGGTCGAGTGTTTCACGTGAAACACCCCGAAATGCTTGTCTTGTGGTGTGATATCCGGCAGAGTGTGGAGACCCCCACTCGTGCGACACCTCGGTGTTGATCTGTCGTGCCGTAGAACGGAGAACCTGTTGTCGGAGTACGACATCCCATCCAAACGCCCGGACGTGTTTGCGCAGCCTGAGGGAGTGGCAGTCTCGCCTGAGGCTGTGCCCGAGGTACCACCCGAGGTACCACCCGAGGTTGCGCGCGGGGTACCACCCGAGGTTGCGCCTGAGGTACCACCTGAGGCTGCGCCCGGGGTACCACCCGAGAAAGCGTCTCCCACCGACCGTCACCCGTTGCCTCGCATCATTGCCTTGGCCAACCAGAAGGGTGGTGTCGGCAAGACGACAACGACGGTGAACCTTGGCGCGTCGTTGGCCGAAATGGGACTCCGCACGCTGATCATCGATCTCGATCCACAGGGCAACGCCTCAACGGGGCTCGGTATCGAGAATCGAGGCCTCGAGCACTCGATGTACCACGTGCTCATGCACGAGGAACCCCTCGAGAACGTCGTCGAGCCCACCGATGTTCGCAATCTGTTCGTCGCACCAGCGTCACTCGACTTGGCGGGCGCCGAAATCGAGCTCGTGCCGGCATTCAGTCGGGAACAGCGACTCAAACGTGCGATCGAGGCAGTGCACGACGACTACGACTACGTGCTCATCGATTGTCCGCCGTCACTCGGCTTGCTCACTGTCAACGGCCTGGCAGCTGCCGGCGAGGTGCTGGTACCGATCCAGTGCGAGTACTACGCACTCGAGGGCCTTGGGCAGTTGCTCCGCAACGTCGATCTCGTCAAGCGCAACTTGAACCCGACATTGGAGATGAGCACCATCTTGTGCGTGATGTACGACGCACGGACCAAGTTGTCGGGACAAGTCGTCAGCGAGGTTCGCGAGCATTTCGGCGACAAAGTCCTGAAGTCGGTCGTCCCTCGTTCGGTTCGGCTGTCGGAAGCTCCGTCGTTCGGACAACCGATCACCACGTTCGATCCGACGTCTCGCGGCGCAATTGCGTACCGGGACGCTGCACGGGAGGTACACCATGGTTCGATCTAGCGGACTCGGCAAAGGGTTGAGTTCGATCATTCCGGGGGCCGAGCTCGCCGATGCCGACACGACGCAGGGTGCGGTGTTGGCGGACGTTCCCGTCGCGTCCGTCTCCCCCAACCCGAATCAGCCTCGGGTCCATTTCGACGAGGAGAGCCTGGCCGAGCTGTCCACGTCCATCGCGGAGATGGGCGTCCTGCAACCGATTCTGGTTCGTCCACTCGACGACGGCGCCTTCGAGCTGATCGCCGGCGAGCGGCGATGGCGGGCCGCGCAACGAGCGGGTCTGACCACGATCCCGGCAGTGATTCGGATGACCGACGATGTGAGTTCGGTCGAACAGGCCTTGGTCGAGAACCTCCACCGTCAGGATCTGACCGCTCTCGAGGAAGCCGCGGCATATCAGCAGCTTCTCGATGAGTTCGGCCTCACTCACGATCAGATCGCCACCCGCGTCGGCAAGAGTCGATCAGCGATCACCAACAGTCTGCGACTGCTGGGTCTGCCGCCCGCAGTACAACATCTGCTCGCCGATGGCCAACTGAGCGCGGGCCACGCCCGCGCCTTGCTCGGCACGCCCGACCGGAGTCGGCAGGAGCAGCTCGCCCGTGATGCGGCAGCGGGCGGTTGGTCGGTACGCATGGTCGAAGACGCGGTGCGCGTCGAAACGACGGATGCCGAGGTGCCGACCCGTGACGAACCCGAGCCCCCGGTCGTCGATGGAGCTGGTCTGACCGCGTCGACGAGACTCCGTCCACCGGGCCTACTCGAGTTGGAGCACTTGCTGGCGGAACACCTCGACACACGTGTGAGCGTTCAGATGACGGCCAAGAAGGGCCGGGTCACCATCGAGTTCGCCGATCTCGAAGACCTCGAACGCATCTACCGCACCATGACAGGCTGATCGGACGCACTCAGCCCTGACCTCGCGCGTGACCGTGAGAGTCGAGGTTTGATCGGTGTGCCCACGAACAGTCACCGGATCGGGGTGCGGTACCGGCCATTCACTCACGGTCGGTGGTGGCCAGCTCAAGGTGATGTCGAGACAAACCCACAGGCTGTGCGCAACACTGTGGACAACTCAGGATTCGGTGGATGACGGGCCTGTCGTCCACGCCGACAGCGCGGTGACCACCGCCTCGGTGACGGCGTCGGTCGCATCGACTGCTGCACGTACCGGCCCGAGCGAACAGAGGACCGCGGGCATGCGAGTTTCACGCAACACCGCCAATCGCATGCCTTGCACGTCGGGTTGTGGCAACAGTGTCGAGCACCATGCGGCGGCGACTTGGGTCGCCAGCGCTCGACCGCCGATTGATTCGAACGTAGGTACCGCATAATACGAAATGAGCGAACGTCCGTCCGATCGAGCTTCGAACCCGAGGTACACGTGGGCGCCGAATCGGTTGGCCGCTGCGGCTTGGGCGCCTGCTTCGTACTCGTCGGTCGACATCACCGTGGCGCCGCTGGTGCGCAGGGCACGAGTGACCGATCGGGTGATCGAGCTCAGTCCACCGAACTGACCGACGACGATCCTCAGCGTGAACAGTGAGGTGTGGGTGGTCAGCGCCTCGCGCACCAACGCCACCCCTGGTCCGGAGCCGGTCTGCCGACGGAGCAACTCGAGCGTGCGAATCGTGTGCGGGCCACAGATGCCGTCAGTGGTCAGTCCGCCGTTGCGTTGGAAGTCCTCCAGGGCGCGCACGGTTGCCGGACCGAAGATGCCATCGGGGCGGCCGCAATCGAATCCGAGCTGATTCAGGGCGTTCTGCAGCTCGACGACGTCGTCGCCTCGCAATTGCGGCGCGGCGAGCACCAGGAGCCGGTCGCCGAGGCGCCACCCGGCCTCGACGAGCGCCATCCACGTGTGTTCATCGCACGCACCACTGGTGTGCAGACCTCGTTGTTGTTGAAAGGCCGTCACCGCCTCGTGTGTGGACGCGCCGAACTCGCCGTGAGGGTCGCCAGCGGGCGCCAGTCCTGCCGAACCAAGGCGCCGTTGGAGATCGCGGATCGCCTCACCGCGTTGTCCCTGCCTCAGTGGGAAGTGACTCGTCAGTTCGTCGTCGCCAGGAATTCGTCGAGCTCCTGGAGCAGGGCGCCTTTGCTCTTGGCGCCGACGAGTCGCTTGGAGACCTCACCGCCGGAGAACACGAGCAGCGTCGGAATGCTCATGACGTTGTAGCGCATGGCCAGATCCGGATGGTCGTCGACGTTCAGCTTGGCGACGGTCAGGGTTCCGGCGTGTTCGTCAGCGATCTCGGCCAGGATCGGTGCAATCTGCTTGCACGGACCGCACCATTCGGCCCAGAAATCGACGACGACGGGCTTGTCGGAGCCGATGACGCTCTCGTCGAAGGTGTTGGAGGACAAGTTGACGATGCCGTCTGCCATGAGGTGTTCCTTTCGAAGTTCACGAGCAGCGTAGGGCGCTCATGACGGGTTCGGGTCAACCCCGCCGAGGCCGGGAACATTCCCCGGCCTGTCGAGCAGCGAGTGCGAGCAGGTATGGCTCAGTGGTGGACGGTGGCTTCGAGCCAACGCTCGGCGTCGATGGCAGCCATGCATCCGGACCCCGCAGCGGTGATCGCCTGGCGGTACACGTCGTCCTGCACGTCACCGCACGCGAAGACGCCGTCGACGTCGGTGTACGACGAGTTGGGCTGTGTGATCAAGTAGCCCGTGTCGGGATTCATGGCGAGCTGGTCGACGAACAAATCGGTGTTCGGTCGGTGGCCGATGGCCACGAAAAGGCCGGTGACGGGCAGTGTCGACACCGAGCCATCGACGGTGTCGGTGAGCTCGATGCCGGTGACAGCGTTGTCGCCGAAGATGTCGGTGACCTGGGCATTCCACCGGAACTCGATCTTCGGGTTGGCGAACGCGCGGTCCTGCATGATCTTCGAGGCTCGCAGTTCGTCGCGGCGGTGTACGAGGGTCACCTTCTCCGCGAACTTCGTGAGAAACGTCGCCTCTTCGATTGCCGAGTCGCCGCCGCCCACCACAGCGATCTCGTGGCCGCGGAAGAAGAAGCCATCACAGGTTGCGCAGGTGGACAGTCCATGGCCGATCAGACGCTGCTCGGGTTCGAGCCCCAGCATCAACGACTGCGCGCCGGTACTGACGATCACGGCGTTGGCTCGATACTCGGTCTCACGTACCCAGACGCGGAAGGGTCGCTCGGAGAAGTCGACCGCCGTGACCTTCTCGGTCAGGATCTCCGTGCCGAAGCGCTCTGCCTGGCTGCGCATGTTGGCCATCAACTCCGGACCCATGATCCCGTCGGGGAATCCCGGGAAGTTCTCGACGTCGGTCGTGAGCATCAGCTGTCCGCCCGGCTGGTCGCTGGTGCTCGACGGTTCCCCCTCGATCAGGAGCGGTGCCAGATTCGCTCGGGCGCTGTACACGGCGGCGGTGAGGCCGGCTGGTCCTGATCCGATGATGATGACGTCTCGAACGGCTGACATGGCGAGTCCTCTGGGGTGGGTGAGTGGCGCTGGGTGGACCGAGGGGGCCGGTCAGGCCGCGGCGGCGTTGCGCTTGCGGAACAACACCATGCCGACCACGCTCAGGATGCCGCCGACGATGAAGTAGCTGAGGTACACCGCCTGATCCCAGTCGACGGCCAGCGCGAGCAGTGCCTGGAGGCCGCGCATGAGCCCGATCACGGCGATGAAGCCGATGAGTGTCCCGAGCATCACCGCGATCACCCCGAACACCGCACCTCGGGCGGCGTAGACCACCTTCTGGGTGGTCTGCATCCGAACGCTGTCGATCAGGCTGACCAGTTTGTCGGTGGTCTCGGTTGCCCAGTTCGGATCGGTGAGCGGGTTGGCCGGCATGACGGCGAGGTTAGCCGCCGGGTCAGGGCAGTCGCACCCGAGCAACCTCGGCACACGTCGCGGCCCGGTAGGCAATCGCCAGATTTCGGCCCTCGTCGATGCCGACGACGACCGGCACGTTGCCGTACATCGCCGGCCCCACGACGATGTCGACGCCCAGACAGCGGGGGAGTTCGGCTTCGACGAGGAACGATTCGGCCTCGGACAACTCTTCGTCGCTCGGAGCGCTGGTGGCGGCGGGCACGTCCGGAGCAGCCGGTGCTCCCACGGCCGCGGCAGCGAAATCCGCCAGGTCGGTCAGATTGTCGAGTTGGTCGAGCCCGACGTTCTCGCCGGGTGGTGCGGCGTTGTCGATTCCCGTGTCGAGTTCGGCGCTGTCGTCGACAGCGGCTTCGGCGGCCGGCGCGAGCTGGTCGGCGGCGGGGTCGACCGGGTCGGCGGCCGGCGCGGTCGCGCCACGCGCCTGGGCTGCGTCGGCGCTCGAGTCCGCGTCGTCGGTACCGCCGGCGGAGGAGAGCTGGAGCGCAACACCTCCGGCGAGCACGAGGACCAGGGCAGCAGCGGCCCCGGTGAGCCAGCGCGTCGACGAGCGCCGCGGGGCACGACGCCGAGCGCTGAGTGGGGTCGGAGCGGTGACCGACGCCGCGCCGGCCACAGCGGCGGCATCGATGCCGCCCGGTGTGACGTCTCGTCGGACGCCTGAGCGCTCCGCTTCCGGAAGGCGTTCCCAGGCGCCGAGCGCCGCAGCGAGCTGGGCTTCGCGTACCGAGATCGCTGCCGGCTCGACATCGCTGAGCAGGGCCCGCACCAACCGAAGCCGCTCGACTTCGGCGAGCACATCGGGGTCACCCTCGACGCGCTCGCGTTCGTCGACGGTGATGTCATCATCGAGATACGCGCTCGCGAGCAGAGTCAGGTCGTCGTTCATGTCGGATCGATTGGACGCTCGTCGGCGGTGGGTTGGTTCCCTCGAATTTCGGGCGCTGCCTCGGGATCGAGTCGGAGTTGGGCTGCCAACGCAGCGCGGCCTCGCGAGATCCGCGACTTGACCGTGCCGATCGGGAGATCGAGTGCCTCGGCGATTTCGGCGTAGTCGAGGTCGGCGACGTCGCGGAGCACCACTGCCACGCGCATGTCTTCGGCGAGGCGATCGAGCGCGTCGTCGAGCACGAGTCGATCCGGAAAACGTTCGGTGTAGTCGTCGGCCGCAGGGTCGACCGCTTCGGGTCGGTGCTCCTCGTCGACCGCGTGGAGCGCGGGTCGTCGTTGGCGCTTTCGCAATTCGTCGAGTGACGCGTTGGTGGCGATGCGATAGGCCCAGGTGCCGAACGACGAACGCCCGTCGAATCGCGGCAGGCTGCGCACGATCTTGATCAATGCCTCCTGGCACGCGTCGTCGGCGTCGCGTGTGCTTCCCGCAATCCGGCGGCACACAGCGTGGATCCGGTCGTAGTGGCGTCGCAACAGTTGGTCGAGCGCGAAGCGATCCCCGCCTTGTGCGGCGGCAACCAAGGCGGCGTCATCGAGTTGGCGAGGAATGCCACGAGCGTAACGAACCGACTCCGGGCGCCGCGGGATGTTCGCAGTGGATTCAGCCGACGACGGCGATCTCGCCGAGACGACCGCGGTACGGGTTCGCCTCGCTGCACGTGCCGTCTTGGCCGAGTTCCTTGAGCAGTATCAAGATGTGCCTGGCCGGCACCGGCGGCGCCGGTGAGACGACGGTTTCGGGGTCGTTCGCGAACGCCGTCGCGCCGAGCGGCGCGCCCCACGCGTCGAGTGACGCAGGGACCGATTCGGCGTCGGACGCGAAGAAGTCGACCTGATACGGGCCCGTCTGGACATCGACGGTGATCGCCTGCTGGGAGAGGGCGTCGAACGTGACCACCAGACCGACACCAGGCTTCCCGCCCATGTAGCGAGACGAATAGCACGTGGTCGGCCACGAAGTCGCGGCGTTGGCATCGGCGAGCGACAACCCGGCATCGGCGTCGTTCTCGGTGCCATCGCCGCTCGGATCGTATGCACTCACCGTGGCGATGGTGGCCGGGCCGACGATGGCGGCGGTGCTCGGGTCCCGGGTGGGCTGGGCCTCGGGCAGCGCCGTGGTCGATGTGACCGGGTCGCCGCCGCCGAAGTTCATGCTGGTCCACAGCAGGGTGCCGACGATGAGGGCAGCGACGAGCAGCGCTGCCACCACCGTGAACGCGGGGCGCCATTCCTGCGTCAGTCCCTTGGCGGGCTTGCCGCGCTGCGCCATCGCTGCCGGCGTCGGATCGCGTTCGGCGGCGTCGTCCGGCGGCGGTGGCGCTGACGCCACGTGGGCGACCTCGCCCGGAATCGCACCGGTGGACTGCTGGCCGCGCGGGGAGTTCGCCGGCATCGGCGCGTCGGGGGGCCGAGTCGCCCGGGCCCGATCACCGGCTCGTCCGGCGATGTCCGATGGTGCGCGCCGGAGCCGCTTTCCTCCGATGGGACTGACGGGGGAATGCTCGTACGGGGTGGGGTCGATCGCGGGCGGCCCCTCCTTGGCTGCGTCTCGCAGCGTTGTCATCACGTCGGCGCCCGTCGCTGGTCGTTGTGCCGGATTGCGCGCCAGGAGCTGATGGATGGCGACCACGAGCTTTGTCGGGAGTGTCGCACGAAGGCGAGTGAGGTCGGTGGGATCGCGTTGCAGCCGGGCGAGCGCGGTGTCGGCGTCGGTTTCACCCAGGAAGGGCACGCGTCCGGCGAGGCACTCGTACAGCACGAGGCCGAGCGAGTAGAGGTCGGCTCGGCCGTCGAGCTTCTTGCCGCGCACCTGTTCCGGCGACAGGTACTTGGCGGTGCCCATCATGATGTTGTCGCTGGTCAGGTCGGCCTCGGCCGACTGCAGCCCCTTGGCGATGCCGAAGTCGGTCAGCAGCACTCGTCCGTCGGACGTCATCATGATGTTGCCCGGTTTCACGTCGCGATGGACGAAGCCAGCCATGTGGGCATGGTCCAGCGCCGCAGCCACGCAGCTGCCGATGTGGCAGGTGAGTTCGGGGCTCAGCCGCTTCTGGGTGTCGAGAACCTGGCGCAGGCTCTTGCCTTCGACGAGCTGCATGACGACGGCCTGGCGTCCGTCCTGTTCGAACACGTCGTGGACTGCGACGATGTTCGGGTGATTGAGACTGGCCGCCGCGATGGCCTCGCGCCGGAACCGTTCGGCGACGATCGGGTCGGTGGCGAGTGACGGCTTGAGCCACTTGACAGCCACCTTGCGATCCAGCGTGAGGTCGACGGCCAACCAGACCTCGGCCATGCCGCCCTGGGCGAGCATGCGCTGGAGTTCGTACCGCTGCGCGATGACGGTGTGAGCGGGGGGCGGAGCCGTTGCGGACATGACTGACGGCGAACGCTAGCTGTGGTGGACGGCCCGAGGCCGTCAATTCGTCACGGAAGTCGAACTCACCTGATCAGGGGTTGGTGACCTGGAACGCGACCCCGATCGTGCCGCGCCCTCCGTGGGTGCCGATCACCGGACCGATCTCGCCGATGACGATGTCGTCGGTGTGGTACGGCGCGAGCATCTCGACGAAGAGGTCGATGTCGCTGCAATCTGCATGGAGCACCGCCAGGTTCTCGATGTTGCCCTCATAGCTCTTGACGGTGTTGACGAGGTGGGCGAGTGCCTTCGAGCGCGTCCGTTGTTTGCCCGCCTGCTCGACCACGCCGCCGGTGACCTCGATGATCGGTTTGATCGACAACGCAGTTGCGAGCAGGGCCTTCGCGTTGCCGATTCGCCCACCCTTCTTCAGGTTCTCGAGCGTGTCGAGTGCACCGTAGACCCGGGTGCGCTCGACGAGGTCGTGGGCGAGCGCCTCGATGTCGTCGATGTCCGAACCGTCGCGAGCTGCACGCGCGCAGGCCAGCGCGATCGTGCCGAGCCCCATCGAGATCGTGCGGCTGTCGATCACTCGCACATCGAGATCGATCGACGGGTCGTCGTTGATCGATCGTGCGGCGAGCTGAGCGGATTGCATGGTGGCCGACAGCGCCGACGACAACGAGACGACGACGACGCCGGTAGCGCCGTCGGCCGCCGCCGAACGGTAGGTCTGTTCGAACTGACCGGGCGCGGGCGCGGCGGTTTCGGGGAGCGTGTCGGAGTTGACGCAGCGTGTCCAGAACTCGGCGGTCGACAGCTCTTCGCGATCGACGAACTCCTCGTCGCCGAAACGGATGGTGAGCGGGACGATACGGATGCCGAGCTCGTCAGCGAGGCCTTCGGGGAGGTCGCACGAGCTGTCGGTGACGACATGCACGGTGCGCATGGAACGGTCGGCGGTCGGGTTCATCGAGTCAGTCACAGGGCATCCGAGCCTACTTTGCTGCTGCTGGGGTGACGCTCCCGACCGTCGTCGGCCAGTTCAGCACGGCGTCGGTTCCGCCAGTGCGTGAACCACCACGTCAACAGCACCAGCACGAAACCGCCCGTCAGCACCTGGCCGAGCCCGGTGAGCGCCGTGACTCGAGCCGTCAAGGTGACCGGTTCACCGAGCGCCTCGCCGGCGGGGGTGGACACGACGAGGTTGATCGACGAGGTTCCGTTGGCGTCGGCGTCGACGGGTATGACCACGCTGGTCTCATCGAGTGGTAGCAGCCTCACCCGTTGATCGCCGTCGGGAAAGGTGATCTTCGACGCGTCGAGCGCAACGACGACGTCGAGCGGTTCGTCGAGGGTGTTGCCGATGCTGATCTCGATCGTGCCGCTGCGGCCGGTCAGTGTGAAGGTGAACGGCTCGGGTAGCCGCACGGCCTGTTTCAACGCGTCGGCCTCGGCCCGCAGCGCCGCGGTTTCCGCTTCGACGTCGGCATCGGAGTACCCCGTCGAGACGAGGGTCTCGAGTTCCGCCGCCCATGCTGCCGGGCGCGGATCGTCGGGTGGAAGCATCGACGCTGCGCTGGCGAGTTCGAGCGCGGTCGCGTCGATCAGTTCGACTCGCGCGGCGAGCGATGGCCCGGCCACCTCGGGGAGTTGCACCGTCACCGGCACTCCGTTGTCGAGGGCCACATCGGTGACGCCGGTGAGAGCAGAGGCCGGTGTGAAACGAACCGAGGGGGTCGTCGTGACGAGTTCGATGAGCGCGTCGAGCAGACGTGGATCGGGACTGCCCAGATCGGGCGTGGTGAGGACGCTGCTGCGTCGAGCTGGAGCGGTCGGTCGATCCGCCGACGCTGACGCCACAGCGTCCTCGACGGCCTGCTCGATCAGCATCCCGGCGAGTGTCTGAACACCCCACTCGATCGACGTCGACAGCGCCAGGATGCGGTCGGCGGCGCGCGGTGTGAGTTGTTCGGACAGTGGATCGACGACGAGGAACGGCAAGGTGCCACCGTCGGGGAGTTGGGCCTCGATGAATCGGTCGGTCGGCGCTGGTTCGTCACTGATCGTCTCCGAGTACAACTCGGCGCTGATGACCACGAAGCGAGTGCCGAGGTCACGCAGGTGCTGTGCCCCGCCGGCGCTCAATCGATCGGTGGTCATCCAGATGTCGCGCCGCGAGGGCGTGGTCGGGACTGCCTCGGTGAGGACCTCCTCGCCGGCGCGGACCAACCTCGTGTAGGAGTCGGCGCGGTCAGCGGCAACCGCTGATGACACATCGAGTGGCAACAGCGGC
>Ga0307380_10007875_pt1 | contig 13740 bp, 9 predicted proteins | sample UN3MG_FD_202239 | JGI IMG/M metagenome (GOLD analysis project Ga0307380, IMG submission 202239) | Soil microbial communities from Risofladan, Vaasa, Finland - UN-3 | ecosystem: Environmental > Terrestrial > Soil > Coastal area > Acid sulfate soil | place: Finland: Risofladan, Vaasa | collected... | reverse complement strand
CCAGCCGCTCGGTGCGTTTGGTCAGGCCCTGCACGCTTCGTCCCGGCCGGCGGCGGCGTGCAAACAACGCCGCCAAGGTCCGCCGCGCCAGGTCAAACCGCTGTTGCAGCCCGCGGGGTGCGGCCCAGCCGATCAGAATCCACGCCAGAACGACATACTTGGGAAACCAGTGCACCCGCGCGTCGCTACCGCGCTCCATCGTGCTCAGCCAACTCTGCCAGAAATCCGACGGACAGAGCCGTCGCAGCAAAGTCGGCCAATCGGCGACGCCGGGCTTGCCAATCCGGCCATCCTTGGCCATGCTCATGACACGCCCCTTATTCTCGCTCGGAAGCCGCAAGCGAGGATACCTCAAAAGGGGCGCGTTTTGTTGGCTAAACTGCTCGGTACGGTCGAGAGATAGTTAACGGCGTTGGGTGGCACCCGCCGCCCGGACGAAGCGGTCGCGATACTGCTGCTGATACCCGATCGGGTCAGCCAGGGCCGGCAGGAACTCGCCCAGGTCGCTCTGATCCACGTCCCCGTCGAGGATAATCCCGCGGGTACCGTCAGACACATTGAGCCTCGTCTCGCCGGGAAGCGCAAGGCGACTTTCGCGGGCCCGCGCAGATTCCGGGGCATCGATGGTTCCGACCGCCTTGGCCCGGCGGCGCCAGCGGATGACGCCGCGTGCGAGAATCGATGCGACCTGCCGGCGGCGGTCCGCGGGAGAAAGTGTCGGTTCCGTACACGTCGGCATGGGCAGACTCCCGGTCCGACCCATGCGTCACGCATAACGCCCGGGTCGCGACCCTCTGCCCGTTATGTACGCTAGTGCACGGTGAAGCTGCGCGCGGGAGCCTTCCTGTTCGCTGAGACTCACGGTTGCCGGGAGAAACGGCTATCCTGTCGGCGGTCTCCGGTCCGGAGTGTGCTAATGGGCGCGGTTCGTTGGCGAGTCGTCGACTACATGGAGTTCTTGTCGGAGATCGTCGGGTACAAAGCCGGCGTCGCAATGTCAGACTCCGAGTTCGCTGATCAACTCGCCGACATGCCGGGCTACGACGGATTCGCGGGTCTCCCTCGAAAAACATGGATTCGGACCCGGTCCGAGATCGTGCAATCCACGGTCGCGTGGTTGTTATTCAGACTCGGGAATATCGAGACTCCGATCACTATGCCGCCGCTTTTTGACGTGGTGCGCAAGTACCTCGACAAACCCAGGAAGCTGAAGCTGCTCATGACTGTCGGGGATGAGCTGTTTCGCTTCACGAGACGCGCCCTTGAGCGAGCAGAGAAGAGGGGCGAGAAGGCGATTGATCCGACGCCCCTGATTAAACAAGTCGAGCGAAAGCACGGCGTTCGCGCGGCACAGATGGCTGTCGAGATGGTCTTGAGCCTCGACAGATCGCTGCACATCATGCCCTGGTCGCGCATTCGCATGGTCGACTGGAAGGACACGGTGCGTCTGCGTGACTTGTTCAAGAACGAGTCGTTGACGACGCACTATGGTTTCTTCCTCGACCAACGTTTCATCGACTTCCTGTCGAACAATTTCGACCGCATCGATGAGATAAACTGGCGGAAGTTCGAGGGACTCGCCGGCGAGTTCTTTACACGAGAGGGCTACCACGTCGAGATGGGACGTGGACGCGCCGATCAGGGCGTGGACCTGCGAGTTTGGCCAGATAAGGAAAGAGCCACAGGTCCGCCGCTCGTAATCGTCCAGTGCAAACGCCAGAAGGACAAGGTTGAACAAGTCGTCGTCAAAGCCTTGTGGGCAGACGTTGTTCACGAGAGAGCGCGGTCGGGATTGATCGTCACGACATCGCGCCTGGCCCCAAGCTCCGAAACTGTTCGCAAGGCGAGGTCATATCCGGTAGAGCAAGCCGACCGTGATACGCTCCGAAGGTGGATACGGGAAATGAGAACGCCCGCGCTGGGAATCACGCTTACGGAGTGACTGCGTGGTGCCGAACCGTCATTCTCATAACCCGCGAGTCGCGTTTTTCGATGCGATCGCGCCGCGTTAACGCAAAGCGACATAACCCGAGACTCTTCGCTCGCGACGCTCGCCACTGGTTATGAAGCGCGAGACCTTTCTCGCCCGGCTGGTTATGAACGGCCGGTCCTGTTCGCTCGGGCCTACTGGCAGATTAGCCTCTGCAGCGATGCACAGGTAACGTAGCTCGCGGCACGCCGCGCGGGGCGACGCTGAAGCATGCCGAGGCACTCAATCGGGCCAAACGTGAAGCTGAGGAGATCGCCAAGCCCTGCAAGCACCACGCGCGCTGGCCGCTGATCGAGCACCTTGAGGAATGGTGGGCCGCGCTACCAGCGAAAGGCGACTCGTGAGAGCATGCTGACCAGCGGTGCTGTCAGGTTAGACGCGCCCTCGATGGGTGCGCTTTCGTGCTCTGGCCTGAACTGTCGGCGTCGCCAATAGCCGGCCGGGACGCAAGCCGCGTCCCGGCCGGCCGCATCGCGATAAACATGACGGGCTACTGTCGGCTACGAACCGGCCTCAATGAGAGATCGTCGTAGTAAACAGAGCTCGAGCCGTTGGCGAAGAGGTCAACGGCGCCGATGTCGAGCGCGCCATCGCCCTCACCGTAAATCCCGCCGGTCCAACTGTACTCTGCGATCAACTCGCCGTCGTAATAGACCCGCGTCAGGTCGTTATCCAGGTCGATCTCCGCGTGAATCTTGACCCACTGGTCGGTGACGTACGGCAGGTCGATCGTGCTATGCCCGTCGCCGTAAGAGACCTTCAGCATGCCGTCGTTGGAATCGAACACGAACTGCACGGACCAGTTGTACGGGCCGCCGTCGTTGTACGTGTTGAGCAACAGGAAGTACGTTCCCGGCTCGAAGGGCGTGTCGTTGTCGCAGGTGAAGTCGGCCGGGATGTACTGCCAGGCGGTAAACCGCCACTGACCCGAAGTGTACCCATCGTACTGATGCACCAGGTCCGAGGCCTGGGCGATGTCCGCCGAGTGGGGAGCGCTATGTGCCTGGGCGTCGGTGACGAACGCGTCGAACGCCGGGTCGTTGTCCCAACCCTGCCAGTCGTTCTGACCGTGCATTCCGCTGCCGTTCTCGTAAGCGTCGAAGCTCTCGCGCCAGCCGGGTACGGGCCGGGCGAAGGTCGGGGCGACGGGCCCGTCGGTATCCGAATCGCCAAGCCCGCCTTCGCACTCGTCCGGGATGCCGTTGCCGTTGGCATCCTGCGAGTCGCCGTTCGCGATGTCGCATTCATCCGGTGTTCCGTTGCCGTTACAGTCTGGGCTGAAGCCGTCGGCGATGTCGCGGAAGTCGCAGATGCCGTTGAAGTTGCAGTCGTCTCCCTCCATCGCGAAGATGTACGCGGCGCCCGTGTAGGTTCCGTTCCAGTTGTCGCCGTACGCTCCGATCACGACGGTGTCGCCGTCGAGGGCTACCGAGTTGCCGAACTCCTGACCCTGGCTGCCATCAGAGGCCAGCACCTTGACGTGGCCGCCCCAGCTCGAGCCGTCGTACTGGAACGTGTGCGCCGCGCCGCCGAGGGTACCGAAGTCTTCTGCGTAGTTGTCGCCGACGATCAGGGTATCCCCGTCGATCGCCACGGACATGCCGAGGCGTTCAGCGTTCCCGTCACCCAGGACACTCAGCCGCTGGGTCTCGTTCATGTCCGTCCAGCCGTTGGGCGGTTTTTCGAAGATGTGCGCAGCCCCCGAGGCGCCATCGTCAGGAGCTCCGACGAGCACGGTGTCACCGTCAATGTCCACGTCGTGGCCAAGGCTGTCGTTGCTGCCGGGCCACTGGGCGCGCAGTTTGGCCTTCTGAACCCAGGTCCAGTAGTCGCCGTCGAACTCGTAGCAGAAGATGTACGCCGCGCCGCACCGGTCGTAAGACCCGTAGTCATCGCTCGGTGCACCAACAACCAGTGTGTCGCCGGACAGAGCAACCGAGAAGCCGAAGTGGTCCTGCGCGTAGTCGTTATCGCTGTCGTTGGCCAGCAGTTTCTTCACCGAACCCCAGCTCGAGCCGTCGTAGCGGTAGACGTATACCGCACCCATCATCTCCCACGGGTCGCCGTGCTGATCCGCCCCAATGGCGGCGACTTCGCCGTCGATGTCCACATCGCGACCGAAGAAGTCGCCTGGCGACCCGTCCGGGGCGGTGACCTTTTGGGTTTCGGTCATGTCGGTCCAGCCGTTGTCCGGCTTCTTGAAGAAGTAGGCCGCGCCTTGATAGCTGTTGTCTCCGGTGGCCCCGGCCAGGATCCAATCGCCGGAGATGGCCACCGCGCCTCCGAAAGAGTCATTCTGCGCACGGTCGGAGGCGGTGAGCCGGGCGACCTGGGTCCACTGGTCGGTGTACTCAAAGACATACACGGCGCCCTTGTAATCCCCGTTGGAGTCCTCTCCGGAGGCCCCGATCACGGCGGTATTGCCCTCGATCGCCACGGAGTTACCAAAGAGACCCCACGTCGAGCCCCAACCGGAGACGAGCCGGTCGAATTCACATTGGGCCGAGGCGGGTATCACGCTGAAAGCTGCCAGGCCCAGCACGATCGTTGAAATGCGGAACGCGTTCATGGTTCTGTTCTCCGTTGTAAGTGTCCCTATTTCTGCAAGGCCCACGCGGCCCACCAAGGTCCAGAACGTGAAACGGCAAAGCTACCGGACGCGCGTTTTCGGTTTTTTTCGAGGGTTCCCATGAGACTCGGCCGGGAGAATGTCTCGGCCGCGTTGCCTCCCGGCGCCGCCGAGGTAGAATCAAGAATGTCGGGGATTTCGACTGCCGGGCCCCCCCGGCCCAGGGGCTACGACGGTGAGCCACGCATCCGAAGAGGAACTGATTGCTCAGGCCATCGCAGGCAATCAAGTCGCCATCCATCAACTGCTCATGCGTCACCACGACCAGATCGCCGCTATGTTGGCCAAGAAGATCCCACCCGACCTGGCCGGCCTACTTGCGGCCGAAGACATCTGCCAGGAAGCGTATGTCGTCGCCGTCCGTGAGCTGGCGTCCTTTCAACCCCGAGGCAAGAACGCCTTTTTCAAGTGGCTGCTGACGATCGCCGAGCGGAAGCTGATCGACGCGATCCGGGCGCTGCGGGCGGCCAAGCGCGGCGGCGGAAAGAAAGCGCTCGAGCTGCCGGCACGCAGCGACGCATCATCGATCGCCGGCCTTCTGGAGCACGTCGCGATTCATGAGCGCACACCGAGCCGTTCGGCAGCCGACCACGAAATCGTGTCCGCCGTTCAAAACGCGCTGGCCGGGCTCAAGGAGGACTACCGCACGGCCATCCACTGTCGCTACATCGAGGGGTTATCGGCGGCGGAAACGGCCGCGCGGATGGGGCGCAGCGAGGGTGCCGTGCTCAAGCTTTGCGAACGCGCTTTGCAGCAGCTGGCCGAGTCGATCGGGGACGCGTCGAGGTTTTTCAGCCGAAAACCGTAGGCGCCGCTGACCGGTTTTCGTTCTAGGTATTGGCGAGCATGTTGGTGAGCTAGCCGGCCCGCAGCATTTTGTGCGCCGACGAGCCACGCGGAGGCCTTTGATGGACTCGCATAGGGCGAATCCGCACGACGGGGCTGACGAGCGCTCGTCCCGGGCACGGGGCGTGATCGACGACTGCCTCCGTCGTCGCTTGTCGGGCGAGTCGCTGTCGGATGATCAGGTTATCAGCAGTCACCCGGACCTGATGCCCGAGCTGGACGAGGGCCTGCGCAAGCTGGCGCTGATCCAGCGCGCCGTGCGGCGGGGACGCGAAACGAGCAGTCGGGGCACGATCAACCTGACCGAGGATGACCGTCTCGAAGCGGTTCCTTCTCGTCCGGACGCGATCCCCGGCTACGAGATCATGGGGGAGATCCACCGCGGCGGACAAGGGGTCGTCTATCAGGCTATTCAGCAATCGACCAAGCGAGAGGTCGCCGTCAAGGTCATGAAGGAAGGGCCCTTCGCCAGTTGGGCCGACCGAGTCCGGTTTGAGCGCGAGATCGAGATCCTCGGCCAACTCAATCACCCCAACATCGTCACCATCCACGACAGCGGTACGGCCGCCGGCAGCTTCTACTACGTGATGGACTACATCGCCGGCCGGCCGCTGGACGATTACGTCACCCTGGCCAAGCCCTCGGTCGAGCAGGCGCTGCGCCTGTTCGCCAAGATCTGCGACGGCGTGAACGCCGCCCACCTGCGGGGCGTGATCCACCGCGATCTCAAGCCCGGCAACATCCGTATCGATGGCGACGGCGAGCCGCACGTCTTGGACTTCGGCCTGGCCAAGATGGCCGCCGCACAAGCGACCGATGGAACGCAGCCGCCCGTCATGAGCATGACCGGCCAGTTCTTCGGTTCGCTGCCGTGGGCCAGTCCCGAGCAGGCCGAGGCGCTGCCGAGTAAGATCGACCTGCGCACCGATGTCTATTCGCTGGGCGTGATTCTGTATCACATGCTGACTCGCCGCTTTCCCTACGACGTAGTCGGCAACATCCGCGACGTGTTGGATAACATCCTGCGGGCCGAGCCGGCCCGGCCCAGCACGATCCGCCGAGACATTAACGACGAGATCGATACGATTGTGCTCAAGTGCCTCAGCAAAGAGCGCGAGCGGCGCTACCAGAGCGCGGGCGAGCTCGCCCGTGACGTCCGCCATTACTTGGCCGGCGAGCCCATCGAGGCGAAGCGCGACAGCGGCTGGTATGTGTTCAAGAAAACCCTGCGGCGCCACAGACTTCCCGTGGCTGGGGCGTGCGCCTTGCTGCTGACACTCACGGGCGGGCTGGTGGCGACATCGACGCTTTACGCGCGGGCGGTCGCGGCCGAGGCGAGGGCCAAACGCCGCTTCGACGACGTGCGCAAGCTGGCGAACACCTTCATGTTCGATTTCCACGACAAGATCGAGAACCTGGCGGGCGCGACTCCAGCCCGGGAGTACCTGGTCAAGACGGCCTTGGAGTATCTGGATAAGCTGGCCGCCGAGGCCGGCGACGACCCGTCGTTGCAGCGTGAACTGGCCCAGGCCTACCAGAAGGTCGGTGACGTTCAGGGCAACCCAAGCCTGATCGGACACTTGGGTAATACGCAGGGAGCTTTTGCCAGCCATCGCAAGGCGCTGCAGATCCTCGAGTCCTTGTCCGCGACCGACCCGGATAACCCACAGGTCCGTTGCGACCTGGCCACCGCCTACTGCAAGCTCGGCAACCTGTATCGGGAAACCGGCGAGATGACAGAGGCCTTGGCCAGCTACCGCAAGTCACTGGAGATTCGGGAGGCCCTGTCCGCCGCCGACCCGACCAACGTGGAATTCCGCCGAGGTCTCGCCAGCGAGCACTGCAACCTAGGCCTCGTGCTGGCCATGACCCGCCAATTCGAGGAAGCTCTGGCGAGCTACCGCAAGTCACTCGAGATTAACGAAGCCTTGCTCACGGCCGATCCAAACGACCCGCAGACGCGCCGCGACCTCTCCATCAGCCACGAGCGCATCGGCAGCATCCAGCACCAGGCCGGCCACACCGAGCAGGCCCTGGCCAGCTATCGCACGGCGCTGGGAATTCGCGAAGCCTTGGCGGTGCTCGACCCGAACAGCGCGGAAATCCGCCGCGGTCTTTCGGTAATTCATTGCAGAATCGGCATTCTGTTGGCCAGGACGGGGCAGATCGAAGAGGCCCTGGCGAGTTGCCACAAGTCCGTGGAGATCGCCGAGGCCCTATCGGAGGCCGACCCGGCCAACGCCGTAGCTCGCCGTGATTTGGCCGTGTCCTGCTTCAATACCGGGTCCGTGAACGCGGGCTCCGGTTCGGATACGGCTAGGCCGATCGAGCAACGGCTCGAGCACTACCGCGAGGCGCGCAAATGGTTCCAGCGCGCCCGGGAGATCTTCGAGGACATGCAGGCGCGCGGCATCCTGCCTTGCGTCGATGCGAACGCGCCCGACGGGGCCAGCGCCGCAATCGCCCGCTGCGACGCGGCCATCGCCGAACTCGAACAGACCATCGAGCCGGCGGTGCTCGCGTCGCAGCCGGCTTCGCCACCACGATGACTGGTATGCGGGCGAAGTTGGATGGAATTCCGCCCGGCGCAGGGCTACGGGCCGGTGCCGCAGCCCCAGTCGGCGAGCAGGATACCCAGGTCGCTGTGGTCGGTGTCGAAGTCCCCGTCGAGATCGCCGGGGCAATCCCCAGGCTCCGATCCGACACACCCCCAATCGGCGAGGAGGATGCCGAGGTCAGAGTGGTCGGTATCGCCATCACCGTCGAGGTCGCCGGGGCAGAATTGGACCGTAGCGACGGGCCAGAAGCCACCGGTGAGCTCGAAATCGCCGCCAGTCATCGTCACGCCAGCATCCGGCTGGCCGATGGTACCGGACAACTCGAAGTCGCCGCCGGTAGTCCACATCTCGCCGCCGCCGTCGATGGTATACCAGTCAACATCGAAGTCGTCTGTCAGTGCGGCGGCGCTTGCGAGTGCAAGCATCAGCAGAACCGTGATAGAGAGAAGAATATTGTTCATGGTCGTAGCTCCGTGTTCGTTTCGTCGCAGGCGGCAGGACCGCGGCTCACGGATCGGGCCGAATGCCCTGCTGTAATGCGCCTCGGTGGTCAAGGACCTCCAATCGTTGCTGTTCCCTCGTAGCTCGTAACGGTCATCGGAGTGCTGAAGGTGACGGGCACATTGCCGGACCCGGTGTAGCTTCCTCCTTTTATGCACAGGCGCCCGCCGGCGGGAACAGCGGCATTACCCTCCGACACGGTGTTGTACGGATTCTGGTGAGTGCCGTTCTCCGCGCCATTCCAGTCGCCGTTCACGAAGATATAGTTGTTGGGCGAACTATGCGGATACGACCTATCGATCGTCGGATCGCCACCTGGAATCTCATCCAGGTCATACCAACCGTTGCTCGAGCCGCTCCAGCCCGCATTCAGATAGAAGCGGTCGTCCGGCTGGGTGTCCCGGTAGCCGCAGGCCAGGACGGTGTGCGCGCTGCTGCTCAGCACCACTGGCAGGCCGGCGAGGATGCTGTCGCGCATGGCCGGCTCGTGCTGCGATGGTGTCCCGGACCATATCTCCGCGGTGCCCTTGTAGCGGAAATACGTGTTTGTCGCGGAGGCCGAGGGCCACGCCCTGGAAATGCCGAGTTCGTAGTTCATCTCGACCGCCACACCACAGTGATACATCAACTGGGCCACATCCGCGTTCTCCTCAGTGAGGTTCTCGGTAGGCATGTTGGCCCAGTCGTATGTGGTGGCGCCGAAGTCGGCCCAGTGAAGGTATTGAATGTCGCCCTCATCGTCCCAGTACACGTGCGACGAGTTGCCGACCGGCGGCCAACCGTGAAATCGCATCTGAATGGCCATGGCGGTGGCGGTGCAGCCAGTGGGACACTCATTGCCGCCGTTGCGGACGGCCACCTCGGTGTTATACGGCCAACCCTGGGCCCACAGCGCGGTCTCCCACAGAACGTACGTTCGTTCTCCGCGCGGGCCTTCCGGCGGATCAGGATCGGGCGCGCCGGGCACCTGAAGCAGTTGCCGCAGCCATATCCAGTCCGGGTGCACCCCAACCTCGTCCGTCTCCAATCGTGCCCGCAGATACGCCCAGCGGGCCGGGACGTTTCGGGCCAGGAACTTCCGCAGGAAGTTCTCTGGAACCCGATCCCCGCGGAACGGGCTGTAGGCGTCGAAGACCGGGAGCGGCTCGAGCCGGTCGTCGCCGGTGACGACCGCAAATCCACCGGGCTCATAGGCCACGATATACGCCAGGACCTGATCACCGATCGCCACCTCGTCCAGCAACACGTCGTCGGCCAGCAGATAGAACACCCGCGGGTGGGTGAGTCGCTCCCGCCACTCCGTCTTGTCGGCGTCGCTGAGTCGCGAATGGGGGCCGTCAACTTCCATCTGAAGCCACAGCTCGGTCACTGCGACGGCTTCATCCTCACTCACCGCCTCGGCGAGCGCCGGAATAGCGAGACCCGGAAGCACACAAGTCAGCAGGGCAGCGCCCAAGCTGCGAAATACGCTTGCGTTTCTCATCGTCTAGCCCTCCCAGCAGCTATTGCAGGTTAACCAGGACCAGGACCAGGCCGGTGCCTTCTTCCAGGCCGGTCATGGCCTTGCCCAGCACGGCCCCTTGGGCCTTCTCGTAGTCGGTGACTTTCATCGCGTGCCCGGGGTGCGCTGCCGTGGTGAGCAGATCACCGGGTACGATGGGCTGCTCGGTGGCATCGCCGTAGACCCAGACGCGGCCGCTGAGCGCGATTGGCGGGTCGTCTTCGCAACCAGGCAGGTTGCCCAGAATCGTGCCGGTTGGGATGTTGCCCGCGCCGCTAACCACGCCCGCGACACGCCGGTTGTAGGCGCCGCGCGCCAGGCAGAGCTGTCCGGGATTGTCCGCATCGATCGCCACCACCATCCCCGGCTTGACTTCCTCGCTGACCGGGAACTTCTCGGCCACATCGGCGCCGGTTATTTCCAACACATCCACCGACACGGTCCCATTGAAGTAGCCGGCGTAGCCGTTGGTGGACCTGCCGTAGACGCCCACGCCGTCGGTGGAGAGGCCGTAGACGCCGCGCCCGCTCGGCGTGTAGCCATAGACGCCGTAGCCGCTGCCATCCTGGGAGCCCCAGACACCGATGCCACTGCCCCCGGTACCGTTGTTGTGGCCGCGTACGCCGGCGGAGGATCCACCCGGGGCGGTGCTGTTGACGAAACCCCGGACGCCCGTGGCGTTGGACGAAACTGAATCGGTCGCGCCCCAGACGCCCGGGAGCGTTCCGCTGCTCTCGTCGTGCAAGCCATACACGCCGGTCCCCGAAGAGACGCCCCGTATGGCCGGCGGGCCGCTCCGGTTGAGCACGTCCAACGAGGCCTGCGGGTCTTGTACGCGGATGCCGACGTCGCCCATGAAGCAGCCTCTGCCATTGAAGTACCCCGCGTAACCGTCCTCGCCGAGACTTATGCCAAACACACCAGTGGATTCTGCGCCCACGGCGAAGCCGTAAACCCCTATGCCGCCGGCGCCGCCGCTGGCTCCGAAGACGCCATATCCCTCATCGCTGCTACCCTGGACGCCGATACCGTCGGGTGTGGTGCCGAGGACCCCCCAGCCGCCGCCGTCCTGCGAGCCGTAGACGCCTATGCCTTCACCCCCGGTGCCGTTATTTATGCCGCGGACGCCGGCCGAATGCATGCCGGGCGAAGTGCTGGTCATGATGCCGCGGATGGCGCTGCCGTCGGCGTGCCCCGAGTCGCACTCGCCGTGGATGGCCGGCCAGGTTCCGCTGGTGCTCTCGCGGTAGGCGAGGACGGGGATGTAGTTGGTGGTCACCCAGATTGCGTGCTCGTCGGCCGTGAGCACCTCGAGCTGCCCCTGCGGGGTGGTGGTCCCGATGCCGACGTTTCCGCTGTTGGTGTTGTAGATGTCGTTGCCGTTGGCCGTCCAGTAGCCGCCGCTGCCGGGACCGCTGAGCGCGTACAGCGCATACGGCGTCGCATTCAGCGGCTGCCGCGGCGAGAGCACGGTGTACTCGCCGCCGCCGTCCAGCCGCACGCTCACATCCAGCCATAGCGCGTCGCCGGTGAAGACGTCCGTGCCGAAGTCCAGCTCGACGGTGAACAGCCCGTCGCTGACGGGCCACTCGTCGATCTCCACGTCGCCGCCGACCTGCGCGCCGTTGTTGGGATCGTCGAAGAGTCGAAAAACGAAGTCGTAGTCGCCGTTGGCGGGAACGCCGCTATCCTTGAGCTGTCCCTGATACGTGAACGCCGTGCCGAGGATGTCTCCCCGCGCAATCTCGATGGCGCTGCCCAAGGTGAGCGCGATGGCAAATATGGCTAATCGTGAGGCTTTCATTTGCTTTCTCCTTTAGCAGTTCGATGTTTTATGGCGCTGACGGCCGATCCGCTGTCGTCTCGCTCGCCGGCGGGAACCGGATCGTCGGGCGGCAGCCGCCCACCGCCCGGCAGCTCGTGCACGGCCGGGTCAAACTCGACAATCGCGTCGCGCAGGGCGCGCGAGGCAGTCAGGTCGAGGGGCCCAGTCTCGCCGAGGGCCGCCCGCATCGCGCCGAACCGTTCGAGGCCGTTGTACTTTCTTAGCTCCGGGCGACGCTCGTAGAGCTCGCGGTGGTCCGCCATCGAGGGGATGTAGGCTTCACGGTCCTTCTCCTGGACAATGCTGACCTCCTCGAAGCCGATCCGCAGGCCGTAGACGATGTAGTCGAAGGCGATATCATCCGGGAACCCATCCATCGACCGCACCAGCATCTCCCTGGTGGACAGCGACTCGACATAGAGGACGCTGCCCTTCCCACGCGGCGTCAGGTGAGCGGTCAGGCCGATGTCGGGGTTGGTAACCCACTTGAATGTCTCACCCAGTTGAACGACGGCCTCGCCGTTAACCAGCCGGGCCGTGCCGCGGGTATACGTCGCGACCTCGTCCCCCTCGGGACACGCATAGACGATCACGTTGTCCGCGTCGTCGGGGTGGTTCTGGACGAAGGAGACAGTTCCGTTACCGAAGATTTTGTAGCTGCCGTACCCGACGCTGGCGTAGCCGGAGCTGTTGGTGTCCTCGAAGTGGCCGCCCCTCTCCGTTCCGTATGCCTGAATGCCGTAATCGCCGTACCCGACGCGGGCGTAGCCGGAGTCGTCGGAGTCTCTGAAGTAGCCGCCCATGGATGTTGCCCATGCCGAAATGCCGTAGTCGCCGTATCCGACGTAGGTGAAGGCGGAGTCGTCGGAGTCCACGAACAAGCCGCCCGCGTGTGTTCCGTATGCTGAAATCCCGTTGTCGCCGTCCCCGACATGGGCGTGGCCAGACTGGTCGGAGTCCTCGAAGTAGCCGCCCTGCAAGCCTCCGGAACCCCATACGCCGGTGCCGCTGGTGGAGCTACCATAGACGCCGCGTCCGTCCGGCGTGTAGCCATAGACGCCGTAACCGCTGCCGTCCTGCGTGCCGACCACGCCGATTCCGGCACCGCCGGTGCCGTTATTGATGCCGCGGACGGCGGCCGAGCTTGAGCCGGGCGAAGTGCTGGTCATGATGCCGCGGATGGCGCTGCCGCTGGCGGCCTCCGAGTCGCACTCGCCGTGAATGGCGGGCCAGGTGCCGGTCGTGCTGTCGCGGTGCGCCCAAACCGGAATCCACGGGACCGTTGACATAATGCCGTGTGTGTCCTCGGTAGACTGCACGTCCAGCATGGAGTAGGGGCTCGTCGTCGTCCCAATCCCCACGCCGCCGGCATTGTTGTTGTAGATGTCGTCGCCGTTCAGCGTCCAGAAGCCGCCGCTGCCCGGACCGTCGAGGGCATACAGCGCGACCGGCGCCGCAGTGACCGGCTGGCGCGGCGAGAGCACGGTGTGCGGATCGTTGCTGTCCCACGGCCGCACGGCCACCTGCAGCCAGTGAGCCTCGCTGTTGAACGCGCTGTCGCCGAAGTCAACCTGCACGGTGAACAGGCCGTTGCTGACGGGCCAGTCGTCCACCGGGAAGTCGCTGCCGATCTGCACGCCGTCCGTCACGGCGTCGAAGAGTCGGAAAACGAAATCGTAGTCGCCGGCGGCCGGGAGGCCGGCGTCCTTGAGCTGCGCCTGATACGTGAACGCCGTGCCGAGGACGTCTCCCCGCGCAATCTCGATGACGCTGCCCAAGGCAAGCGCGATGGCAAATATGGTCAATCGTGAGCCTTGCATTTGCCTTCTCCTTTAGCACTTCGATGTTTTATGGCGCTACGCGCTGCCAAGCGCGGTCTCTTTCGCGCTC
>Ga0307380_10007874_pt1 | contig 13741 bp, 12 predicted proteins | sample UN3MG_FD_202239 | JGI IMG/M metagenome (GOLD analysis project Ga0307380, IMG submission 202239) | Soil microbial communities from Risofladan, Vaasa, Finland - UN-3 | ecosystem: Environmental > Terrestrial > Soil > Coastal area > Acid sulfate soil | place: Finland: Risofladan, Vaasa | collected... | reverse complement strand
GACCGCCGCCGGCACCGCCGCCAGGTCGTCCTCCACCAAGGCGGCGATCTGGTCGTCGGTCATCTCCACCATGATGCACCCCGGGCCGGGGTCGAGGCGCGAGTTGAGGGGCTCCATCGGCAGGTGCAGCATGACCTCGAACCCGGCCGCGGAGCACGCGCGGGCCAGTTCCCGCGAGCGCTCCACCCCCGGCAGCACCGAGAAAGTCAACGCATAGGGGAGCGCGGTGAATTCGCGGATAACGGCGGCGTTGTAGCCGACGTCGTCAACGATGATCGCCACCCGGCCGCCATCGTGGGGCAGCAGCGGGCGCTCCCGGGGCTTGGGTGACGGCCCCTCGGTGATCGGCCGGGCGGGGCTGGCGACGGCGGGCGGGCGCGCGTGGGCGCGCGCGCGGCGACCGCCGGTCGCGGGCGCCCCGACGCCGCCGGGTCGGGGCGCCGACGGCGGCGGGGCGGGAGGGCGTGATGCCCGCCCCAGCCACCACAGAACCGCGATCACCAGCAGAAATAGCGCGGCCAGGATCCACGGGAAGACGGGTCCGGCGGCGCGGCGCGGCGATGGGGTCGTCATCACGCGTTCACATCCCGGGCTGGGAGGGGACAGTTCCTTCCCACCCCGGGCCTGGGCGGTGCGCTGGGCGGCGGGGAACTGTCCCCTCGCGCCCGCTAATTGCGGGCGGCAATCTGCTGCCGCAGCAGTTGCAGGGCCTTCTGGTACTGCAAGTCGTCGGGGCCGTTGCGGGCGGCCTCCGGCGCGGTCTTGGCCGCCACGTCCGGCGTCACCCCCTTGTGGTCTATGTCGCGGCGCGACAGCGTGTACCACTTGGAGGTCGTCAGCGCCATCGCCGAGCCGTCGCTCAGGGGCAGAATGGTCTGCACCGATCCTTTGCCGTAGGTGGGGGTGCCGACGAGCCGGCCGACCTTCGCATCCTGGATCGCGCCGGCGAGGATCTCCGAGGCGCTGGCGCTGCCCCGGTTGATGAGCGCCACCAGCGGGAGATCGAACTTGCTGCCCTTGCCGTTCTCGTCGTAGAACGGGCGCATGGGTTGGCCGCGCTCCTGCACATAGACGACCGGCTCTGCGGCGACGAACTGGTGCACTACCTCGAGGCAGCGATTGAGCAGACCGCCGGGGTTGTCGCGAATGTCGAGCACCAGCCCGCGCATGTGCTGCGCTCGCAGCTTGCGCAGCCCCGCGGCTACCGCGCGCCCGGTGTCGTCGTGGAAGTAGTTCACCCGCATCAGCCCGATCCCGTCATCCAGCAGCTTGGTTTCGACCGTCGCCAGCTCGATGGGGCCGCGCACGATCTCTTTGGGCACGGGGGCGGTGGCCCCCTCGCGACCGAGCAGGAGTTTAACCGTGGTCCCCCGCTCGCCGCGAATTCGCTTGGCCGCTTCGCTGACGGTCATGCCGTCGGTGGGCGCGCCGTCGATCTTCAGCACCAGGTCCCCAGCCTCCACCCCCGCCTTGGCGGCGGGACTCCCGGGCAACGGCGCAACGATCGTCAGCCGGAAGGAGCGGAGGGGAATCTCCGATCCGCACGCGGGACAGCGCAGCCCCGGCGTGACCTTGGCCGTCTCGTCGTCGCCCTTGACTTCGGTCAGGCCGATGGTGGCGCCGATACCCTCGAAGCGTCCCTGGTTCTCCTCCTGGAACGACTGGTACTCCTGGGGGTCCATGAAGCGCGTGTAGGGATCGTCGAGCGCCGCCAGCATGCCGCGTATCGCGCCGTAGGTCAGCTGGCGGCGGTCCCCAACCGGCGATACGAAGAACCGATCAATATTCTCCAGCACTTGGCCGAACGTCTCCAGCGGTTGCAGGTCCACCTCGTCGCGCCCCTGGGCGCCGGAGGCGCCGGCTGCGCTCGCGACGCGGGTCGCTCTCAGCGCGCGGACCGCCTCCAGCCCGCCGGTGGTGCTGTCAGCCAGGATCTGAAACTGACGGCCGGCCATGAAGGACGCGACCATGACCACCAGCAGGGCGATGGTCAGGGCGATGCGATGTCTGCGTTGCATGAGCCTGCTGCCTCTCAATTCTATATGTGTGCGTCACGCGCGCCAGTGCGCGCGGCGGGACATCCCTGCCGGGATTATTCCATGGGGCGGGGGGCAGGCAAACCACGCCGCTGCCGGCCGCCACTCCCGGCCGGCGTCGGCGGCGACCCGGTCAGAGCCCGTAGATGTGGATACGGAAAACGCGCATGCGGTAGAGGACGAAGTCAACGGAGGGGTAGCTCAAGATGCAGCTATTGGTGAAACCGACCATTCCGGCCGGGCCCGCATTCGCCGTGGCCGTCAGCGCGTCGCCCGGGGCCGCCCCCGCCGGCACGAAACCGAAGGCGGGGCCGACGGGCGGCAGGGCGCCAGGTCCGCCATCATCCTCCCCTCCTCGCCCGCCGCCGCGACCGCCGAAGCTGATAGCCCCTCCCGGGGCGGCGGGCGCACCGGCTGCAGGAGTGGCCGGGGTGATCCGGCGTCCCGTTTCGCTGATGATCTCCGTGCGGTTGGGCCAGCCGTAGGTCCGCAGCACGTCGGCGAAGGTATCGCCGATCCGAATCCCCTTCTCGGTCTCGGCAACCTTGGAGGAAGCGAAAGTGCGCCACTGGCTGGCGACGACGTTGGTCACGTGGGCGTCTATCCCGCTGCCGGTCATGAGCACGCCGATGACCGCCGGGTCGCGGTTGTATATCCACTGAATCTGGTCCCCGCCGACTGCAGCCATGCGCACGGCGGTCGCCCATACCGGCATCTCGAACTCCTGCGTCCCGATGAAGCTGAACGCGTTGCCGGGCGCGAACATCGCGTCCGGCGTGCCGAACGACGGCGACGACAGGAGATCGTCCGGCGTGTCGCCCAGTGACACGCCCGCCAGCTTCATCTCCAGGCACAGCGCGGGGGACGACAGCGCCGCGACCAGCGCCACCACCACCGCGACAACCACCACCTGCTGCATCCTTGCCCTGCCCATTGCTTCTCTCCCCACCTTCGGCTGCTAGCTATTCTGAACCTCGCCCACCGCCGCCGCCACGGCCACCGCCATAGGTGGGAGCGACACCCGCCGCCGGGCCTGCGGCGGGCCGCGCTGCTGCCGCCGCCGTTCCTTTGGCGAGGGCGATGGTAGTCACCCGCAGACTCGTCAGCGTCAGCGTCAGGCCGGCGTTTGCGTAACGCAAGACCAGGTTGCCCCCCGCGCCCTGGGTCGAGTCGGGAAAGCCGTATTTCTCAAGCACCGCAATGTATTGGTCGCCGAGTCCTATGCCCTGCTCCGTCCGCGCCCCCCGGTACCAGCTGCCGGAGACGGTGATCGTCTTGACGCGGCCGGCGGCGTTGAGCCCGACGACGACCTGCACTGGGCCGGGCATGTTGTAGAGCCAATAGGTTGCGGTGCTGTCGTCCTCGACCACCACCGGCACGGTGGGGATCGCCGCGGGGGGAGCGAAGCTGCTGGCCGCCGGCAGCGGTGCGGGAGCGGCCTCCTCTACCTCACTACCGCGGCCGCCACCTCTACTCGGGACGAAACCTCTCGCCGGCGCAAGCGGTGCGAACCCCACCCCTGCGGGCGCTCCGACCGCCGCTAGTCGCGTCGGAGCCGTGAGCCCGTAGGTTACCACGGCCCCCGCCGGACCGAAAAAGTCCGGCGGGCCGTAGAGCGGTTCATCGAGGAGATCCATGGCCGGCTGGTCGAGCCGGATGCCGCCCAACTGTGCCTCGATCGCGTAGGCCCGCGGCGCCAACGCAAGCGCCGCAGCCGCGATCGCGAGTACCGTGAGGCGCCTGACCATACCAAGCCTCCTGTGCGCCATTTCTACACCCCGGGGATAGCGTGCCTCAATCTATCACACGCCCCCGGCACTGTCAACCCTTCTGACGCTCGCGCGGGCCCCGGCGTTCCCCCGCTGACGAACGCGCGCCAGGCGGCGCTCCATGGCGGGGTCACGGCTCGGCAGGCTAGCGCTGGCGGACGGTCAGGAACTCCGTCAGCTCGCGCAGCGCGTGCGCAGCGCCGGGCGCCAACTGCACCGACCCCAGCGCGGCCCACGCGCGCTCGTGCTTCTGGGCGACCAGGTCTTCCGCCTGCGCCAGCGCGCCGAGCCGCTGGAGCGCGTCCACCACGGCGGCGATGCGCTCCGGCGACGACGCGCCCTGCGCGGCGAGGATCGTCTCGCGTTCCTCGCCCCGCGCCCGCTCCAGCGCGCAGATGACCGGATAGGAGCATCGCTTGCGGCTGAGATCGGTGCCGACCGACTTGCCGGTCTTATCGGGGTCGCCCCAGATGCCCAAGAGGTCGTCGCGGATCTGGAACGCGATGCCGAGGTCGAAGCCGAATTGGCGAAACGCCGCCTGCGTCTGGTCGTTCGCGCCGCCAAACAACGCGCCGAGCTGTGTCGCGCACGACATGAGCGCCGCGGTCTTGCGCCCGATCATGTCCAGGTACTCGCGCGGCGACACCCGCGGCTGGTTGTGCAGCGCGAGGTCGTGCGCTTGCCCCTCGCACAGCCGCACGCAGGCCCGGCTCAGGAGCGCCACCGCCCGCAGGTGGCGGGTGTCCCCGGCGCCGGCGGCGCCCAGGTCGCCGAGGGCGGCATAGGCGAGGGAGTACATGCCGTCGCCGGCGTTGATGGCCTGGGCTTCGCCCCAGCGCCTCCACACCGTCGCCCGGCCGCGGCGCATCTCGTCGCGGTCCTCGATGTCATCGTGGATCAGGGAGAAATTATGCACCAGCTCGATCGCCGCCGCCGCCGGAGCCGCCACCTCCGGGTCGCCACCCACCGCCGCGCACGACAGCAGGCACAGCCGCGGGCGCACGAGCTTGCCCGCCGGTAGGGTGGCGGGCTTGCCCCCCGCCTGCGCCTCGGTCTCGTCCCATCCCAGGTGGTGGGACAGCATCGCGCGCAGCAACGCCCCCCCCGCGCCCTCCAGTCCGGCCAGCGCGGTGCGCATTAGCCTTTGCACCGCCTCCATGGGATCCGATGACACCTCTGCTCCTCCGGGGCACAGCGACCGCATCCGCCGGCAGCGCCGCTCCCGCGCCGCCAAGCTCACCCAGTAGTATAGTGAATCGCCGGGAGACTGTCGAGGGAGAAGCCTGCGGACATATCTGTGGCTTGTGCTCATGTGCGGGTGACTCCCATCTGCGCCCCACTCCGTCGTAACTCGCCTGGAGGATGCCGCCGGGAAGCCTCAGTGCAACAAACGTACGTCACCGCCACGACCGGTGCCCCGCAAAGCCCAATCGCCACGCCCCGGCGCATCTGGTACTCGGAAATGGGGAACTATCCCCGATTTCCTAATCTCTGGCTGCTCTCACCGCGCCCTGCTGCGGTACGGTCTCAGCCGCGTATCATATCTGCGTATTTCGAGTGGAGGTACTCGGCGAGTTTCTCTTCGTTCTGCTTGGGCACCGATATGAACGGCCGCCGCATGTAGCCGCACCTGAGGTAACCCAAGGCGTTGATCTTCGCCTTGTGGCCGCCGAGGCCATAGCCCTGCAGGAAGGGCTGGCTCGCGATGTCGCGCGCCATCTCCTGCCAGCGGTCAATCATCTTGAGCGCCTTGTCCCACAGGCCCTTCTTGCACAGGTCGTAGATCTCGACGGCGTAGTGCGGGATGCCCGCGCCGGTCATCGTGAAGAAGCCGCGCTCGCCCATCTTCATCGTGGGGATGTACCAGTCGGGCTCGGTGGAAGTGAACAGGCCGAGTTCCGGGAAGTTGCGGTGCAGGTTGCACCACAGCGACCAGTCGTAGTGAGCTTCCTTGGCGCCGCAGAAGGTCTTGATGTCGATGATGCCGCGGTAGGTCTCAACATCGTGGATCTGGGAGGTCTGGGGGTTGTTATAGATGACGATGCCGATGTTGGGGCACGCCTCGGCGAGGTCGTGCCAGAACTTGATCAGTTCCTGGCGGGTCAGTTTCAGGTAGTAGGGGCTGAGGTTCATGACGGCGTCGCAGCCGGCTTTCTCGGCGGCGGCGACCTTCATGATCGCCTCGTCGGTGTTGACGCCGGAGCAGCCGCAGACGGAGACGATGCCCGCGGCCTTGCACTCCTCGGCTAGCGCCTTTGCGAGGCGCTGGTGGTCGGGCCAGGAAATGGTGTGGAATTCGCCCAGGCTGCCGGTGGTGACGACGGCGTGGATCCCGGCGGCGGCCAGCTTGCGCACGTTCTCGCGAAAGGCCTGCTCGTCGAAGATGCCGTTCTGGTCGAATGGGGTTGGGGGAAGGCAATAGACGCCTTCCATCGCTTCGCGTGTAAGCATCAGATCATATCCTCCTCGTGAGTGGGATTCTCCGCCCGACGAGAGAGCGCCTTCACGGCGGAGCCGGTCGGGATTCACCCCAAGGATGAACAGGTAGATCCTTACCCCGCAGGCGTTGAATTTCCTTTGGCAACAAGATGTAGGAGTGATCTTCGAGGAAAGCAGTGGGCCACAGGGTGATGCGCGGTTTCGACATCGCTCTGGCAAGTGTGCACCGAGGGCGGGATGAAGTTGTGGGTCACCCGGCGCGCTTCCACGGTCGGCTTGAAGCCATGCGGGACGCCGCGGCGATCCTGACCGCCACCATACTCCGAGCCGTTGTCGGTCTGGAAGCCGACCTCGTCGAGCGCGACGCCGCAGGCGACGAGGTGGGCCATGACGCGCTCGGCGGAGACGCCCCGCTAGGCGGGGCACTCCTGGGCGTAGTCAACGAAGGTCAGGCTGCTTCTCACCTCGCGGGCGCTGTACTGAATCAGCGGCAGCCCCAGCGCCTGGGCTTGCGGCCAGTAGTAGGGGATGTCGTCGAGTTCCTTGGCATCGTGGCACAGCTTCGAGAACAAGGGCCAGGTGGCCTTGACGCTAGCGGGCAGCTCGAACTCGAGCTTGAGGCACGCGGCGCTGGTATGAGTTGTCGAATTGGAAAGAGAGGATGGCGGCCAAGCTATCGCCTATGCTCTTTCTACGCGCTTGCCGCCGAAGGCGTCAATGGCGCGATAGCCGGCCGAGTACTCGCCGTCGTGGGGCACGCCGGCGGGGATGAAGTACTCGTCGCCGGGCCCGAGGGTGATCGCACGGCCGCCGATGGTGCCGGCGAACGTGCCCTGCGCGACGATGGCATACTCGTCGAAGTCGTGGGTGTCCATCTCGCTGCGGCCGCCTTGCGCGCACTGCCAGATCACCACTTGGCTGCCGTCGGCGCCGTCGAAGACATAGCCCTCCAGGCCGCCGGCCTGCGAGGTCTGCTTCACCGCATTGGCCGGCCGCCGCATGAACTCGGGAAATTGGTTCACGGGAGCCTCCTTGGTCGGGAGTATTATCGGAAGTCCACGCCGTAGGCGACGGAGTTCTTGCCACAGATGCGCGGGGTGATGAACTTGGCCCTCAGCGCGCCGCCCGGGCACGGGAAGGGAATGCTTTCGGACTATCCCTAGCCCTCCAATGGCTGGCCGACGAGCCGCCCGGCGGTGAAGGTCGCCAACCCGGTCGCCCCGTGGCCGCCGCCATCGTCGTGGCGTTCCCGTGAGCCATAGTAATAGTACCAACGCTGATCGGGTAGTGTCAAGATTTGTGTGAGGGCTGGACCCGTTCCCAGGGCAGGGATTCACCCCGACATTGACAAGCCCCCGCCCTCGCGCTATCATTGCGCGAGGAACTGCCCAGGGGCAGGGTCCCTAACCCAAATGGTTCCCCCCGTTTGGGTTTATTTTTTCCGCCGCGAGCGGGGAGGTGCGAGCGTGCCCAGCACAGTCGTAGTCGGCGCCCAGTGGGGCGACGAAGGCAAGGGTGGCGTGGTTGACGTCTTGGCCGAGCGGGCGGATATGGTGGTCCGCTTCAACGGTGGCAACAACGCCGGTCACACCGTGTTCGTGGGCGAGGAGCACTTCGCGCTGCATCTGGTGCCGTGCGGCATTCTGCGCGGCAAGGCGTGCCTCTTGGGCAACGGGGTGGTGATTGACCTCCAGGGGCTGCTGGGCGAGATGCGCGAACTGGAATCGCGCGGCATCGCCGTGCGCGACCACCTGCTGATCAGCGAGAGCGCGCACCTGGTGCTGCCCTACCATCGCGCGCTCGACGCGGCCGAGGAGCAGGCGCGCGGCGCCGCCGCCATCGGCACCACCCTGCGCGGTATCGGCCAGGCCTATGCCGACAAGTACGCCCGCAGCGGCCTGCGCGCGCTTGACCTGACGCAGCCCGCGGTCTTCCGCGACAAGCTGGCCGCCGCCCTCGCGCACAAGAACGCGCTGCTGACCAAGGTCTATGGCGCGCCGCCGCTCGACTTCGACCAGGTCTATGCCGAGCTGGCGCCGGCGGCGCAGGAGTTGGCGCCGCTGGTGGCCGATATCGCAACCGTCATCAATCAGGCGCTCGACGACGGCAAGCAAGTCGTGTTCGAGGGGGCGCAGGGGACGCTGCTCGACATTGATTTCGGCACCTATCCGTTCGTCACCAGCTCCAACCCCATTGCCGCCGCCGCCGCGGTCGGCAGCGGGGTCTCGCCCAAGCGGCTGCACCGCATCGTCGGCGTGGTCAAGGCCTACACCACGCGCGTCGGCGCGGGCCCGTTTCCCACCGAATGCGAGCCCGAGCTCGCGGACAAGTTCCGCGTCCAGGGGCGTGAGTTCGGCACCACCACCGGCCGCCCGCGCCGCATCGGCTGGTTCGATGCGGTAGTCGCGCGCAAGGCCGCCATGCTCAACGGCATCGAGCACCTCGCCGTCACCCACCTCGACGTCCTCGATCAGTTCGACCGCATACCCATCTGTGTCGCCTATCGCTGCGACGGCGAACAGCGTCACACCTTCCCCACCTCCCTGGAGACCCTGGCGCGCTGCACGCCGGTGTACGAGGAGATGCCGGGCTGGCGCGAGGAGACGACCGGGGTGACGTCGCCGGCGGGGCTGCCCCGCGCCGCCAGAGCCTACCTCGATCGCTTGGCGGAGATCGCGGGCGCGCGGCTGCTCATGGCGCGCATGGGACCGCGCCGCGACCAGACCGTCGTCGTCGAGGCGTGAGGGGATGATCGCGGCGCCGGGCAGCGAGTCGCCGGCGGCCCGGCGGCGGCGGGTGGTTGCCATCGCCGCAGCGCTGGAAAAGGAGTACGCGCTCCCGCATTCCCCGCGCGCCAAGCCCTCCACATTGATCCGCCCGGGCGCACCGCCGGCGGGCAAGCCGCTCGACGTGCTGATCGCCACCATCCTGTCGCAAAACACCAGCGACGTCAACAGCGGCCTCGCCTGGGCGCGCCTGCGGGAGCGGTTCCCGTCTTGGAACCAGGTGGCGGACGCCGACGTGCGCGCGATTGCGGCCGCCATTCGCCCCGGCGGGCTGAGCAACGTCAAGGCCCCGCGCATCAAGCACATCCTGCGCCATATCGGGCGCGAGCGCGGCCGCCTCAGCCTCGATTTCCTCGCCCACATGAGCGACGGCGAGGCCCGCGACTACCTGTTGGCGCTGCCCGGCGTGGGGCTGAAGACCGCCAACGTCGTCCTGCTGTTCGCCCTCGACCGGCAGGTCTTCCCGGTGGATACGCACGTGCTGCGCGTGGCCCGGCGTCTGGGATTGATCGGGCCCAAGGTCTGCGCTGACCGCGCCCACGGCGAACTGGAACCGCTGGTCCCGCCCCCCCGCCGCCGCGCCCTTCACCTCAACCTTATCGCCCACGGCCGCCAGGTATGCAAGGCACGATGTCCGCAGTGCCCCCGCTGCCCCCTCGACCGCGCGGCGCTGTGCCCCTATCCCCGCCGCGAGCGCCGGTGGGTGTGATCGCTTTTCGTTGGTGGAGTTGACCGGAGAGGTGGCGCCGTGCATCCCGCGTGGCGCATAGGCGCCCTCGCCTGTGTCATCTGGCGACCCGACGAGGCGGGTCGCCCACACGGCGGCTAGGCCCAAAGGCCGCCGTGGCGGTCGCCTTGCGACCTAGCCACCGGGGCGGCCATGCTCCATGGGTTGAGCCTCATCCCAACTTCTCGAGGTCACACCCGCGCCGGTTACGACGACTGCTCGGAGGCAAGTGAATGCGCCGCGTCGTCCGCCGGCTGGCGGTCGAGGCGCGGGCTGTGGGCGGGCGGCGGGCCGCTGGCCGGCGGGTGCTCGCCGTTGAAGACGAAGCGACTGGATTCCTCCTCGAAGCCGGCGGCGAGGGAGGTCAACTGATTGACGAGGCCGGAGGCCTTTCGCATGCCCTCGGCGGCGTCGCGGGCGTTATCGGCGATGCCGCGGATGACCGCCACCACCTGGTCGCTGGCGGCGCGCTGCTGTTGGGTGGCGAGCGAGATCTCGCGTGCGGTACGAGTGGTCTTCTCGATCAGGGCGACGATCTCCTGGAGTGCGCTGTCCACGCCGCGGGCGAGCTCGACCCCCACGCCGACTTCCTTGGTGCCCTGCTCGGTGGCCATGACCGAGGCGCTGATGGCGCCCTGGATCTCGGCGACCAGAGACGCGATTTCCTCGGCGGAGGCGCGAGAGCGCTCGGCCAGGCGGCGCACCTCGCCCGCCACTACCGCGAAGCGCCGCCCGTGCTCGCCGGCAGCCGCGCTTTCGATGGCGGCGTTGACCGCCAGCAGGTGGGTCTCGGAGGCGATCTCCTGGATGATGTTGAGGACATCGCCGATCTTCTGCGAGCGGTCGCCCAGGCGCACCGAGGAGGCGGCGATGTTCTGCACCGTCTCGCGGATGCGGTCCATGCCCTCGAGGGCGGCGCTGACGGTGTGCTGACCGCCGATGGCGGCCGCCACCGTTTCCTCGGCGGTGGTCACCACCGACTCCGAGCGGTCGGCGATCCCGGCGGCGGAGGCGGCGAGCTCCTCCAGGGACGAGGTAACCTCCTCCACCGACACCGCCTGATCGACGGAGCTGGCGGTCTGCTGCTCGGCCAGGCCCTCGATATCCGACGAGGCGGCGCCGATCTGGACGATGCCGTCCTGCATGTGCTTGATCAGGGCGCGCAGGCTGCGCACCATGTTATTGAAGACGCCCGACAACTGCCCCATCTCGTCGCGGCGAGAGTCGTCAATCTCGAAGGTCAGGTCGCCCCGGGCCACGCGCTGCGCGGCCGTGACCAGTTGCTCGAGGGGACGAGTAACGCTGCGCCCGAGGGCGATCACGATCAGAATCGCGCACAGCACGACCCCGCCCGTCAGCAGCGCGGTCGTGCGCACGACCCCGGCAATGGCGGCGTTGACGCCGTCGTGGGACATTCCCACTCGCACCACGCCGATGCGCCGGCGCGCCGGCGAGGCGTCGGTCGGCTGCTGGGGGGTCTGCTCCGACAGCAACGATGACTCCAGCCCCGGCGTGTCGTCGGCGGTAGTGTATACTGGGGCGGCGACCTCGCATACGGTCACCCCCGACCGTACGCGGTACATGCGCGAGCGCGGCGCCTCAACCTGCTCCGCCCGCTTGCCGTCGTCGCGCCGGGACCTGACCTGCTGCGGCGACATGCCGGCGCTCGCCAGGACGCTGCCGTTGGCGTCCTCCACCCAGGCGTAGGCGACATCGCGTTCGCGGGTGATGCCGGCCAACTGCTGGTGGAGCATCTGCTGCGAGCCGACGAGCACCCCATATTCGCTGTTGTAGGCGGCGTTCTTGGCCAGCGCCAGCCCGCGCGCCCGCAAGCTCTCGTGGATCTGGCGTGACTGCTGGCGCACGAAGAACACTCCGAGCACCACCGCAGCCGCTGTCACCAACAGCGTGGCCCAGAGCGCAAACCGCGCGCTCAGGCCCAGCCCCAGGTTTCGCCACCGTCTAGTCAGCCGCATGTGCCGCCTACCTCGCTCCTGTGTCGCCCTACTTGAAGACCTTGTCCGCCGACCGCCTCAGCGTTTCGGGAACCGTCAACCCCAGCGCGCGCGCCACGCTCAGGTTGAGCGCGAGCAGGGACTTGCGCGGCCCGACCACCGGGATTCGCCCCGGCGCCTCGCCGGAGATGATGCGCAACGCCAGGTATCCCGCCTGGCGGCCGATGTCGGTGTAGTCCGGGTAGAGCGCCAGCAGCGCCCCCGCCTGCACCAGGTTGGGCGAGAATCCCGCCACCGGCAGGCCGTTGCGCACCGCGAACAGCAGGACGTACTTCGCCGACTGCGGGCTGTAGACCGTCGTGTCAATCGGGGCGTAGATGGCGTCCACCTTGCCGCGCAGCTTCCCCGCCGCCGCCGGCACCTCGGCCGCCGAGCGCACCGCCTGCGCCACCACTCGCAGCCCCACTGAGCGCGCCCCCGCGGTGATCTCGTCCACCTCGGGCTCACTGTTGGAGGGGTCGTAAATGACCCCCACAATTCGCACCGTGGGCACGACGCGCCGCAGCGCCTGCAGCGTCTCGGAGGCCGGGATCTCCAGGTGCACTCCCGTCATGTTGCCGCCGGGCCGCCCAGGGTTGTCCATGAGCTTGCTCTGAACCGGGTCCACGACCATAGCGAACACCACCGGAATGTCCCCCACCGCCTTGCCCACTTGTTGCGCCGCTTCGGTGCCTAGCACCAGCACCACCTGTGGCGGGTTGGCCTTGATCTGCGCTGCCACCTGGCGCGCCGCCGTGGAATTCGCGCTCAGGCTATATCGGGTCACGCTGACCTGCGTTTGGGCGCCGATCACGCTCATGAATCCCTGCTCGGCGGCATCGTAGCCAGACAAGGCTCGGCTCTTCACCACCGCCACGCGCGTAGATGCCGCCCACGACTCGGACACTGTGAGCACCAGAGCCGCGGCCGCGAGCGCGCAGCGCAGCACCTGAACCCAAGCGACGGTCCGCACCCGGCGCGCGGCGCGGGAGCCGGCAGGCACGGCGAGGCTCGCAGGCAACCGCAGGGGGGCGACTCCCAGGCCGATGGGGCCCGAGCTGCACAGCCGCCAGGGGGTGGCCGCCGACGCCTTGCCGGTCGGAGCCCCAGCGCCGTATGGTCGGCCGTAGGTGCATGGTCGCATGCTGCTCTCCCTGGTGCGATCCAGCGACTGCAATCGCAACCGCGCCCACGCGCGGAAGCGCACGAGGGGCACCCGGACCGCGCTCGCCGGGCTGCCTGGAGACCATGCATCTTTTCCACATTGCCGCGCTGAACTGAGACCCCGACTGGGCGGCTCTGTCGCACTGGCGCGCAAGCGCACCGCCCTTCGTCGGCGCGCGACGCCGCGGCGCGCCGGCGCAGGACGTCAATGCCGCTTGAATCTCGCCGAAGCCGTTGACAACTCATGGCAAGGCGGCCGGCGTTCACCCTCCGAACGTAGCGCGTATTATTCATACTTGGTGGCGCAAGCGTCTCGCCTCGAGCGGCGTCCAGGGGCATCAGGCTGGAATGTTGCCGACTTGCTATCGCACACAGATGTGTGCATACCCGCGCTTATGACCCTCTCCTGCGCGGCGGGTATGATCTCGAAAAGCAGGGGGCGCCCTTGGGCGCGGAGGTAGGGGCAAGGCATGCCTTGCCCCTACGAGGTCGTGCCCGGCGCGTCGCCCAACCATCCCCACTGGAATCGGTCACATCCGGCGCGGCTGCGAGTGGCCCACGGCGGGATGAACATCGAACAGGACTTCTGGCGGATGTTGCCGAACGACAAGCCGGACCGCAATCACATACGCCAGCACGGCGGGGGAGGAAACGTGCGATGCGCGGATGCTTGTGCGCCGGGTTCAGTGTAGTTCTGATGTTGGCCCTCACAGGCGGGGCGCATGCCCTGCAACTACGTTCCGGGGATACCATCGTCGTCGAGAAGGGCGTGACGATTGACGATGACCTGGTGGTGGCGGGCCAAGATGTAAGGCTTGAGGGCACG
>Ga0307380_10007871_pt1 | contig 13742 bp, 26 predicted proteins | sample UN3MG_FD_202239 | JGI IMG/M metagenome (GOLD analysis project Ga0307380, IMG submission 202239) | Soil microbial communities from Risofladan, Vaasa, Finland - UN-3 | ecosystem: Environmental > Terrestrial > Soil > Coastal area > Acid sulfate soil | place: Finland: Risofladan, Vaasa | collected... | reverse complement strand
TGATGGCATGGTGGACATCGCAGAAAAATTAGGATCTGATCCATCGAAAAGACTGTCTATCTATATGGGCGGAGTTTTAGAAGATGAAGAACGTTCAAAACGAATCGGTAAAAACTTCCTGATTAAACGTGAAAAGTAAAAGCCATACAAAATGCCCAATATGCTACACCGCTAACTCTCCCGCAACAGAAAACTACTATAGGTGCGGTGTTTGTGATTCATTCTATATGTTCCCAATAAAATTAAAAGACTATACGAATGGTTATTGGGACGCATATTACTATAGTGGAAACATCAACAATGACCACGTAGACCAGTTCGCTAACATCATAGCAAGGAAGAAGAAGGTTTTCAACGATTCAGTACTCGATGTTGGGGCGGGGCATGGATATTTTCTATATACTCACGGTGGTGAGGTTATGGGACTTGATAATAACGCAATTGCAATAGACAGAGCTAAATTAACTTTCGGCGTACATATAGATGAATTAGATGTAGAAGACCCCTTCACCATGATACAAATACAAGGAACCTTAAAAGTAAAGACAGTAACACTACACCACACTATCGAATGCTTTAGAACGCCAGTACAGACGATGAAATATTTAAAAACGTTTGCAGATGAGTATTTTCATATATTAGTGCAAAAACCAACTGTAACATCTTTGAAGCCAGTTAACTTCTGTCTATTTAATGTAAAGACCATTGAAGTCCTTTCGGATAAGATAGGGTGTGAATTAGTTGAATTTGAACAAAATGAAGATTATATAGAGGCGGTTTTAAGTGTATAAGATGTATAAATACGAATATTTTTTCAAGCCCCCATTAAGGAAATGCCAGTCGCTGTTTGGCATTTGTTTTCATGATGTTGTGTATTTTAAAGTAAATGCCAATGCAAAAAATGATCAAGAGTGGGGATTTATTAGATTGAGGAAGATTTGAAAACACAATCAATTTTTAAAAGACAAATTGGAACTCTATGTTATTTTCAAACATTATTTGCCCGAAAAAACACATCGATACCAATGTGGAGATGGTATAATGATAGTGGTGTTTGTATCGGGTGGAGTATTTTTAAAAATATTACGCCAGATTATGCAGCTAGACCACATGGAAATACTTATTCTTAAAGGAGATATATAGATGCCATCATCAAGACCAGAACCAATACCATATATAGCAAACAAACTAATAACAATAAAGCCTACGAGCGTATTAGACATAGGAATAGGATTTGGCAAGTGGGGATATCTAGCTAGAGAGTATTGTGAGATATGGCAACACATAAATACTGCTGAATCATATAAGAAAGAAAAATGGAAAACACGGATTGATGGTATAGAGATCTTTGCTGACTATATAACGCCTTTACAGCAGGAAATATACACAAATATATATGTAGGTGATGCGATTGACATCTTACCTAATTTAGACCATTATAATTTTATAATTGCTTCCGATATTTTGGAACATATGAATGGTGAAACTGGTACAAAATTTCTTGACCTTATAGTAGATAAATGTGATCATGCTTTTGTAGTGCAACCAATCAAAGTTCTCCCTCAAGGCTCTGTTTATGGTAATGTTGCCGAGACACATGTTTATGGGTGGAATGCACAGGAGCTCGAGCTATACGGTACCGTGACCGTGGCAGGAGGAGCTTACATACTTGAAATTAACAACATCCGTTGATAACCTGTGGAGAGATGTAGTAAAACTTCGTGCTGGTCATCAGTGCGAGCGCTGTGGAAGACGTGAAGAGCTTCATTCCCACCATATTATCAAACGAACCTATCATCCCACAAGACACCTTTTAGATAATGGTATATGTCTATGTGCAATTTGCCATGGAATAGCCCACGATCAGGAAGAGATATTTAAGTTGTGGGTCGCCAAGAGGCGCCCATTAAAAGAACTCGAAGAAAAGAAGCACTCCCAAGAAAAGATCGATCTATATTTAGAACAAGCCTACCTACTGGGCGCCAAGTACGCCTACACCAATCAACCAAAATTATCTAACCTATTTTAGAACGGACTTCTTGCCAACTTTCTTTCTTATTTTTAAATTAAGCATTCATCTATCTGTAATCTAAAAATCTAAATCTATCTTCTTCTATCGCTTCTTTGCGGAGGGGCAATGATAAGATCTTTATAATAAGACAAGTAATCATATAAGTCACTTTCTCAAAACACTTCTTGAGATCGTGTTTAATGCTAGGTACCATATGATTACTTGCATGAAGTCGTATTTTATAGGAGTTGGTAGTACTCAGTTCACTCGCTAGCTCGTGACCTAATCAACTTTTCTCATAAAAAACTTCCTTCATGTTTTAGTGCTCTGTGAATAATCAAACTGGATGCAGTTTACCATTTCTGTCCAGCAATTAGAAAAAAATATAGTAGGTTTTACCGCCAACCAATAAGGGTGGTGAAAGGGGTTGGTGAGACCAGGTTCGGTCAATCTTTCACTCTACTCACGTCCTTTAAATATGTCAACGAAATAATCTTGCCAGACTATTAAGCCAGACCCTTTACTTGGGGCATTTTTTAGTCAATATTAACGGGAGTATTTATGTCTCTCCAACATTTACCACATAATAGCTTGAAATTTGGAGAACGAAACTCTTTAATATACTTTATGTTCGTACAGAACATATACAAGTATTTTGTTTTTTCACTGCATTTAGAACATTCGCAGCCTCTTGTTTTTTTTACCTCATTCCATAGATACTTCAGAAATCGAATTTTGTTTCCATCTTCTTCATATTTCCACCTAAGTTCTTCTTGTCTCTTAGGATTTAATTTAAAAAACTTTTTCTTAGTAGTAAAGACTATTTCTAAATCTTTTTTATATTTGTTTAAGAACGTTCTGAATATGGTAAACTCTCTTTCGTCCAAAATGATTTCAATAGAGGTTTCCTTGTGAATTTTTCTTATTTCCCAAGCTTCTTTAGATTTATTAATAATCAAAACGGAATCCCTTGGTCAGGTCTGTTGTAGGCATAATCTGTGGCAAGATCATCAAGGCTTAATTCCTTAACAGGTGGACTTTTACTCATCATTGTGCCTTTTAAGCGTTTTTGTGAGAACACTACTTTATCCACATATTTTGGTGGGTACCACGAATTGCTAACATGTACACCATCATCCATTATATCACTAATAATCTGTTCTTTTTCACCCACATATGGCATTGAGGCATGGAATGGCTCTTCATTATTTGGTGATAGATATACCTTAACATCCCACTCTGGTTGCTGATATAAATTAGCTCTTTGTGCTTTTTCATTTTCATACATAGTAGCGGGGGCATGATTCGGACATGCGACCTCTGGGATATGAACCCAGCGAGATACCAGACTTCTCAACCCCGCCATTTGAAACAACATAACAAATAAATTAATAAAAGTCAAGAAAAAATTTGACTTTCTTAAATTATTGTCATATATTGTCCACATGAAAAGAAAAAACGAATCTATGATGGTACGCCAAGAAGATAAAAATGCCCATGGAGAACTATCTGTAAGTAATTATAGTATGGCATTTAACTTAATAAATGGTAAGGAAAAAATCAAGTTTAATGTTCCTATGGTTGATTTTAATATCTCTATGTCTTCTGACATGGGGCACACAAGTGCTTATCTGTGTGTTAAATTACCACTTAACGATGTGGAGAATAAACTCCCAAAGAATTTTGAAATTTCTAAGTTGCTTGATTACGACCTGCAGGCGAGAACAAATGTTTATAGTGGCAAATTTACAATATCACAATTAGATGTGTCGCAAGAAATGGATGGTGTGTCAAAAATAGGTTCCTTTACAATGCTTCAATATCCAAGTACAAGATATTTAGAAATAACAGGGAGTATACAATGAAAGTACTTTTATTGGGCGGTGGCGGATATTTAGGAACCCGTCTTACTGGTTTTCTACAAAACCTCAATATGGGCGTTACTGTTGTTGATTTATTTTGGTTTGGGAATTACCTGAAGAAGAATTCAAGTTATTATCCCCATGATGTTTCAAAAATTGATGACGATTTTTATGAAGACTTCGAGGTGGTTGTATATTTAGCGGGGTTGTCAAATGATCCTATGGCAGAATTTAGCCCTAAATTAAATTATATACACAATACAGCATATCCAATGATTTGTGCATCTCAGGCAAAGAAGGCTGGGGTGAAAAAGTTTATTTTCGCCAGCTCGTGTTCTATATATGGCGTGGGTAGAGGATGTGAGGAATGGAGCGAGCCTCACACAGACTATCCATACGGTATATCTAAATGGCAGGCGGAAAAGGGTCTTGAGCTTTTGAATGATGAAAATTTCCAAGTTATATCACTCCGCAAAGGAACATTGGGTGGTCATTCCGATAGGATGAGATTTGACCTTGCCGTTAATAGAATGTTTAAAACTGCCATGGTTGATAAAATAATTACTGTATATGATCCATTGGCGTTTCGCCCATTACTTGATATAACTGATGCTGTTCGAGCGTATTCACTGGCTATCTTTGCTCCCCCCGAGATTAGTGGACCCTTTAACATTGTTTCTGAGAATATGTCTGTGATGGATCTTGCAATTAGAATGAAACAGTATATGGAAAAAGAGGGTATACAGAGTTCTATTGAGATAAAGAATTTGAAGAAGAAAGAAGTTAGGGATTATAGTGCTAATTGGGATAAGGCTATGGATCAGCTCGGGTTTACTGGAAACAATACTATCGAAGTAACGATAGATGAGTTGTACACCAACCATAAGCTTAATGCATACTATTATGATGATCCAACCACAATAAATATAGAAGTATTTAAAAAGATAGAGGGTAGATTATGAAAATTGCCGTCATAGGCGCTAACGGTATGCTTGGTCAAGATATTGTTGAGTTCTTAACGTTAAAACACCAAGAGGTTATGAGCCTTGATCACGGGCAGATTGAAATATCGGATCCAACAACATTTAGTAGTGCGTTTGGTGATTGGATACCAGAGATAATAATCAATACGGCGTCATGCCCATTTGATGTATGTGAGTCGTCGCCATACCAAGCTTTTATGGTTAACGCTGTTGGTGCTGGTAATGTTGCTGGATATGCGAAAAGTATAGGGGCGGAAATAATTCACTTTAGTACGGACTATGTATTTGATGGTGTAAAAAACAGTTATTCTAATGAAGAGGAAAAGCCAGAACCAAGAACTATATTTGGAATTTCTAAACTTGCTGGTGAGCACATGGTTAAGATACATTGTGATAAACATTTCATCATACGTATTGGTGGGGTTTATGGATTGAACCCTAGTAGGGGAGAGGGAACTAACTTTATTTTAGAGACTATTCGCTTAGCTGGTGAAAGTGATGTTATGGAAGTTCCTTCTAATTACAAACTTTCCCCAACTTGGACGATGCAAATAGCAAAGAATATGGTTTTTCTTGCTGATACTAAAGAATATGGATTATATCATATGGTGTCGATAGGTGATTGTACTTACGCTGATTTTGCTAAATTAATAGTAGAAGAGTTAAGATTAAATGTAACAGTTCTTCCAGTTGAATTAGATTTAGGGAACGTTCCTAAGAATCTTTTGTTAACTAATAAGAACCTTGATGTTATTCGAGTAAATAAAATGGATTTTTGGGATCGTGCGTTGAAACGTTTTCTTCTTAATTTTGAGGCGCATTGATAGAACGTTTGTTTGGAAGTGCAATAACTTCTATTGCTGGTTTGGGCAAGGCATTTAGTAAAACATATACCGCTACTAAGACCCTGAATCAACATATGAATTATATTGCCTCTACCACAGGGTATAGTAAAATAGGAAAGCCAAAGATGAAACAATCTTTGTTTAAAAGCTCGAATGATGATTATGCTGAGTTTATGAAAAATAGGGAGTTAAATATATTTGGATGGCCCCGTGACAGCATATTATATTCGACGCATAGTACAACGAGCATGACGTCAACAACGAGCACACTATGATCATCATGATAGTAAGAAAACCAGAATCCATGTTCAAATCTAATGTTGTTCCTGCTCGGAGGAATGGAGAGTTAATGATTTCACCAAGACAGTATAAGACGGTTAAGGCATTCAGAGAATTACAAAAAAAATTGACAAAGATAATTTAAGGTATTATATTATGGTATTGTTAGATGAGAATCGTGGTAAAATGAAGTCAATATTTGTTAAGTGGTTGTTTACTGGATTTTTTACGAGCTTAACTTTGTTGGTAATGATTATAATTTATTTATGGGAGCTCATATGAGCGTTTGTGTGGCTAATAAGAATAAAAAACATAACTTCGAACCACGGTTTACTGAGAGACAAAAAAATCAAAATTTAAAAATTGATGACCATACATTCATGTCAGACGAAGGGGTTAGAAGAATAACTCTGTATGATGAATACATTTACGACATCTGTGTTTGGTGTGGTGAAAAAATAAGAAAGGAAACATGATGAAGAAAGAAATTTTTGCTGGACAATTGTCGGAAGAGGAAGATAACGAAGTTATCATTTCTGTGAACGACGAAGACGTAAGTGATCACTTTGTTTTCGATTTGGCCTTACTATCTAAAAATAAGAATTTTAGTTTTGTTGCGTCGAAAGATGTTGTAAGGGATTTCTTGAAAGCTATTCTCGATGAATCCTAGTGATATATGTGAGTATTACAAAGAAGACAAGGTTTGGATGCGTGGTGAGCAACGTACTATATGCGCTTACTGGAATTTAGATGATCATGGTTTATGCCGTCATGAGAAACACAATACTTGCATAGTCTACTTAGATAAGAAGGGAATAAGCGATCCTTGGATGGTTGAATTCATGGATGAAATGGGGTGTGTGTTATTGTAAAAATACTTGTCTCCGTAATTACGTGTCCACATTGCAATAAAGATTTGCATATTATAAATTGGAATAAAAAGCCATTTAAATGTAATTTTTGTAAAGAAAAAATAAAGGCACTAAATGTTAAAAAAAATGTTTAATCTTCAAAAGAAACTTAACTCACTCGCAATCGATAAAGAGCGTCACGATGGATTCTTTGAAGATCTTTGTACAAATGATGCACCCGCTTGGGAGGATCTTCGTATTAAATGGCTGCTTGATTTCAATCGTGCTCAGATGCACGAGTCTATGGAGTTCGAAGACTGTCTTCCGTGGAAATGGTGGAAGCACGGTTTGGTTGATAGGCAGAATCTTAAGGTTGAACTTGTCGATGAATTACATTTCTTTATTTCCAAATGTCTTGTGGCTGGAATAGATGCAGAAGAGTTGTTCAGGGTCTATAAGCAGAAATTAGACCTTAATATTAAGCGCCAGAACGATGGTTATAGAACTGGCGAGTACCAAAAGATAATTGATGGTGAAGAAGACAATAGGAGCATCAAATGAGTAAAAGCGATAAGTGGACAGAGGATGCTGCACTAAACTTTATTTTCAAAAATTGCTCTGTATTAAAGTCAGAGAGCGGCGTTATGTTTGTCAAGAACGGGACGGCAGGGAATGGGTCATTGGGAGCAATTGATTTCCTGGTTAATTATAGAAAACATCATATTGGTATAATTTCGGAAGAAAGATTCGAGGATATGAGAAATGCTAAATAATCAAGATATATTAAATGTTGTTTTAAATAACGGTGTTGAATTTATAATAGCCAATGTATCTATGGATAAAATAGAAGACGAAGGGTTAAAAGCAATGATCAATGAGTACCTTGATCTTAGAAAAAGAATGGTACAGTACATTATATCGGCTGTGGCGCCAAAACAAGAAACCGAACAGATAGAATTGGATTTAAAATGATCTTTTCATTTAGGGCGTGGGCTGAGAATATTTGTAGTCCGCATAATAAAAATGTATTTACAAGGCGCCTGTCTAGATTTACTATATTTCTAATGTTACTATTTATACCAATATTTCTATTCATGACGTCTATATGTGCTACACTAATTATGAGGGGCTGCGGTGTTTAAAATACTCCATACTGCTGATAGCCATTTCCAGCAGAATAGATTGGACGAGTGCGTCTCAAATGCAGATTTTATAGTTGAGTACGCACTTGAACACAATCCAGATGTTATAGTCCACGCTGGCGATCTATTCCACAAAAATACTCAAATTAATTCAAAAGAATATTTAGCTGCTATTGACTTTATCAGTAATTTGTCATATATTGCTCCAGTAATAATAATTAGAGGCAATCATGACCCAGAGGATTCTTTAAAAGTGTTTAATAAAATGCATGGTGTTTACTCATTTGGTGATTTAGACACCGTTACCTACAATGAAATGCGTGATGTTGAATACCCCGCCGTAGTTGAGTTTGGGTTAATACCATATCAAAAAACAACTTCGATGGAAGGTGATACCGTCGGTGACGCCCACCTTAATTCCTCTAAAGATTTAAAAAAATTCATATCAAATTTTGCAAAAAAGAAAAGTGACTTAAAGATTATAGTGGCGCATATATCTGTTGCTGGCGCCGAGCTCGCTAATAGTGAAAGGATCTTGGGTAATGAGGTTATGTTATCTCCAGATGATTTTACTATAGAGGGAATAAACGCAGCTATGCTTGGTCACATACATAGAAATGATCAGGATATATTGAAGGGTAAGCCAGTGGCGTATAGTGGTGCTCATTATAGAACTAGATTTGACGAAGAGATGCAACCTGGGTTCTGTTTTTGGACGTTTGATGGTGAAAAATTTGAGACTGTCAATAGAGAGTTTATTAAAACCCCAGCTCGTGATATGGTTAAGTTTGAATTAAGTATAGAGGAAACAAGGGAATACATGAGTAGTGGAAAGTTTCCTTTTGAACTCTTACCTAACGCCGATATGAAGGTGATCTTTTCGGTACCAGAGGGAATGGCTTCAAAGCTTGATAAAGAGAAATTTAAAAAGGATATGGATTTAAAGTTAAGCAATTCTACAATTAAAGTTTCTACTATCGTGGAACCAAAGTCGAGCGTAAGAAGTGAAAAGATAGCTAAGATGCAGACAAAGTCCGAAATATTTGAAGAGTGGGCTAACGTATCTAAGGTTAAGCTTACAAAAAGCATTAAGGAAAAATTTAATGAGCTGGTAGAGAGTTTTGATGATTGATGCATATCAATATATTACTTCAAAAGCACTGGATGGATATAAATTTATGGCTGGAGCAAATATGATATACCATGGATTAAACTATGAAGAAATATCATTGACGCCACATAAAAAATCTAAACAAATAATTTACGGAGAAACATATGGCGATGATTCGTTTGAAGAAGGATGAAACATACTATGTTGCTAGTGAACATTATGGTTTAAACAAAAAAGAATCTTTGTTTGCTGTAAAGGTATTGCGAAACGACTATAATAAGTTCTTCGTATTTTACGTTCCGTCATATCCATATGCGTCATATGATGAGATAAGACGTGATCTATACTAGAAACATATACCTGAGCAACAGTGGACATTCTGGCGTGTCTTGGGTTTCTCGCAGTGGTGGGTATGATAATTAAATGAAGAAAAGAAAACGCCATTCACCGTTTGCAATAAAACTAAATTGGATTGGATACTCGATATATGGTTTCTTACACACTTAAGGAAGAATATTTTAACACACACTTTAATCCATTTTTGAAAAAGGGTGAATCCATGTTTGTGAGGAGAATAAGATCACGCTATTGGATTTATCAATTTGTATATAGGAGATAAATGGAATACAACACTTCAGATATTAAGTACGCAAAGAATCAAATCAATGATATGCTCGTAGACATACTTGGTGTTCCTAAGAAGTATGTTGGCGGAAGATCGTTTGGTGGATACTGGTCACTGGTTAACAAGTGGCTGTTCAAGGATAAATATGATCTGCCATATATCTATTTTGTAATCAATAGAATCCACTATAAAAACGTCTTCAATGGAAAGACAAATGCTGGCTTTATAGAGGGGGCGCTAAGAAGTAAAAACTGGATAGAATCATACAATGCAGAGGAGCATGTTCTTCCAGCTGGCGGAGAGCGAGACAAGCTATTGGGGGCTGGTCATACAATAGAAACACTACCATCACACCTACTCACAAGGGAAGAGCGCAAGAATCGTCGTGAGGAAGAAGTAGTTCCAATCGGTGGCGTTACCGACTCGGATAGGGAGGCATTGACAAGTCTTTTAAGGAAAACTGGGGGTGCATTTGGAAAGTGAGGTAATGGTTGTTGAGGACGGATTTTTGGGGGCTATATTGATGGATCCAAAAAACATTGACTTTATGGGTAATGTAAATGAAGACTGGTTTACCTCTAGTTCAAGAGCTTTAATATTTAATAGTATAAAAGACCTCTATGTTTCTGGTAAAACAATAGATACGATAACGGTTAGGTCTAAAATATCAGATTCAAAGTTTGTATATAAAGATGACACAATAAAAGAATTATATGAAATACTTAAAAATGAAGATATAAATCCAGGAAACTTTAAATCATATCAAGAAGAATTAGAAGAGAAATTCTTACAAAGATCTATGTCTCTTTCCTTAAAAATTTCTATATCCAAGATTCAAGAAGCGAGAACGGGACATATCAGAGAAACTATAGATGAGGTTGAATCGGATTTATTTAAAGTGTCACAGAGTGGAGAATCAACCAACAGTACAATTAGGCTTGGCAATATTGGCGTTGAATACATGAAGAAACTTCGTAATATACGTGAGAATGGCGTCGCTCCATTTGTGGCTGAAACGGGACTAAGAGATATTGATAGATTGATTGGTGGCTTTGTTAAAGGTGATTACGTTATATTAGCCGCCCGCCCCAGTATGGGAAAGACAGCACTTGCTCTGCAAATCGCACGTAACAACATCGGCAAGGGTCGTTCGGTTGGTTTTATATCTCTTGAAATGTCTTCTGAGGGCATATTTCTTAGACAACTCAGTTCTGTTTCGAAGATAAATAGTATGAGGATACAATCTGGGCAGATAACGGAAATTGAGTTTGACAACTTATCTAGTGTTTGGAAACAAATTAATGCAGACCCATTCTATATAGATGACAAAACACCAATTAATGAAACAACATTACGTGGCGTGGCGAGAAGAATGGTTTCAATGCATGACGTAGAATTTATTATTGTTGACTACTTACAGTTAATGGACTCCAGTAGTGGTAAGGAAAACAGACAGCAGGAAATATCCACCATATCGAGAGCATTTAAGAATCTTGCAAAGGAATTGAAGATACCGATTATGGCGCTGTCACAACTATCAAGGGCTGTAGAAGCCAGAAACCCACCGAGACCAATGATGTCTGATTTAAGGGAATCTGGTTCTTTAGAACAAGACGCAGACATAATACTTTTTATATACAGACCAGAGTACTATAACATAGACGCTTTTCCAGATGGATTCCCCACAACTGGGATAGCGGAAATAATTGTGGGGAAGGCAAGAAATGCCGAAACAGGTTCTACTAAGACGATCTTCATGAAAGATATTGGAAGATTCGCAAACTTAGCTAGAGAAGACATTAACTGAGAGGAGTTCATTATGAATTTGAATGAAGTAACATTGTGTGGCCGTATGGGACAAGACCCAGAGGTTTCTTTTACTGCTAATGGTGATGCTGTGTGTAATATATCGATCGCTGTCTCTGAGTACTATAAGAAAGACGGTGACACGGAATTTACACAAGACACAACGTGGGTTCGTGTAACTGCATGGCGTAGACTCGCTGAGCGTATTGCAGCCGTAGCCAAGAAAGGTACGGAGGTAATGGTTCAGGGTAAACTGCGTGAAAAACAGTGGGAAGATAAAGAAGGGAACAAGCGTTCTCAAACTTTTGTTCTCGCAAATCGTTTGGACTTTGGTGATGGTCGTATCATCCAGGATAAGGATGAATCACTTCCGAAAACGCAAGCGCCAAAGAAAGAGGCACCCGCTAAAGATGGTGAAGAGGAGTCGGATTTACCCTTTTAACAAAAAGGGAACTTTACTATCTTAGATTCGTATACCCCTTTGAACACTAAAAAAGGGGTATATGCTATGGAAAAAACATGTAGAAAATGTGGGAAGATTAAACTGGCAGAAGAATTTTATATCCATCTTCAAATGTCTGACGGTAGATTAAATATTTGTAAGGATTGTGTAAAGCAACGTGTAAAAGAAAGGGAGCGCAGACTTAGTAAGGATCCAGATTGGCTTATTAAAGAACGTACCAGGGGGCGGGATAAATATCATCGCCTATATAAGGGGTTCGGTGCCAATGGAACAACAGAAGCTAAAAAAGCGTGGGCAAAAAGAAATAGATTAAAAATTGCAGCAGGAAGAATGGCTATAAGGGCTTTAGGTGTTGGAAGATTGATAAAAAAACCATGCGAGGTTTGTGGGGATGAAAAAGTGGAAATGCATCATGATGACTATTATAAACCAATAGATGTTAGGTGGCTTTGTATTAAACATCATAATGAACATCATGTAATCTTAAGAGAGAAGGAACTACGTGAAAGAAAAGAAGTGGTCTGATTTAGCTCAATATGAATATCCAGAGGCGGCTGGTTTAGTCGCCTCCAAGGATATAATAAGGATGCTACAGGACAGGTTAATTACAAAAGTTAACTTACTGGCGTGGAACGCACAGTTTATAGCTGACCTCGATATTGAAGTTAGTGCAATTGAGTCTTCCATAAGCCTGCTTAACACAAAGAAAAAATATCTTATCAACCACCATTTAACAAAGTCGTTCGACAAGATACCTAATTATTACAAAAGAAGTAAGGATCTTATGGCGTCTTGGATTGAAGAGAACTTGGTTAAAAATGATATAATGACCTTTAATGATAAGATAGAAAAAAGTGAAGCAAATCTTTTGGACGTTAAAAAAGAGTTACTTACATATAAATATAAATATGAGGTTTTACAGAAATCAATAGACGTCGGTATCTGTCTAGTAAATTCAATGAGAGATAATGAAGGATGACCTTTACAATATAATGCGTGAACAGGACAGAATTGCAAGGCAGGCCGAGTTTGACACCAGAAGAACGATTTTTCTAATCGCTTTTCTTCGGGTTATAGAAGTACATGAACATTCTATCCACACGTCTAGACACTCAGACAGGGTGGCTACAATATCTCATCTTGTGGGAAAGAGGATTGGGTTGCCCGAGAGAGAACTGGGACAGCTGTGGAGATGTGCTTTACTTCATGATCTAGGAAAGGTTGGTATCTCCTCTGAGGTTATCTTGTCGGATAAAAAGCTGTCAAAGATTGAGCGTGGCTTGGTGAGGAAACATCCAGAATACGGGGAAATGATACTTAAGGTTGCACCATTCTTTAAAATAGAATCAATGGTGGTAAGACAACATCATGAGCGCTTTGATGGCATGGGTTATCCAGATGGTTTATCGGGTAAGAACATACATTTATTTGCAAGAATAATCCATGTTGCAGATGTTTATGACGCACTCGTGGCATTTAGGGGATACAAAGAACTTTGGGATGAAGGAAGGGCAGCAAACCTCATCGCAACACAAAGTGGTAAAATGTTCGACCCAACCGTGGTTAAGGTGTTTTTAGAAACAATGGAGACCGAACGATTCAAGGGTCTCTATAACGACCCAGAAGTTTACTCTGTATATAAAGAAATGGTAAATGAGGATTGGAGATAACGTATGAATGTTATGGTGGTAGGTATTTCGGGCAAGGCGGGCCATGGAAAAGATACTTTGGCCGATCTAATTATAGAGGAACTATCTAATCATG
>Ga0307380_10007870_pt1 | contig 13744 bp, 14 predicted proteins | sample UN3MG_FD_202239 | JGI IMG/M metagenome (GOLD analysis project Ga0307380, IMG submission 202239) | Soil microbial communities from Risofladan, Vaasa, Finland - UN-3 | ecosystem: Environmental > Terrestrial > Soil > Coastal area > Acid sulfate soil | place: Finland: Risofladan, Vaasa | collected... | reverse complement strand
GTGGCATTAGTACAAAAAACAATGTGTAGATTTTGTTATAAGGAGCAACCAGAATTAAATTTATTCTGTGTGAGTTGTAGCAAACGTGATTGGGACTTGAAACCTTAGGTTCCAATTAATCGGGGGAATTTTTTTATTTTTATTAAAGCAATAATCTATATTTGAATATTTTTTGGTATTTAGATAAATCGCTTCTTAGATGAATTGTTTTTTACATGGCGATAGTCAGGCAAGTTACAATTCAGCAATTTTTTTTCTATTGTAATAAAATGGGAAATTTAGAAACGGGTTATCATTCTATAAGAACGAATTTTTTTATACCTAAAGATCTAATTTTTTCATTATTTTTTGTAAATTAGTTAATATTTCAAACTTAATTTAATTTTTTCATGGATGAGGCTAAAAATTGAAGATCTTGTAGACTTGGGGGGCGACCATTGGGAAACTACAGATTAATTTTCTTATTGAAGAAGGACTAAAGCCTGAACATTTTTTACTTGATGTATGATGTGGAAGTTTAAGAGATGGTATTCATTGAATATCTTCAAAAGGATCATTACTTTGGTGTAGATAAAAATTTTGAATTTATAGAAGGCGAAAAAATTGAACTTCAACAAAATAATTTATTATTTAAGAATTCTGTTCTAAAGATAACTAAAAATTTTGAATTTAATTCACTCAATTAATCCTTTGATTTCTCAATCCTCCAATCAGTTTTTACTCATTTAGATCAAGATAAAATTAAACAGAATATAATCAATATAGATAAAATCCTGAAAAAGGATGGAAGGTTTTATGCTACATTTTTTGAGAGATTCCAAACTAATCATGAAGATTCTATTATTCATAATGTAATCGATGGAAAAATAATTCCAATTGAAGGAAAAAGAACTCATTTACCAAATTATTTACTTTCAAAAGATTCGGTAAAAATCGATACGATTGTATTTTATCCTCCAGATTTTGAATCAGAAAATTTCCTATTTAATTTCAACAGTAAATTAAAAGTAATCAGAACGGATTAGAGATTCTGAAATATATCAGGTTACCTTAATGGAGTATTTTGATTTTTATATTCTTTAGTTATTTCTAGAGGTTCACCATACATCTTTATTTTCCCTTTATCTAGCCACAAAGCTTTGTCACAAAATTGATTTATTTGTTCAAGATCGTGGGTTACATATACAATTGTTTTACCGTTACTTTTAAATTTCATGAATGTTTCAAAGCTTTTTTTACGAAATCCAATGTCTCCAACAGACAACATTTCATCAATAAGTAAGATATCAGGATTTACCTCTACTGCAGTAGAAAACGCCAGACGAGTGTACATTCCACTAGAGAAATTTTTTAATTTAACATATAAAAAATCTTCAAGTTCAGCAAATTTAATTATTTTTTGAACTCTTTTTTTAATTTCTTTTTTTGAAAAACCTAGTATCACTCCATACAAAATAATGTTGTCATATGCTGTCAATTCGCCATTAAATCCGGCACCTAAAGCCAAAAAAGGAATGATGTTTCCTTTGGTGGTCACGTTACCGCTATCTGGTGGAATTATTTTAGATATAATTTTGAGAAGAGTTGTTTTCCCACTCCCGTTTAATCCCAAGATTCCTAACATCTCACCTTGTTGCACATTAAATGAAATGTTATCAAGTACGGTTATTGTATCATGTTTATTTTTCTTAAAAAAAAGACGAACTAAATCAAAAATAGAATCTTTTTGTTCCTTAATGATTCTAAATTTTTTTGTTACATTTTGAAATTCTATAATTTTTTGTTCATTAATCATCATAATCTCTCCACTAATCTTAGATTTTTTTTCTTAAACACCAATAATCCAATTATTAAAACAGAAATTGTAGAAGATATCATTATTAAACTAGATTCCAAGGATGGTAAGGTTTGATATAAAACTACATTATGAGCAGATTCAATCATTGGAACCAATGGATTTATCATTAATATCCAATGGAATTTTTCGGGAATCATATCAATGGTATAAAGGATAGGAGAAAGGAAAAATCCAGCCTGTATTGCAACTTGCCAAATAAATTGAATGTCACGATAATATACATTAAGAACTCCTAAAAGTAATGAAATTCCGATTGAGAAAAATAATAAATTTATTACAATCAAAGGTAAAATTAAAACAGTGATAGGTGGAATGAATTGTAATCCAATCAAAAAAATTGCAAATACAATAAATTCAAAAGACATCATAATGAAAGCGGCTAAACATGAACTAATTACAATTAATTCCCTTCTAACGTAAACGTGCAATATTATATCAGCTCTGTTTACTAGACTAGAAAGTCCAGCTGAAGTTGAGCGAACGAACATAAACCATAAAATTAATCCCAGTAACAGGTAAAGAGGGTAATTCTCTATTGCACTCTTAAATACCAATGAAAAAATAAAATATAATACTGATAACATTAATAGAGGTTCTAAAAACGACCAAAAAAATCCCAAAACTGAATTTCTATATCGAAGTTTAACATCAGTAATAGCAAGTAGTACTACCAAAGAACGTTTTTCCCATAATTCTGTTAACAAATTAGTTGTCAATGATTATGTTTTTTATGAAAATACCCTTTCAATATAATCTATCGAGATTATCTACTCAAATCAATTATTAGTTAGATTATTTCTTTGACATCTGATTGAAACCCAAATTCATTCATGATTCAAACAAAGATGAAGCTACTACAGTAATTGAAGTTTTTGATGATTTGGTTTATCAACCTATAGTTGGTTCGATTTTGGGTTGACAGATTGTGAAATCATTGTGGATGTTGGAGCGTTAATTGGTTCTTTTAGCTTATGGTTCAAGAAAACATCTCACCAACAGAACAAAAATCAGAGATTTCAGAAGTAAAAAATCTAATACTCGATAGAACAAAAATTGATAGAGAAGCATACTCTTTTGCTAACAAAATATTTGATTTTAGATATGAGTAAATGGTAAATGAGATAAAAGAAAAGTACTATAACCAAGATTTTGACAAGATGGAATTAACCGATGTTATTTTTGAAATGCTTAAGATGGATTTTGATCATTGGAGCGTTAAATTAAATTAGCCCCCATTCTTGGATTAAATATTTTAATCAGTCTAAAAATTATTCAGATGGTAAACGCTACATAAATTAATAGATAAATAATTTTCAAGATATGGCAATAAGGATTGCAATTGCTGTTTTATCTGCACTTGTTTTGGCTTTATTAGTTATTTATTTGGTTAATGAATCCTATGCATCCCAGTTTGAATATCAAAATATGGAGAAGTGGGAAAAAAGGTTTTACACTCAAAATTTTGATCCAGAACAAAAAAAGATCTTTTTGATTGGTTCAAGTCATACTGAAAAATCAGACACCATTTTCATTGAAAAGTCTTTGATGGAACAGAGTTATGATTATGAGGTTTATAATTTAGCCTATATGGGAAGTCAACCTGCAACCAGAGTAAGTTCAATTGATTTAATAATTCAAACCAAACCCGACCTGGTAGTTTATGGATTAGAGTTTTTGTCGTTTTGGCCACATCCCTTGTCAGGATCCAGTCAATCTTTAGAAACTGTTAAGCAAAATACAGAGTCATTGTTACCTGAACCAAAAGAATTATTTTCAAATGTAACTCAAGATTGGGAATCCAATTTTATTGATTTTGAAAATTTTAAAAATCCTAAACTTACAACTTTAAAAATTATCGATGTTATTAGAGGAGAACATAAATTCCAATATCAGGGAGGAAAACATCCCTTTGGACCTTATGGGCCAGATAGAGTTATGACATATGAAGAATTACAAAAAAACGTAGAAGAGTTTCCCTTTCTTCATTTTGTAGATAATGATAGTAAACATATAGATGCGATGAAGAAAATGATTAAAAAATTTCAGGAGAATAATATACCTGTAATAATTTTTACTACTCCTCATCATGAACTATATTTGAAAACTATTTCAGAGCAAGACAAGAAAAATTATTTTTTGATAATAGATAGTCTTGTAAAGGAATTTGGCATTAAACATTATGATTTTCATGATAGGTATTCAGACCTTGAAACTTGGGCTAATGGCGATCATATTGCTGGCATTTCAATTGGCTCAATGGCATATAGTGAGGATATTGTAGAAATAATAATAAAAGAGATTAATCAATAATGCTTTTCAATTCACTTGATTTTGTTATTTTCTTTAGCATAGTTCTTGCAGTAATCGTAATTATTAAAAATCGGAGTTTTCAACACCTATGGCTTTTAGGTGCAAGTTACTTTTTTTTCTACTATACCAGTAATTATTTGGTAAGTCTGCTAATAATATCCACTTTATTAGATTTCTACGTAGGGAAAGCCATCTGGAAAACTAATGACATCAAACACAAAAAAATTTTATTAACGATAAGCCTAGCTGGAAACTTAGGTCTTTTAGGGTTTTTCAAATATGCTGACTTTAGCATATCTCAATTCAACCTTTTAGGAAATTACTTTGGCTTTAATGAAATTCCTTTTTTGAATTTAGCCCTACCAATAGGAATTTCATTTTACACATTTCAAACAATTAGTTATACAGTTGACATATACCGAGGAAAATTAACTCCGAGTAAAACATTAAAAGAATTTGCTTTATTTGTTACATTTTTCCCACAATTAGTCGCAGGACCAATAGTAAGGGCTTCAACATTTTTGCCTCAATTAAGAGAAAAAATGGATTCGATAAATACAACAGGTAAATTGCGTCAGATTATCCTCCAAAATTCTAACCTGAAGTTTGGAATAACCTTAATGGCGTTTGGATTTTTTAAAAAAATGTTTTTTGCAGATAATATTGCCCCGTTGGTAAATGATATTTTTGCTTCGCCAATTGGTAGTGAATCCTTTACAATAATTCTTGGAGCCATTGGATTTGGCGTGCAGATCTATTCTGATTTTTCTGGATATTCAGATATCGCAATAGGAGCAGCCTTGGTAATGGGATTCAAATTTCCTTTAAACTTCAATAAACCATATTTTGCTATTTCTCCATCTGATTTTTGGCGAAGATGGCATATTTCTTTATCATCGTGGTTGAGAGATTATCTGTATATCCCGTTAGGAGGAAGCAAAAAATCCAATAACCGAACTTACTTTAATTTAGCTACAGTGATGTTTCTTGGAGGTCTTTGGCATGGTGCCTCGTGGAATTTTGTCGTTTGGGGAATGTTACACGGTTCATATCTTGTAATTCATAGATTTCTTAAGCAGAAATTTCCAATATTATCAAACAATTATTTTTTTAAGACATGGCCAGGTAAGATTTTTTCTATTTTTATAACACAATATTTAGTTTTTCTAGCTTGGATCACATTTAGAGTTGAAAACTTTGATCATTTAGTATACTCGGTAGAAAAATATGTAATATTAGATTTTCAAACGACTAAAACTTTAGAGGTAATTATCGATCATAAATTAGAAATAATAATTTTAATCCTTTTCTTCGTACTTCATTTTATATCGTACAAAAAAATTGAATTAAAAGATAAAATTTCTAATTTAAGATTGCCTTACTGGTTTCTTTTCTTATTAGGAACAATAATAGTAATATTATTATTTTATGATGGAAATCCTATTGATTTTGTATATTTTAAATTTTAAATTTTGTTAATAAAGTACATAGTAATTATTCTAATTTATTATGTAATGAATACTTAAATTAAAAATATTAAATTTCATGTACATGGTCCATCCAATAAAAAATAAAGCCTTCGCTAGACACCACATAAATAATCAAACTTTATATTTTTTACATATACCAAAAACTGCCGGAACTACATTAATTACAATTCTAGATAAATACTACAAACCAGAAAGTATCCTCAAAGCTCATTCATGGAATGAGTTGTTGCCACAATTACCTTTAGATTTTTCAAAATATAGATTTGTTAGAGGTCATTTTGGCTATAGTATTGTAAGATTAATTCCAAAAAATCCAACGTGTATTACAATGCTAAGAGATCCCATAGAGTTAATGATATCAGCCTACAAAATGCTTAGCCGACAAAAGGATGATATTGAAAGGTTCCATATTCCAACGGATAAAAATTTATCAGAGTTAATAGAGGGTCCATATTTGGAAGGGTTAAAAAATCCACAAACTCATTGGTTGGTTATAGAACAAGATATTTTGAAAAGAACCGAAAGTTTGAATAAAAATCAATTACAAAATTATAGACCTAAAGAAGATGAGAATCTTTTGCCAAAGATATCGTATGAAAAATTCTTAAAAATTGCAAAGAAACGAATATCAAAATTTGCCTTTGTCGGTATTGTTGAAAAAATGGAGGAATCGTTATTTTTATTAAATTATACTTTTGGATGGAAGCCTATACGTAATACCGTAAAAGAAAATATCTCAATTGATTCAAATATCAAACTTACAGATAAGGCGATGAAAAAATTGACAAAAATTACAAAAATTGATCAAAAACTTTACAAGTATGCAACCAATATTTTTGAAGAAAAATATTCAAAAATGGTAAAAGATTTGCACCAAAAATATTATGAGTCAAAATTTAAGAATATGGAATCTAACGATATAATTTTTGAGATGTTGAAGAAAGAATATTTAAAAAATAAAATCACGGATAAATTTTAAATTATTATTCTAAAATTCATAAATAGGCTGTATAGTATTAAAAAAATTGTTAATTAGAGTTTTAAAAGAAATTTTGAAGCAAGATGGGGATGTTAATTCAAAGATCAAAAAATTGATACAATTTAAAAAATTTTATAGGAATTTAAATGAAGGGATTAAAAACCGAAGTATTTTTCATTATTGTAAAAATCAAAATATAGAACTTGAAGAATTAATTTCTAGGTTGAATAGAGAAGATATAGATTTAATAAATAAATTATTTAAATATGATGTTAAAGAATTTTTAAAAAAAAATAATTTATCAAAAAGTCTTAATTTTCAAAAAAGAAAATTTTCAAATCAAATTGGAATCAACACAATATTTGTAGAAACACCCCTAATTGGTTTGTGGACCACAGGAAAATCAACTTTTTATGTTCCAACAAAAATAAATCATGACCATAAAATTATGATTGAAATGCAAAGTATACCTCCATTAAATTGTGAAGTTGAATTTGATGGTAAAATGGTTCATAATGAAAATTTTTCTAAACTCACAACAAAAAAAATAAATTTATTTATTTCTTCCTTGGATGTAGTTGATTCAGTTTCTGAAATTTCAATTAACACTGACAAATTATGGCTGCCAAATGTGATTTTAGGAATAAATCAATCTGTCAAAATTGGTATTAAAATAAATTCGATACTTGTTATTTTTTAAAATTGGAAATTACTTTCTTACATATTTCTTCAAATTTTTTCATATTTTCTTCTGAGGTAAATATGGAAGATTTGATTTTTCCGTTCACACCAAATTTTTTACCAATTTTTGGATTTTCCAATAAATAAGTAATAGACTTTTCAAGTTCGGCAACATTTCCAAACTCAGTTAACAAGCCATTTTTGTTGTGTTCAATTACCTCCATAATTGATTTTAGGTTACAACCTATTACCGGTTTAGAGTGTATCCAAGCTTCAACATAAACCAATCCAAAAGATTCACTGTTTGAAGGTAAAACAAAAATATCACATATGGATAGTGCTTCATTCTTTTCTTTCTCACTGACAACACCCAAATCTATAATATTATTTCGATATTTGGGATCTAGTTTAGAGAAAAAATTCTCAAATTCTGAACTAGTTGATCCGATCAAAATTAATTTAACTTCTTTATTTTTTTTCCAAATTTGTTTCATTGCATTGATAAGATGAATGATTCCTTTCATCGTTGATTTATTTCCAATAAATAAAACTATTTTCCCACCAAAATTTTTTAAATATTTTGAACGGAATTCCCTAAGTTCCAATTTTATATTATGGAAAGGGATTATAGAGGGGGGGATAACTATAATTTTCTCTTTGGGGATGCCATTTTCAATTAAAATCTCTTTTTCTGATTTCGATAATGTAATTATGGCATCAGAATTATTTAGTATTGTAAGTTTTAAAGATGTTAAAAAAAGTTCAGGATGTTCAGGATGAATAAGTGGCATACAAAGGATTGGAATATTCCATTTTTTTGCAGAAATATACGCAGGTAATATATGATCATATGGAAAAGAAGTTAAAAACATTAAATCAAAATTTTTTCCGTTCAAAATCAAATCTGCCCAAAGTTTTGGAGAAAAGGGTCCCGGATGATTTGAAATAACTGGAAGTTTATCCAATTCTGAGGTGTGTTTAATTTCTGTTGGGATTAAAAAATCAAAATGTTTAACATCATAAGGCAAATTTGAAATATTTTTCACTTTTTTTGAATTAGCATACCAAAATGATTGAATATCATCTGCGAGAGTCGTATAAACGGTGATTTGATGGTTTGTTGCTAGAAAATCCATCAAATTTTTGGTTAAATTTTCAGATCCCCCAATTATAGGATGATATCTTTGGATAACGGTTAGAATTTTCATAATACCATTTTTTTTAAAATGAAATTAAAGTTTTGTAAACATATAAAAATATTTTATGTAGGTTTTTCTTTGAACCAGTCATAGGTAAGTCTCAAACCCTCTGAGAGATCTATTTTTGGCTTCCATCCCAATTTTCTTAATTTGGTAGAATCTGAAACCATTTCAGGGATATCATTTTTCCGTATCAGAGATGTATTTTGTTCTAATTTTACATTATTTTTTGAGATTTTTGTAATAATTTTGTACAAATCTGAGATTGAATGGCTTTCTCCTGAGCCAACATTAAATTGATTAAATCCCCGAATTTTCTTCAACAACAAAGAGATGGCTTCCATTGCATCATCAATATAAAGAAAATCTCTTTTAGATTTTAAATTCCCAATCTGAATAATATTTTTTGCCAAAAGTTGTGAGATTATTTTTGAGATTACTAAATGATTTGGACTTTTGGGGCCATAAATTGAAAATAATCTAATTATCGAGATATCCAAATCAAAACTTTTTGCATATGATTCACATAAAACCTCACCACAGAGTTTACTTGAAGCATACACTGAGGTTGGGTGTCTTGGTTGTTCCTCATTAATAGGGATAGTCTTCGGAGATCCGAATACATGAGATGTGCTAAGAAAAAGAAACTTCAAATGTCTTTTCCGACAAATTTCCAATAAATTTTGGGTACCTTGTACGTTTACTTGAAAGCATTTTTTAGGGTTTTTTTGGCAGAATTGAACATCAGTTATAGCAGCTAAATGAATTATTCCTGCCACATTTTTTGGGATGATTTGCGAAGTGACTTTTAAAATATCCTGATTTATTTGGATAATTTTAGAATTTTTTAATTTAGTTTTTCCTAATCCAATTATTTTGTAATTTTTAGATAAATGTTCAACTAAGTGAGATCCAATAAAGCCACCTTGACCTGTTATAAATAAAGTCTCCAAATCACAATTTGCTGAATTTTTTAATCAATAAATCTTTCATAAAACATTTTAATCCAATAACAAAATAACATGAAGAATCATGAAAACGGCATTAATTACAGGAATTACCGGTCAAGATGGTGCATATTTATCAAAACTGTTATTGAAAAAGAATTACAAAGTTTTTGGTACTTTTAGAAGACTTTCAACTCCAAATTTTTGGAGACTGCATTATCTAGGTGGTTACGATAATGTCACTCTAATTCCTTCTGATGTCCAAGACTCAAAATCAATTTCTGAGGCAATAAAAAAATCAGATCCTGATGAAGTTTACCACCTAGCGGCCCAAAGTTTTGTAGGTGCATCATTTGATCAACCTTTGCAAACCAGTGACATTACCGGATTTGGTGTGGTAAGAATTCTTGAGGAAATTAAAAAGTATAATGATAAAATCAAATTTTATCATGCAGGATCAAGTGAAATGTATGGAAATGTAAAAAACATCATAAAAAATGAGGAAACTCCTTTTCATCCAGCAAGTCCATACGCTATTGCAAAGCTCTTCGGTTTTTGGTCTGTAAATTTGTATAGAGAGGCTTATGGGATGCATGCAACTAATGGAATTTTGTTTAATCATGAATCTCCATTAAGAGGATTAGAATTTGTTACTAGAAAAATTTCTAACGGTGTTGCCAAAATTTCTTTAGGATTAGCAAATGATTTAAAATTAGGAAATATTTCTGCAAGAAGAGATTGGGGTTATGCACCAGATTATGTTGAGGGCATGTGGATGATGTTGCAGCAAAAAAAACCAGATGATTATGTTTTGGCAACCGGAGAGTCTTTTTCAGTTAAGGATTTTATAGAAGAAGCTTGTAATATTGCTTCTATTTCAACCTCCAAAATCAAATCAACAAAAGAAAATTTTAGACCCTTAGATGTTGATCACCTTAAAGGTGATTATTCTAAGGCAAAGAAAAAATTGGGATGGAAACCCAAAACTAATTTTAAAAAACTGATAAAGATAATGGTGGAAGAAGATATTTCAAGATGGGAACGATGGAGAAAGGGGGAATACTTTTTTTGGGATGCTATAACCTCGGGAGAAGATTCGGCAATTATTTCAAAAAAAAGAGAAAAATCTAAAATCTAGACGGTATTATTCTTCTAAATTAAATTTTTTTTGGTAAGGTTTAAACCTTGAATAATTTGTTCCCGTGTGTTTGTCTTGGATCGAAGGTTCGTTAGAAATTCCAAAAGATGGAGACATCTTTGAAAGACTGGTTACACTTGAGGGTGGGCAACATCAGATTTAGGAAGGGATGTATCAATTCAAATTTTTGTTAATGACAAATATATTGATACAACTAGAACTGGAGTGCCGAGATATGACATATATCAAAAATTCAACGATGAAAGATATTATGAATCAGGTTTTTATTATCATATTTGGAGAGGCCTTCTTTTTCAAAATGATGTTAATTTAAAAAAAAATCATATTCGGTTAAAGCTTATTGCAAAATCAAAGAGCATGGAAAAAGAAATTGCAAATATTCAACTTATTCTTAAGTCCGATTTATCCAATGTTCCTCTCCCAGAAACCTTTTACAGTATTTTTAGGGAGGAAGGAGACGAATTTTTTAATCATACTAAAGATTTAGGAAAAGTTGGTCCAAACTCTGTAGTTCTTGATATAGGATGTGGAATAGGAAAAATGGCCATGCCTTTTACCAAGTTTCTTAGCACCGAGGGAAAATATTATGGATTTGATATTGTCAAGTTTGCTATTGACCGATGTAAAGAACACATTGAGGTAAAATACCCAAATTTTCATTTTGATTGGTTTGACATCCAAAGTGGATTTTATAATAAAGAGGGGCAAAAAACATCTTCAAATTTTGCCTCTCCTTATGAAAATTCATTTTTTGATTTGATCTTCTTAAATTCAGTTTTTACACATATGTTTCCCAAAGATATTGAAAATTATTTATCAGAAATTTTTAGAGTTTTAAAACCTGGTGGACGATGTGTAGGCACATTTTTACTAGTGAATAAAGAATCTGTAAAATTAATGCAACAAACTCCTGATCTTCCTCCAGATTTTAAATTAAAAAAAATTACAGAAGAATACTATACACCGTTTGAGAATAACCCTGAAAAGGTAATTGGACATGATGAAAATTTTGTTCTGAAATTACTCATTAAACATGGTTTTAAAATCGAAGAGCCAATAAGATACGGATATTGGTGTGGTAGAAACAAAGGGGAATATAGGCAAGATATTGTGGTCGGTACAAAGCCCTTGTAATTGCAGGACTATTAGACGGTGTAAAGGTAAATGGAGAATATATTGGACATTCTTCAAGTAACCGGCAAATAATGACAATTTAATTGAAAACTACTTTGTGTTAAAATATTCTTTGGAGTATTCAAGGATTAATTAATTCAATTTAATGTTTCGTGTAATTTTTTAGCCAGAGAATGTAAATCATCATATTGAAAATTATGAGAATCTCTAGACAAAATTTCAGATATTGTATTATTCAATGAATTTGTTTTTTTACCATTTGGTACGTATGAAGCAAAATCATAGAACTCATAGGCAATTTTTTTTGGATCATGTTCTTTTTCAATGTATTTTTTGGCATTCTTTCCTACCAGATTTCTATAATCCAATTTCGATAAGGCAGATAATTCATCTAAAATAGAATCCTCCTCAGTTTTATCTAAATTTATTTTGATCACAGCACTATCAGGAAGTTCTTTAAATGAACCTACATTAGACACCAGTACAGGTTTTTCCATTCCCATTATTTGTAAAGTAATTATTGATGTTTCACCTGCAGTTGGATATCTTAACTGTATGGCAATATCAGTAATATTCACGTATGAAAATAAATCAGAGACATATCCAGTTTCAATAACCTTGTGGTCAAGTCCTAATCGTTTGATCAAATGATGAATCTCTTTTTCATATTCTTTAGTTTGAAAAGCCCCTGCAATTATAAATATAGAGTTTGGAAATAATTTCTCAAATTTAGAAAATGCTTTTAAAGATATATTCAGACGTTTGTAAAATCCTACATGACCAAAAGTTCCTATTACTAAACAATCTTTTGAGATTTTTAATTTTTTTCTCAAATCAGAATTTTTTGATACTTTTGGAATTGTGATTGGCATTTTGATTTGTTTGATCAACTTATCCTTACTTTCTCTTAGAACAATATCTTTGGCAAAATTACTATGAACGATTACAGCTTTTGATGAATCTATTAATTTTTTTACTAACGGATATTCAAAATGGGGCCAAACATATGAAATTAAAGCATTTTCTGCAATTTTTTTCCCTTTTGTTCCATGACAATATTCCATAATTTTTTTGTATCCCTGCTCATCTTTTTTAGCAACAGTCATGTGAATTTGAAGATGGTGTAAAAAAGGATCATGCAAAATCACTATTCCAGGATATTTTAAAGCCATTTTATACATATATTCATGAAACGGATTATTTCCCATATGATAAACTAAAAGATCGTATTTATTTTCAAATTGATTGTACGGAAGAATGTTAAAATTTTCATTAATGAACTTGTTTGATGGTGTATAATTTTTGTCTGTGATTAAGTCAATATCAAAATAATTTTGGATGTATGGTAACACTTCTCGTTCAGAATATTCCGATATTCCTGATTTAACAGGAGATAATGGGGAAAAATATCCTAATTGCATAGATTAAATGAATTGCTTTTTATTTTAAACTCTTTGAAGTTTGTAAAATTAGGTAATAATGGTTAAATTTAACGGAAAAATCATAAATAATTAATAGAATTGTTCAAGCAGACAAATGATGGATGAAGAAGCAAAAAAAGAAATTGAAATTAAAAATATTACCGACATTCTTTTAGAAAATTTAAGAATCAACAATCAAAGTAATGATAGTGCATCGTTTGTGGAATATCAATTGTTATCAGAAGAGGAAGTAAATGTTGAACATCTTGAATTTCGTAATCCTGAATTCGGGGCTAAATTGGTCAAAAAATTTCGTGGGGTTCTCCATAGAGAAATTCGCGATTGGACAATTCAGCCATTTCAGAAAAAACAAACTATGTTTAATCGAAAAATAAATGACAACTTGTCGTTTGTATTATCGCAAGTACAATCAAATCAAAAATATTTAGATTCCCTGAATGTGAAGGTAGACACAAATCAAGAGACAATACATTCTGTGAATGAAAAGGTAGATTCCCTGAATGTGAAGGTAGACACAAATCAAGAGACAATACATTCTGTGAATG
>Ga0307380_10007869_pt1 | contig 13746 bp, 14 predicted proteins | sample UN3MG_FD_202239 | JGI IMG/M metagenome (GOLD analysis project Ga0307380, IMG submission 202239) | Soil microbial communities from Risofladan, Vaasa, Finland - UN-3 | ecosystem: Environmental > Terrestrial > Soil > Coastal area > Acid sulfate soil | place: Finland: Risofladan, Vaasa | collected... | reverse complement strand
CCTCGGAAAAGATGTCGGCGACCACCCCCATCTGCTTGTGGAAGATGATGCGCTCCCCGTCGGAGGAAGCGATCCCCGCGCTCTCCTGCCCCCTGTGCTGGAGAGCGTAAAGTCCGAGGTAGACGAGATTCGCGGCCTCCGGGTGGCCGAGCACCCCGAAAACGCCGCACTCTTCGTGTATCTCCGGGAACATGGCCGTCGCACCATCCTGAAGCCCGGGGTCTGCCCCGGGGCTTCCGCCGGCATTTTTCTCCCTACCGTTTGCGAACCCGGGCCGCACAGGCGATCCCGTCACATGCCCCTCCCGAAATGCATATATCGTTTATTGTAATACGGAATATCCAGGTACCCCGCGGGAGGGCGTTTTTTATTTCCGGAGGGCGAAGGAGATGGGTCCTTCCCGTACTCATCGGGAGGGAGAAAAACCCGGGGCCGGCCCTTCCCGGAAGGGGAAATTTGAGAAAAGGAACCACTTGAGGTTTTCAAGGGCAACTCATTGTTATTTATTGAATATTTTTCTGAAGTATTAACCATGTCCGCTTTCCTCCCGAAAGACCCCCTGCGGCACGAAGCGGCGCACCGACCCGCAGGCGATGCCAGGTCGCCTGCGCCTGGCCGACCCGTTTTAAAAAACGCGGTCGAATATGTCGTCGATGTATCGCAAGTACTGCTTCCCGTCGAACAGCTCCCGGAACTCCTCCCGGCTCATACGCGACCGAACCTCGCGGTCCTTCCATAAAAGCCCGGCCAAGTCCTTCTCCTTCCGCCACGCCTCCATGGCCGACTTCTGTACGATCTCGTACGCGCGTTCGCGCGACAGCCCCCGGGAAGCAAGTGCGAGCATGACCCGCTGGGAGAACATCAGGCCGTGCGTCCCGGCAATGTTTTTCTTCATCCGTTCCGGGTACACGACAAGCTTGTCCATGATGTCGTGGAAGCGCACAAGGGCGAAATCGAGCACGATGGTCGCGTCCGGCGCGATCACCCTCTCCGCCGAGGAGTGGCTGATATCGCGTTCGTGCCACAGGGGCACGTTCTCGAGGGCGGTGAGCGCGTACCCCCGGAGAAGGCGCGCAAGCCCGCACAGGTTCTCGGACAGGACCGGGTTGCGCTTGTGGGGCATCGCCGAAGACCCTTTCTGCCCTTTCGAGAAGTTCTCCTCGACCTCCCGGACTTCCGTCCTCTGCAGGTGGCGGATTTCGGTGGCGAACTTCTCGAGGGAGGAGCCGACGACGGCGATCGTGGCGAACACTTCGGCGTGGCGGTCCCGCTGGACGATCTGGGTCGAGACGGGGGCGGGCCGCAAAGACAGCTTGCGGCAGACATACTCCTCCACCGACGGATCGATGCTGGCGAACGTGCCGACGGTCCCGGAGAGCTTCCCCACCGAAATCACCTCCCGGGCGCGCTTGAGACGGGAGATGTTCCGGCGCATCTCATCGGCCCACAGGGCCATCTTAAGGCCGAACGTCACCGGCTCCGCGTGGATGCCGTGGGAGCGGCCGATCATCACCGTGTCCTTGTGCTCGAAGGCACGCCTTTTCAGGACGTCGAAGACCCTCCGCGCATCCCGGAGGAGAAGGGTGAGGGCCTGGCGCATCTGCACGGCGAAGGAGGTGTCGAGGACGTCGGAACTCGTCATCCCGACGTGAAGGAACCGGGAGTCTTCCCCGATGTGCTCGGCAACCGAGGTGAGGAAGGCGATGACGTCGTGCTTCACCCGCTTCTCGATCTCGTCGATCCGCTTGATGTCGAACTTCGCGTTTTTCCTGACCCTCGCGAGGGCGTCCGCGGGGATAAAACCTTGCCGGACCATCGCCTCCATGGCGAGTATTTCGATGTCGAGCCAGATCCGGAAGCGGTTTCCGGCCTCCCAGATTCTCGCCATCTCGGGTCTTGTGTACCTCTCGATCACGTCTAAACCTCCCCTACCCGGTATGCCCGAACCCGCCCTCGCCCCGGGGAGTCGGGTCAAGGATTTCCACCTCCCGCCATGTCGCCCGGCCGACGGGGGTGAAGACGAGTTGCGCAACCCGGTCGCCGCGCCGGACGGAAAACGGCTCGGCGCCGAGATTAACCAGTATCACGCTTATCTCACCCCGGTAATCGGAGTCGATGGTCCCGGGCGAATTCAGGCAAGTAATGCCGTTGCGGATCGCAAGGCCGCTCCGGGGCCGCACCTGCCCTTCCACACCAGGGGGAATCGCCACCGAAATCCCGGTCGGGACGAGCGCCCTGCCCAGAGGGGAGATGACGACCTCTCCCTCGATGTCGGCCCGAAGATCCATCCCCGATGCGCCCTCCGTCTGGTAGGAGGGCAACAGATCCTTGCTGCCCTCGCGGACGAAACGGACGGGGATCGAAAGGACGGTCCCCATCCGTTCAGAAGGAAAGCGCGGCAGCGTTCGCCAGATCGCCCACGGCAGCGAGAGAAAAACCGTCCCGGCGAAGCATGGTGGCTGCGATGTCCCTCACGCTGTCCGTAGTCACCTCGTTCACCCGGCGGATCTCCTCCTCGGGTTCCTCGTACCGGCCGAGGAACATCTCGTGCATCGCCTGCTTGCTCATGCGGAATGTGGCGTCCTCCATGCTCAGGAGGAGGCTTCCCTTGATCAGTTCCTTGGCCAGGACGACCTCTTCCTCTTCCACCCTGCCTTCCGCGAGGTCCGAAAGAACCGTACCGATCACCTCCAGCACCTCCCCGGCCTTGTCGGGAGTCGTACCCGCGCAGATCTTCAGGATCCCCGTGTCGGCGTAGGAGGAAAGGGAGGAGAAAACGGAATAGGCGAGACCGCGCTTCTCGCGGATCTCCTGGAAGAGCCTGCTGCTCATGCTTCCGCCCAGGAGGGCGTTGAGCACGTGGGCATCGTATTTCAACCCGCTCACCCTGGACACCCCGGGGGCGCCCAGGCACAGGTGGATCTGCTCGATCGGCCTCTCCCGGAGGAACATCCCGCGTTGCGGGACCGGGGGAGTCTCGGGGAAATGGCGCTTCCCGAGGGAAAGGAAACCCATCACCCGTTCGAACTCGGCCACGACACGTTCGTGCGGGATGTTCCCGACCACGGAAATGATCAACCCGCGTCGCCATAACCGGTCCCGGAAATACTCCGTGACGCGTTCCCGCGTAAACGCGGCAACGTTTCCCGACGTCCCCTGGATCGGGAGCCCCAGCGGATGTCCCCCCCAGTACGATTCGTGGAAGAAATCGTGCAGCAGGTCCTCGGGGCTGTCCTCGACCATGAGAATTTCCTGGAGGACAACGTCCTTTTCGCGTTCGAGCTCCTGGCTGTCGAAAAGAGAGTTCAGATAGATGTCCGAAAGGAGGTCGGCGACCAGAGGAAAATCCTTCGTCAGTACTTTTCCGAAGAACAAAATGTATTCCCGGTCGGAATAGGCGTTTATGGTCCCGCCGACGGATTCGATCTCGCGGGAGATGTCGATCGCCCGCCGCCGCGCGGTTCCCTTGAACAACATGTGCTCGATGAAGTGGCCGATCCCGTTGTCGGGGGGAGATTCGTCCCGGGAACCCACGGATATCCATACCCCCACGGTGGCGGAACGGAGATGAGGGACATTCTCGCTCAGGATAGTGACACCGTTACCGAGGACCGTCTTCGCGACTGTCATGACATCGCGCCCGCCTCTGGCACCTACCGCCTCCCCTGCCTCCGGCCCCCACGATCCCGGTCGCGATCCCTTCGCTCTCCCCCACCGTCTCGTCCCTCGGGGCGTTTCGCGCCGCCCTCCCCGCCGGCCTGGCGGTCGGGCTCGGGCTCCGTGTTGGGGTTTTCCCCTTCCTTCTCGAACTCCTTGTGCGTAAGGCGAATCTTCCCGTCCCGGTCGATCTCGAGGACCCGCACCGTGACTTCGTCGCCCTCCTTGTAGATGTCGGACACGGCCCGGACCCGGTTCTTGCTGATCTGGGAGATGTGGAGGAGCCCGTCGGTGCCGGGAAAGAGCTCCACGAATGCGCCGAACTCCATGATACGCCGCACCTTCCCCTCGTAGACCTTTCCGACTTCCGCCATCTGCACGATCCCCTCGATGATGGTGATGGCCGCCTTCGCCGAATCCGCGTCCACCGCGGCGATCTTCACCGTCCCGTCGTCTTCGATGTCGATCTTGACGCCGGTCTGCTCCTGGATGCTGCGGATCATCTTCCCTCCGGGGCCGATGATCTCCCGGATCTTGTCGGGCTTCACGTTCATCACGTAGATGCGCGGCGCGTAAGGGGAGAGCTCGGTCCTCGGCTTGTCGAGGACGGCATCCATTTTTTCGAGGATGTGAAGGCATCCTTCCCGGGCCTGCCGAAGAGCCGACAAAAGAATCTCCCGGCTCACTCCCCCGATCTTGATGTCCATCTGGATCGCCGTGACCCCTTTCGCCGTTCCGGCCACCTTGAAATCCATGTCCCCCAGGTGGTCTTCGTCCCCAAGGATGTCGGAAAGAACGGCGACCTGATCCCCCTCCTTGATCAGCCCCATGGCGATCCCGGAGACGCTTCCCTTGGTGGGAATCCCCGCGTCCATGAGCGCCAGGGACGCCCCGCACACGGTGGCCATCGACGAGGATCCGTTGGATTCGAGAACCTCGGACACGATGCGGATGGTGTAGGGGAATTCGGCCTCGTTGGGGAGAATTTTCGACACTGCCCGCTCGGCGAGCGCACCGTGGCCTACCTCGCGGCGGGCCGGCCCCCGCAGCATCTTCACCTCTCCCACGCTGAAGGGGGGGAAGTTGTAGTGGAGCATGAAGGCCTTCTTGGTATCGCCCAGGATGGAATCGATTCGCTGCTCGTCCTGGGAGGTGCCAAGTGTGGCCGTGGCGAGGACCTGGGTCTCCCCCCGTGTGAAGATGGCCGAACCGTGGGTGCGCGGGAGAACGAGGACCTGGCAGTCGATGGGCCGCACCTCCTCCAGGCCCCGGCCATCGATCCGGTGTTTCTCGGCGAGAATCTTCCCCCGGACGATCTTCTTCTCCAGATCCTTGTAGGCGGACGCGATAAGCGACCCCTTCTCCAGGTGTTCCTCTTCGGGAAACGCGCCGCGTACCGCCTCGGCGATCTCCTCGATCCTCTTGCGCCGTTCCTGCTTGGATAATATTTCGTAGGCCGCAGGCAGTTCGTTCCCTGCGATCTCTTCAATTTTTCGCAGATCTTCCTCGCCCAACGTCTTCTTCTCGAAGACCTGTTTCGGCCTGCCGAACTCGCGGGTCATCTGCTCCTGGATGTCGAGAACGGGAACAAGGGAGCGGTGCGCAAAGAGGATCGCGTCGAGGACCTCTTCCTCCGGCACCTCGGATGCCTCCCCTTCCACCATGAGGATCGCGTCCCTGCTGCCGGCGACGAAGATGTTCAAGTCGCTTCGCGGCATGTCGGGAATCCGGGGGTTGATGACCAGCTCCCCGTCGATCCTGCCGACACGGGCACCCGCGATCGGGCCTTCGAAAGGGATCTCGGAGATAGAAAGGGCCGTGGAGGCCCCGATCATGGCAAGCACCGCGGTGTCGTTGACCTTGTCCGCCGAGAGGACCGTGGCGATGACCTGGATCTCGTTGTAGAACCCTTTCGGAAAAAGGGGGCGGATCGGCCTGTCGATCATCCGGGAGGTGAGGATTTCGAACTCGGACAGCCTCCCTTCCCGCTTGAAGAAGCCGCCCGGGATCTTCCCGACGGCGGACGTCTTCTCCACATAATCCACGACGAGCGGGAGGAAATCGATGCCGGGCCGCGGCTTTTCGGATACGCACGCGGTCACCAGGACCACGGACTCTCCGTACGTAACCACGGCTGCCCCGCCCGCCTGTTTCGCCAATTTGCCAGTCTCGATGGATAATATTCTTCCCGACAGTTCCGTTTCGTGCACGTTTCCCACTTTTTTATGATCCCCTCTTGGCGGTCCCCGACGGGGCGGATTTTTTCGGATAGGATTCCCTGGATTACTTGCGCAGGCCGAGCGCTTCCACGACGGCTTTGTACCGGAGCGACTCCTTCGACTTCAGGTAGTCGAGCAGGCGCCTCCTCTGTCCGACCAGCTTCAACAGTCCCCGTCGGGAGTTGAAGTCCTTGGAGTGGGCCTTCAGATGATCCGTAATCATGTTGATCCGCTCCGTCAGGAGCGCGATCTGCACTTCGGGCGAGCCGGTGTCCACTTCATGCAACCGGAACTTGCCGATGGTGTCCTTTTTCTTCTCCGTGATTACGCTCATTTCACTCCTTCCTTTTCTTTTTCCATGAACATGATCATCATCAATGCAGGCGATTTTACATATACCATATCCCCCTTTTGAAGTAAATTCATATGCCCCGGAGAATCCTCCAGGTGCCGGAGGTCACGCGTTCCACAAGCGCGATGGGTCCTTCCTTCCCGGAGCAGAGAAGCACGACTCCTTCCTCTTTCCCCTCGCCTCTCCCCTCGAGCCACGGAGCGGGCGAACGGCCCTGCCGCACAGCCGCCGCGGCCTCGGTCGGGATCTCCCTCCGGGGAAATCCTGCCAGAGCGTTCTCGATTGGAACGAGGTAGCCGTTCGCCTCCCCGCGCTTTCCGGCTGCAACGATGTCCGCAAGCGCAATCGCGTCCTCGATCCGGAAGGGGCCGTTCCGAAGCCGGCGCAGACCCGAGACGGTCATCGACACCCCCAGGACGCTCCCCAGGTCCCGGCAGAGCGCCCGGACGTAGAATCCTTTCGAGCAACGCAGGAAGACCCGAAACCCTTCCTTCGACCACGAGAGGACCTCGCCTTCGTACACCTTCACCTTCCGCGCCGCAAGCTCGACGTGCTTCCCCTTTCGCGCAAGTTCGTAGGCACGGGTCCCTGCCACCTTGATCGCCGAATAGGCCGGAGGAACCTGTTCCCACTCTCCCACGAGACCGGCAACCGATGCCCGCACGGCGTCCTCCTCCGCAACCTTCCCCGGGGTGGCGCCGATCTGCTTGCCCGTGGAATCGCCCGTGTCCGTTTCGATCCCGAAACGGAAAAAGACGTCGTACTCCTTTTCCAGGGCGGCCAGGTACCCTGCGATCTTGGTGGCCCTTCCCACGCAGACGGGAAGCACTCCGGTGGCGATCGGATCGAGGGTCCCCGCGTGCCCGCATTTCCTTCCGCGGAATACGCGCCTCACCCGCTCCACGGCCTTGAAGGAGGTGATCCCGGACGGCTTGTCCAGGACGATCACGCCGTCGACCGGCATCACGGAAGGGCGGCCTCCAGCATGCCGAAGACCCGTTTCCTGACCTCGTCCAGGGATCCCGGGACGGTACAGCCCGCGGCGTTGTGGTGCCCTCCCCCGCCGAGCGCGGAGGCGATGGCGGACACGTCCACCCTCCCCTTGGAGCGGAGACTCACGCGGAACTCCCCGGGATCCTCCTCGCGGAACGCCGCTGCGACTTCCACACCGGCGATGGAGCGTGGGTAGTTGATGATCCCCTCGAGATGGTCCTTCGTGGCGGAAAAATCGCGCAGGTCCCTCTTGAGCGTCGTGACCGCGGCCACCCTTCCGCCCGCCGCGAGTTCGAGGGATCCCAGCACCCTCCCGAGCAGCCCGAGTTTCCCGGCGGTCTGGGTTTCATAGACCTTTTCCGCCACCTCCCACGGGTCGACTCCGATCCGGACCATGTCGCCGGCGATATAGTAGGCCTCCGGGGAGGAGTTCGAATAATGGAAGGAGCCGGTGTCCGTCAGGATCGCCACGTAGATGTTCACCGCGATGTCGCGGTCGATCGCAAGCCCCAAGGTGATGAGGATGCGGTGCACCAGGATCCCGGTCGCCGCGGCTTCGGGGTCGACCAGGCAGTAATCCCCCTGCGCGTCGTTGGTGGAGTGATGATCGATATTCACCATGATCGGGCACTTCCAGAGCTCGTCCTGGACTCGGCCGGTCCGCTCGGGAGACCCGCAGTCGACGACGACGGCCACTTCGTAGGGAGAGCCGTCCGCGTCGAAGATGACCGTGTCCGTTCCGGGGAGGAAGGCCAGGTTTTCGGGAACGGGATCCGAATTCAAAACCGTGGCCGTCTTGCCCATCTTCCGCAGGGCGAGGGCGAGCGCCAGCTCCGACCCGATGGCGTCCCCTTCCGGGTTCGCGTGGCAGGCGATCAGGAACCGGTTCTTCTCCCGGAACAGGCGGCAGATCGCCTCCATGTCATTCCTCACGGGGAGTTTCCTCGCCCGCCTGCCGCAGCAGGCTGTCGATCCGGGCGCCTTTCTCGAAGGAGGCGTCATAATGGAAGGTCACGTCGGGGGAGTACCGCATCTGCAGGGTCCTGCCAAGTTCCTTCCGGATGTACCCTCGGGAGCGCCTGAGCCCGTCCCGGGCCGCGAGTCGCTCTTCTTCCCCTCCACGAACGCAATAGTGGACCCGCGCGATCTTGAGGTCGCCGGTCATGGTGACGTCGGTGATCGTAACCCCCCCCAGGCCGGGGTCATTCACCCTGTGCAGGAGGATCAGGGAAACCTCCTCCCTGATCCTTTCCGCCACGCGTACATGACGGTCTCCGCGTCCCATCATGGCTCTCCGTCATCCATCTGGAGGATCTCGATCCGGCGGTCGATCATCTCGATTTCGCCGTCCCGTCCGATCACGTCCGTGATCTGATCCAGGATCGACTGGGCCAGGCGGGAGTCCGTTGAAACGAGCGCGACGCCGATTCTGCCCCGCTGCCTCAGGTCCTGGAGTCCGACCTCGGCCACGGAGACCGGGAACCTCGCCCGAACCCGGGAGGTCAGACCGGCAAGCCGCCTACGTTTGTCCTTGAGGGAATCGGATCCGGGGAACAGCAGGTCGGCCACCAGTACTGCGACCAGCATACCCCCGCCGCTCCGCCCCACCGCAATCGTCTACGTAAGGGTCTCTGCGACCGTCTCCATCACGAACGCCTCGATCTGGTCGCCAACCTTGATGTCGTTATAGTTTTCCAGCCCGAGGCCGCATTCGTATCCCTCGACCGCTTCGCGGACATCGTCCTTGAAACGCTTGAGGGAGGCGAGTTTCCCTTCATGAACGACCACGCTGTCGCGCACCAGCCTGACCGACGCGTTGCGGGTGATCTTTCCGGAGAGGATATAGCACCCCGCCACGGTGCCCAGCCGGGAGATGTGGAAAATATTCCGCACTTCCGCTCGGCCCAGCAACATCTCCCGGTAGGAGGGGTCGAGCATCCCCTCCATCGCCTTCCGGATATCCTCCAGCACGTCGTAGATGACCGTGTAGAGGCGGACATCGACCCGCTCCTTCTCGGCCAAGTCCGTGCCCTTGGCCTCCGGCCTGACGTTGAACCCGATGATGACGGCCGTGGAGGCGGAGGCGAGCATCACGTCCGACTCGGAGATCCCGCCGACACCCGCGTGGATGATGTTCACCTTGACCTTCCCCCCGGAGAGCTTGTTCAGCGAATCCCGGAGCGCTTCCAGAGAGCCCTGCACGTCCGTCTTCAGGACGACGTTCAGCTCCTTCAGTTCGCCTTCCTCGATCCGCCGGTGCAACTCCTCGAGGCTGAAGCGGGGACGGGAGATGACTTTCTCCCGCTCCTTTTCCAGGCGGTGCATCGCGATCTGACGGGCGGTCCGTTCGTCTTTCAGCACCGCGAACTTCTGTCCGGCGACGGGAACCCCGTTCAGCCCCTGGATCTCCACCGGGGTTCCCGGGAGGACCTCCTTCAGCCGCTTCCCCTTGTGATTGATCAGGGAGCGTATGCGCCCGTAATGGGTCCCGGTCACCATCGCGTCTCCGACCTTCAGGGTGCCGTCCTTAACGAGGACCGTGGCGACGGCCCCGCGCCCTTTCTCGAGACGGGACTCGATCACCGACCCGCGGGCGAGCTTGCGGGGATTCGACTTGAGCTCGAGGACATCCGCCTGGAGGAGGATGAGCTCGAGCAGGGACTCGATGCCGGTCTTCTTCTTCGCCGATACGTTTGCGTACAGCGTCTGGCCGCCCCACTCCTCGGGGACCAGTCCGTGCTCGGAGAGCTGCTGCCGTATACGGTCAGGCTGTGCGCCGGTCTTGTCGATCTTGTTCACCGCCGCGACGATCGGGACGTTCGCCGCCTTGGCGTGGTCGATCGCCTCCACCGTCTGCGGCATGACGCCGTCGTCGGCCGCCACCACCAGCACCACGATGTCGGTGACCTGGGCCCCGCGCGCGCGCATGGCGGTGAACGCCTCATGCCCGGGCGTGTCCAGCATGACGAGAGACCGTCCGTTGTGCTCGACCCCGTAAGCGCCGATGTGCTGGGTGATCCCGCCCGCCTCCTGGTCGACCACGTTGCTCGCCCGGATCGCGTCGAGAAGCAACGTCTTCCCGTGATCGACGTGGCCCATGATCGTGACCACGGGCGGCCTGGTGACGAGGTCCTCCTCCCTGTCGACCTCCTGATCGATGAGGCTCTCCATCTCGGGGGCGACGTTTTCCACCTCGAACCCGTACTCCTGGGCGAGAAGACCCGCGGCGTCGGCGTCCAGAAGTTGATTCACCGTGGTGGGCATCCCCATCTCGATCAGCCTCTTGATCACTTCGCCCGTCTTGATCCCCATCCTGTGGGCAAGATCCCCGACGGTGATGACCTCCTCGATCTTGAACACGCGCTTGCTTGCCTTCGGCGGGAGACTGGTGGGCGCCTTCTTCTCCCTCGTGGGCCGTCCCCTTCTCCTCTGGTGGACGCGGGCCGGCTGGAACTGGCGCACCACCGACGGATCAGGCGAGGGTTTCTCCTCGGTGGCGGGGGCGCTTTCGGGCTCCTCGACGATCTGTCCCATGATCTGCTTCTTCAGCACCCCTTTCTGAACCTTCTTCTCGTGCGGTTTCGCCTTCTTCCATTTTTTTTCCTTCTCTTTGCGCTCCTCCTCGGCCTTCGAGGGAGGGGGGGCTTCCACCACGCGGATTTCGGGCTCCACCACCTTTTCCTCGACCACCTCCGCCGGGACTACGGGGACCTCTTCCTGCGCGACGGGGGAGGGCATCTCCAATTCCTCCACGGCGGGTTCTTCTTCGGGGGGAGGGGGTTCGGCCGGCAATTCCGGTTCGGGCGCGCTCCTTCGCAGCACCACCCGGCGCGACTTGCGCTCGATCGTCCCGTCCGCGTGGGTCACCTCGAGCGGCGTCTCCCGGGGGGGGGGAGGCGGGACTCCCTTCCGGAAGCTGCTCCTTACTTTCTCGATGATGTCGCCCTCGATGTTGCTCGACGCCGACTTCCCCTTCTGCCCGTTACGCTCCAGGAACAGCAGGATCTCCTTGCTGCTCTTCATTCCGAGTTCCTTGGCAAGATCCCTTACGCGAACCTTCTCCATCCACTCCCCCTACGACTTATGCTTCTCCCTCATGATGCTCCACGTCTTCCGCGGGTGCAACCCGTCCCGAGCGGTTTCACGGAACGGACGTCCGGCCTTCCGGATCCGGCACGGCATGCCTCCAGATATTGAACCAGGACCTCCGCGGATCCGCCCATTTTCCACCGGGCAGCCCCTTTCTTCGTACCGATCTTCTTCGTGAATTCCTCGACACATCCCATGTCCCGGCACAGATAGATCCCCCGGCCCGGCCTGGTGCCCCGGGGGTCCGGCTCCCAACCCTCTCCGGGCCTCCCCGCAATCCGGAAGAATCCGTCCTTGTCCCCTTTATTCCTGCACTGCACGCACATCCGCTGCGGGCGGTGGCGCCTACGTTCCGGACCCATCCCCTGGTTTCTCCTCGGGAATCTCCGCCGCCGCCGGAACGTCCCCGCCTCCTTCTTCGGACGGGGGCGCTTCCGCATCCTCCCCCGTGGACCCGGACGCATCCGGCTCCGCCTTCGCCTCCTCCGGCGAAATCACGGGAGACGTCTCCTCTCCGTCTGCCTCCTTCGGGGCCTCCTCCGACGTCCCCTCCTCGGGAGCATCCTCCCCCGTGGATCCGGACGCATCCGGCTCCGCCTTCGCCTCCTCCGGCGAAGTCACGAGAGGCGTCTCCTCTCCGTCTGCCTCCTTCGGGGCCTCCTTCGGTGCAAACAGCCCCTCGGCCTTCTTGAGCGCGTCTTGAACCTGCCCTTCCGCCCGCACCTCGATCTTCCACCCCACGAGCTTGGCGGCCAGTTTCACGTTCTGTCCTCTCTTCCCGATCGCAAGGAGGAGCTGCTCCTCGGGAACGATGACCTCCATCGTCTTTTCGGACTCGTTCACCAGGACCCGTATGATCTCCGCGGGCTGCAAAGCGTTGCACACGAACTTGGCGGGATCCTCGTCCCAGGCGATGATGTCGATCCTCTCGCCCCGAAGCTCCTGCACGACGCTTTGGACCCGGGACCCTTTCATCCCGACGCACGCACCCACGGGATCCACGTCCCGCTCTTTCGACTTCACCGCGATCTTGGTGCGAAACCCCGGCTCCCTTGCCACGCTCAGGATGGAGACGACGCCTTCGTAGACTTCGGGGACCTCCTGTTCGAAGAACTTCAGGATCACCCGGGGGTCAGACCGGGACAAAAGGATCTCCGGACCGCGCGACGTCTTGGTCACATCCTTGATATAGGCACGGATCCTGTCCCCCTGCCTGTACCGCTCCCTCGGAATCTGCTCCGCAGGGGGCATCACGGCCTCCGTCCTCCCGAGATCGACGATGATGGTGTCGCGTTCGTACCGCTGCACGATGCCGTTCAGGATTTCCCCCTTGCGGGTGATGAACTCATTGTAGATGACTTCCCGCTCGGCATCCTTCACCTTCTGCATGATGATCTGTCGCGCGGTCTGCGCGGCGATCCGTCCCAGGTCCTTGGTGCTCATCCGAAACCCGATGTTGTCGTTCGCACGCGCTTCGGGATCCAGTGCCAGGGCTTCCGCGAGCAAGATCTCCATTTCCGGGTCCGTTACCTCTTCCACGACGGTGCGAAATTCGAGAATCTCGAACCCCCCCGTCTCTTCGTCGAATATGGCCTCGAGTTGCTTGTTCATCCCGTATTTCTTCTTCGCCGCGCTTTCGAGGGCGTCCTTGATCGCACCGATGATAATGCTCCGGTCGATCCCCTTTTCCTTCCCCAACTGGTTGATAATCTGGCCGATATCCAGAATCATCGTCTCCTCGTTCCTTTTCCGAATAGTTCATCCTGGGGTATCTCCAGGTTCGCCTTGCGCATCAGCCGGTACGGCAGCCGGAAAGTTCTGCCGCCCCTTTCCAGATCGATCCCCTCCTCGTCGCTCCCGCGCAGTACTCCCCGGAAATTCCTGCTTCCCTCGACCGGATCCGAAAGGGATACCTTCACCCGCTTCCCCCTGCATGCCGAGAAGTGCTTCGGCTGGGTGAGCCTTCTGTCCATCCCGGGGGAGGAAACCTCGATGGAGTACATTCCCTCGACGGGATCCTCCACGTCGAGGATCGCACTGAACTTCCGGCTGAACGAGACGCAGTCGCCCAACTTGACTCCCCCCTCCCTGTCGATGAAAACGCGAATGAACCAGCGGGGGCCTTCTGTCGCGATCTCCACGTCGACGAGTTCGACCAGTTCGTCCTCGGCCACACCCTCGGCAAGAGCCACGATTTTTTCCGTGTCAACCTTCATCACCGGTCATCGAAAAAAAAAGTGGGCTACGGCCCACTTTCCAAAAAAAACACATCCACAAGAGGAGTATACCCTCCAACGCAAAGAAACCTCAAGGGCTTTTTTCCATCCTGAGCCCTCCCCGGTAATCCGCAAGGGCCGCGATCCGCTCCTCCCGGAAAAACGCCTCCATCCCCTCGAGGATATCGACGCAGGCCCGGGGATTCCGGAAGTTCGCGGT
>Ga0307380_10007868_pt1 | contig 13747 bp, 9 predicted proteins | sample UN3MG_FD_202239 | JGI IMG/M metagenome (GOLD analysis project Ga0307380, IMG submission 202239) | Soil microbial communities from Risofladan, Vaasa, Finland - UN-3 | ecosystem: Environmental > Terrestrial > Soil > Coastal area > Acid sulfate soil | place: Finland: Risofladan, Vaasa | collected... | reverse complement strand
ATTCTATCGAGACGGGCGTGTGACCGACGAAGACGGCGGCCGCGATGCACGTCGTCCAGCGGCCGTGCTTGTCGCAGCGGGCGCTCTGCGTGACGTTCTGGCTGCGGACGATCTTGCGGCTCATCCGGTAGATTTCTTTTCGCTCGTCGTACGCCGACTCCGGGTCGAACTCGAGGCCCAGGGTCGTCGCCAGCATGGTGGCGGCGAGGTCCTCGGCGTAGTCGCCGGCCTTCTCGTCGGTCTCGCCGAAACTGTGATGTTCCGACAGGTATCCGTAATGGTCGCCGTCGCCGGGGACGGCCAGGCCGATGGAGGCGGCGATCTGGCGTCCGGGCTCGTTGGTGGCGGCCTCGGCGAGGACGCAGAATGCGATCTGTCCGGGTCGCAGCAGTTGCTCGCCACGATGCCGGTTGATGACGCGGCATCTGGGCGGGAAGATGCTCGAGACGCGGACGAGGTTGTACTTTTCGATTCCCGCGTCGCGGAGGGCCGACTCGAGGCTGGCCAGTTTCTCGCGGTGGATAGCGACTCCCTTTGTGAAGAATATATATCTTGGAACCATAGGTCCTATCTCCTCCTCGCGTCACGGAAGCCGTGGCGGGCGGAAGGCGGGATCGGGTGCTCGAAACCGGCCAGCCGTCTCCCTTTCCGCGGCTTTCGGCCGCCCTGCGACGGCGAATGGCCTTATTGTGCGCCGCGCGCCGGAATCTACAAGAGTTTTTCGAGGTGTTTCTTCATGGCCGCCAGGGCGCGGAACCGGTGGCTGAGGCGGTTCTTCTCCTCGGGCGCCAGTTCCGCCATCGTCCGCCCGCGATCCGGCAGCCAGAAGTAGGGATCGTACCCGAACCCGCTGGCGCCGGCGGGCCGGTCGGTGATCCGGCCTTCGCAGGTCCCTTCGGTCACGGCGAGCACGCGCTCCGGGGTCGCCAGGGCCGCCACGCAGCGGTACCGCGCGGTCCATGTTTCTTTCGGATGGTCCGCCAGGGCGCGGAGGAGCGTCTCGTTGTTGAGCCGGTCGTCGCCTTCGCGGCCGCCCCAGCGGCTGGACCGGACGCCGGGCTGGCCGCCGAGGGCGTCCACCTCGAGGCCCGAGTCGTCCGCCAGGGCCCATCGGCCGGTCGCCCGCGCGTAGCCGACGGCCTTGGCGCGGGCGTTCGCCTCGAACGTGTCGCCGGTCTCCGGCACGGCCGGGACGCTGTCCAATGCGTCGAGCGATTCGAGGTCGAACCCCAGGTCGGCCAGGATGGCCGCCATCTCCTCGAACTTCTTGTGGTTGCGCGTCGCGATGACCAGGCGTCTGGGCATGCAGCCGGTCCTATCGTGCGCCCTGGCTCTTCGACTAGGAAACCGTCTCAGAACTTCCGTTGTCGGGCGCCACCCCCAAGCGATGTGGCTTGGGGGTGCCATGGCTCGTGATACGGCACCCCCAAACTTCGTTCGGGGGTGGCACCCTCCGTGCCCTGGCTCTGCGACTAAGGGTTGACCGAAAATCCCCCCGTCGGAGAGCCAGGAGTTGCCTCTCGCGTCGGAGCCTTGGTCGTGAACGCCGTCACCGTGCCGATGACGACCAGGTCGAGCCCCTGGATGCCCCGGACGGTCCGCGGGTTGGCCAGGACCTGGTTCGGCGACTTGCCGGCGGCGTCTAGGATTTGGCTCGTCTCTTCGAGGCCGATGACGACGGCCTTTCTTGCGGCGACGCGGCCGAGCGCCGGCACGAGCGCATCGAGGACGGCGGCGTCGGCTCGTTCCCGGGCCGAGGCGCCGTCGGTCGGTCCGATGGCGACGATGCCGATGCGCAGGGCGCGGTCCGCCGGAAGCACCGCCATCATCTGTTTGACCAACCCTTCCACGAGGACGGAGATCTCCCCCTTGGACTGGGCGACGCCTTCCGAGTGACCGCGCTCGTCCGCCAGGCCTGTGTGGGTGTCCACCATCCACAGGGCGACGCGGTACAAGGCCTTCGGGATCACGCGGGTGCCCGGATCGCGGCCGGGGACGATCACGAGTTGCGTCGGCAGGTGCTTTCCGTCCCACGTGTCCTCGCCTTCCAGGCGCATGTGGGGGAACTTTGCGATCAGTTCGTTGACCTTGGGATCCACAATCTTGGGCTTGGGCATTTTCTGGCCGGGCCGGGTCGGCGGCAGGCTCACGAGCGCCGGGTTATCGAAGATCTCGGGGCCGAACGCGCCGATCGAGACCATGCTCAGCCTCGGCCCGTGATAGACGTAGGCCTCGTAGCCCTGGCGCCGCAGTTCGGCGGCATAGGCCTGGGCCCTGGGCATGCGGCCGGGGGCCTCCCAACTGGCCACCTGAAGGGTGAAGTAGCCGTCCGCCTTTTCCAGCGGCCAGGGGTTCTCGGGCATCGGTTCGGGGATCGGGACCAGCATGGCGCCGGCGAAGGGGTACTGGCCCCCCTCGTCCTGGATACGGCGGATGCGCCGGAGGGCCTCGTCGGCCCGGGGGCTGCGCCACGAATCAAAATGTCCGGCGCAGATGCCGGCCAGGCCGCCGCCTTGGACGACGAACACGTCGGGAATCCCGTGGTCGGTGAGTTCCTGGGCGCGCCCCTTGGCCTCCGCCGCCGCATCGGGGCCCCGGTATTCCACCAGGAGCACGGTCAGTTGGCGCTGCTGGGCGGGGGCCTGGCATCCGGCGGCCGCGGCGGCGGCCATCGCGGCGCCCGCCAGCCCCAGCGCCGCCAGAGTTCTATTCCAACGATTATATATCTTCATCCTATTTTGCTCCACTCGTCCTCACCGCCCGTGTCGGCGCCCGGCGTGGCCGGCGGCCGCGCGATTCACCACCATCCCAGGTCGCGCCGGGCGCCGCGGTCAATGGGCTGCGGCCGGTCCGGCGCGCATCGCCTCCACGAGGATCGCGAGCGCCTCGTCCAGCACGTCGCGCGTGATGTTCAGCGGCGGCATGATCCGCAGGACCGTGTCGTGCGTGCAGTTGACGTAGAGGCCGCGGTCGAGGCACCGCCCGACGAGGTCGGCGCCGCTGGAGGCGAGTTCCGCGCCGATCATAAGCCCTTCGCCGCGCACTTCCGTGATGAGCGGCGTCTCCTGCTTCAGTTCCAGCAGCCGCTGCCTGAGGTACGCCCCCATCCGCTGGGCGTTCTCGAGGAGGTTCTCGTCGCGGATGATCTCGAAGACGGCGCACCCGGCGGCCGCCGCCAGTGGGTTCCCGCCGAAGGTCGAGGCGTGCGTGCCGGGGACGAGGCTGGCGGCCACCTCGGGCTTGGCGCACAGGGCGCCGATGGCCGTGCCGCCGCCCAACTGTTTGGCCATCGTCATCATGTCCGGGACGACGCCGCTCACCTGGTATCCCCACCACGTGCCGCAGCGTCCGACGCCCGTCTGGACCTCGTCGAAGATGAGCATCATGCCGCGCTGGTCGCAGAGTTCGCGCAGGGCCCGGAGCCACTCGTGGTCGCAGAGGTTGATGCCGCCTTCGCCCTGGATCGGCTCGACCAGGATGGCGCAGGTCTCCTCGTCCACGAGCCCCTCGACCGCCGCGAGGTCGTTCAGCGGGGCGTACATGAAGCCCGGCACGAGCGGCCGGAACCCTTCCTGGTACTTCGGCTGGGCGGTGGCCGTGATGGCGGCGAAGGTGCGGCCGTGAAACGAGTTCTCGAAGGTGATGATCTTGTAGCGGCCCTTGCCGACGTGGATGCGGGCGAGTTTGACGGCGGCCTCGATGGCCTCGGCCCCCGAGTTGCAGAAAAAGGTCTTGCCGCCGAACCCGGTCGTGGCGATCCACTCGGCCAGCCGCGCCTGCGGCTCGGTGTGCCATATGTTGGGCATGTAGATGAGAGTGGCCGCCTGCTTCGCGATCGCCTCCACGAGGCGCGGATGGCAGTGGCCGACGCCCGTCACGGCCCACCCGGCAAACAGGTCAATGTAGCGCCGGCCGTCGGCGTCCCAGAGGTACGGCCCCTGGCCGCGCACGGCGACCCGCGGCAGGCGCTTGTAGTTGGCGATGACGTACTGGTTGTAGAGTTCGATGACTTCCTGTGTTGTGGCCATTGATGCTTGCCTTTCGTATGTGGTTGCGCGGCGGGTCTCCGACCTGCCGCGCTTGGCCCGCGGTGGGTCGGAGACCCACCGCGCGAATATTCGGTCCGAGCTTGCTCTGATTACTTGCCTTTTGCGAGCACCTCGCGGCAGCGGTCGCACAGGTCCGCCGGTTCGCCGGCGCCGACGGTCGCCCGGAAGTTCCAGCACCGGGCGCACCGCTTGTGCGTCTGCTCCCGGAGAACGGCGCTCGCGAACCGTTTGACCTCGACCTCCGCGCCGCCGACCTGTTCGCCGGCGAGGCCCTTCGCCTCCTCGGGCGTCACCAGCACGAGTTCGCTCACCATGAGGAGGTCGGCGAGGGCCTTCGGGCCGACTTCCTTCAGCCGCGCGAGTTCCGCCTCCTCGGCCGCCGCCAGCGCGACTCGCGCTTCGGTGTACTTGTCGAACCGGCCGCGCTGCCGGAAGACTTCCAGGATCGCGTAGGCGTCGCGGCGGACCTGGCCGAGCCATTCCCACTTCGCCAGGAGGTCCTCGTCGAGCACTTTGGCATCGACCTGCGGCCAGCGCGCGAGGTGGACGCTCGCGGGCCGCTCGGCGTCGGCCCCTGTCGAGAGGTGGCCCCACGTCTCCTCGGCCGTGTGGACGAGGATCGGCGCGAGCACCCGCACCAGGGCGTCGGCCACCTCGCGCATGGCCGTCTGGGCGCTGCGGCGCCGCGGCGCGTCGGCCGCATCGCAATACAGCGCGTCCTTCTGCACATCCAGGTAGAACGCCGAGAGGTCGTTCGTGCAGAAGACGTGGACCAGTTGATAGACGCGGTGGAACTGGAACGCCTCCATCTGGGCGGTGATCTCGGCCACCAACTGTTCCTTGCGCGCGAGGAGCCACCGGTCGATCTCGGCCATATCCGCGCGGCGCACGGCCTGGCCCTTCGGATCGAAGTCCGCGATGTTCCCCAGGAGGAACCGCAGCGTGTTCCGGATCTTGCGGTACGCTTCCTGGAGGCTCGAGATGAGGGCGTCGGACGCCCGGATGTCGTAGGTGTAGTCCACGCTCGAGACCCAGAGCCGCACGACGTCGGCCCCGAGGCGCTGGACCTCCCCGAGGACGCTCACCGTGTTGCCGAGACTTTTAGACATCTTGCGGCCTTCCGCGTCCACGACGAAACCGTGGGTGATGCACGTGCGGAAGGGCGGCTGGCCGCGCGCCACGACGCCCAGGATGAGGCTCGACTGGAACCACCCGCGATGCTGGTCGGACCCTTCGAGGTAAAGTTCGACGGGCATCCCGAGGTCCTCGGCCTCCGAGACGCTGCGCCAGGAAGCGCCCGAGTCGAGCCAGACGTCGAAGACGTCCTTCTCGCGCCGCCACTCGGCGCCGCCGCACGTCGGACACGTCGGCGTTTGGCCGAAGATATCTTCAAGCGAGTATTTGTCATCCTCGTACCACGCGCCCGAGCCGTGCTTGCCGTAGAACGTGCCGGCCGCGCGCATCATGTCGCCCGTCATCAGGGCCTCGCCGCAGCCCTTGCAGTAGAGCGCGGGGATCGGCACGTCCCAGACCTTCTGGCGGCTGATGCACCAGTCCGGCCGCGTCTCGATCATCGCGCGGATGCGCGACTCGCTCCACCCGGGGACCCACTGGACGCCGCCGACCGCCTCCAGGGCCCGCTGGCGCAGGCTCTTGCCCCGCTCAGAGTCATCGAGTGAGACGAACCACTGCTCCGTGGCCCGGAAGATCACGGGCTTGCGGCAGCGCCAGCAATGCGGATAGCGGTGCGCGGCCGAGCCGGCGGCGACGAGGTGCCCGCTCTCCTTCAACTTCTCCATGATGAGGTCGTTGGCCTGCCACACGGTCCGGCCGCGGATCCAGTCCGGCACCTTCTCGTCGGATTCGTCGAACCGGCCGCGCGCGTCCACCGGGCTGTAGGCGGGGAGGCCCACCTTGAGGCCCATCACATTGTCCTCGCGGCCGTGGCCGGGGGCGACGTGCACGAGGCCCGTGCCCTCTTCCAGAGTGACCATCGCCGGGTCGGCCCAGACCTTTCGGACCTCGGCGCCGGCCGGCTGACCCATGAACGGATGCATATAGGCGAGTCCAGCAAGGGCCTTGCCTGCGACCGTCGCGAGCGTCTCGACCTCGCCCAGGCCGGCGGCTTTCGCCACCGTCGAGACCAGGTCCTCCGCCAGGATCGCCAGGCGGTTCTTGCCCGCCGCGTCTGTGAACCGGACGGCGGCGTACTTGAAATCCGGATGGACCGCGACCGCCAGGTTGGCCGGCAGCGTCCACGGCGTTGTCGTCCATATCATCAGGTGGACATGCTTGCCACGCACCGGCGCGGGCAAACCGGCCGCCGACTCGTCCGTAAGCGGAAAGAGGACGTAGATGCTCGGCCCCTCGTCATCCTGGTACTCGATCTCGGCCTCCGCCAGGGCCGTGCCGCAGTGCATGCACCAGTGGATGGCGCGGAGTTCGCGGTGCAGGAGTCCCTCGTCGGCCAGCGACGCGAGGACCTCCATCTCGCCTTCCTCGTAGGCGGGCGTCATCGTAAGATACGGCCGGTCGAACCGCCCGAAGACGCCGAGCGTCTGGAACTGCTCGCTCTGGACCGCGGCGTACTTGCGAGCGTACTCCTCGCACCGCTTGCGGATTTCGACGGGGCCCATCGCGGCGGCCGCGGCGCCGAGGTCCTGGCGCACCTTGTGCTCGATCGGCTGGCCGTGGCAATCCCAGCCGGGGATGTACGGCGAATCGAAGCCCTGCATCGTCTTAAACTTGACGACGATGTCCTTGAGGATCTTGTTGACGCCGGTGCCGATGTGGATGTCGCCGTTGGCGTAGGGCGGCCCGTCGTGGAGGACGTAGCGGCCCTTCGGATGCGGAGCCGCGCGGATCAACTCATAGAGATTCATCTCGGCCCACCGGCGCCGGATGTCCGGCTCGCGCCGCACGAGGTCCGCCCGCATCGGAAACGGCGTCTCGGGCAGGTTCAGCGTGTCTTTGTAGGTGTTGGCCATCTCTTGCCTCAGCGTTCCAAAAGAATGCCCTGGCGGCGTCTCATCGGGCGTGCCAGGGCCGCGTCGCTAGGATCGTGAAAACCGTTTGCCCTGACCTTCGCTCCTTAGGCGGTCATGCCGGCGCGCAGGCGCCGCCTGGGGATTGGGGATATCCGCCACGGCGATTCCATACGCGTCGCTCCTTACGTTCGGGCGCCGGCTCATGCAGAGTGCAAGATGGTATCGCGGCCAGTCCCAACCGTCAATGACATTCTCCGGCGTGCCCCTCCGAAACGCTCAGCGATGCCGCGCCGCCCAGGTACGGCGCCAGCGCCGCCGGAAGGCGGACCGAGCCATCGGCTTCCTGGCCGTTCTCGAGGATGGCCGCAATCAGGTGGGGCAGGGCCACCGCCGCGCCCCCGATCGTGTGGACCAGCCGCACGCGGCCGCGCTCATCGCGAAACCGCGTCTCCGTGCGGCGGGCCTGGTAATCGGTGAACGACGAGATCGCCGCCACGGTCAGCCACTCGCCCACGCCGGGCGCCCAGACGTCGAGGTCCACGGTCTTGGCGGCGGCGTGGCTGAGGCGCGGCGCCGGCCGCAGGCGCCGCCGGTGCGGAACCTGAAGCCGCACGAGGACCGCCTCGGCTGCCGCGACCGCCCGGTCGAGTTCCTCGGCGTCCGACTCCGGCCTCGTGAAGGTGTAGAGTTCGACGGTGTCAAACTCGTGGAGCCTCAGGAGTCCGCGCCCCGCCTTGCCGCCGGCCGACGCCTCTCGCCTGAGCGCCGGCCCGGCCGCCACAAGGCGGATCGGAAGGTCCGCCGCCGCGAGCGTCCGCCCGGCGTACAGGTTCGCCAGGTGCGGCTCGGCCCGCGGCGCGAGAAAAAGGTCGCGATCGCGCGGCCCCAGCGCGGCTGGATGACCCGCCGCTTCCGCGGCGGGCTCAGAAGCGGCGGGCTCAGAAGCGGCGGGCTCAGAAGCGGCGGGCTCAGAAGCGGCGGCCTCGGCCACCCGATACATCTTGCCTTCGAGCCGCGGCAGGTGGGCCGAAGCGGTCAGGGCCGCACGCGTCGTCACCGCCGGCGCCCGAACCTCTTCGCAGCCGTGCTCGCCGGTGTGCAGGTCCAGCATGAAGTCCACCAGCGCCCGGACCAGCCGCGCCCCGCGGCCGCGCCAGACGAGAAAGCCGTGGCCGGGTCCCGGCGGGTCGGCCGGCGCCGCCAGCCGCAGCATTTCCAGAAGGTCCAAATGGGCGAGGGGGGTGAACGGTTTCGGCCATTGCGGCGGGGTTTCGGCGGCGGCTGGCTCGGCGTTCGGGACGTCGGTGGCCGGGAGGTTCGGAAGAGCCAGGAGCGATTCGAGCCGGCGCCGGTCGAGGTCGGCCACCTCGGCCTCGACGCGGGCCAGTTGGTCGGAGACCGAGCGGGCGAGGTCTTCGAGGTCCGACGAGTCGGCGCCCGCGGCCTTGAGGCGTGCGACCTCTTCGCTCGCGCGGCGTCGCCGTACGCGGAGCGATTCGCGCGTCGCGAAGCGCGCGGCCCACTCGGCGTCGAGGGCCAGGACGGCGGCGACAGCCTCGCCGCTTATGCCGCGGCGCGCGAGGGCGGCCTCGACGCGCGCGGGCTCGGCGCGGATCAGGGCGAGGTCGAGCATGGGCGACGGCCTACTTTTTGGATTGGAGGTTGCTCTCGATCTTCGCCGCGGCCTGCTCCACAAGATCGCCCAGGGCCGCCTGGTTCCGGGTGATCCGCACGTGGGCGAAGGCCAGGGCGGCGGCGATGAGGACCTCCACAATGAGGACCGCCGTCGTCAGGGCCCCCACGCGGTCAATGTGCTGCATCAACTCGGTCATTTGTTCGGGCGTCATCAGCACCTCCTTCTTGTGCATGAGAAAATAGACCGGCGGCCCGGCTCCGAGCCGGCCGAGGCGCTTTCAAGTTTCGCACGCGGGGCGGCCGCGGTCAACCCGAAAACCCCCGGGTCCCCCGCGGGCGCGCCGGAGGTCGGGTGGGCGGTTGACTTTGCGGCTGCGCGGCCCTAAGATGCGATTCCTGCCAAACCGACGGGAGCGGCTGTGCATCCCATGAGACGCCTGATTGTCAACGCGGACGACTTCGGATGGTCGGAGGCCGTCACGAGCGGCATCCTCCGGGCCCACCGCGACGGGATCGTCACGAGCACGACGCTGATGACGAACCTTCCGGGGGCGGAGGACGCGCTCGAGCGCGCCCGGCGCGAGGCCCCGGCCCTGGCGGTCGGCGTCCATCTGAACCTGACGGAGGGCGAGCCCATCGTGAGGGACGCCGGGGCGTCGGTCCTGATGGAGGGCGGGCGGCTGCGTCGGTCGCTGGCGGGGCTGGTCCGGCTCCTCCGGCTGTCGGCCGCGGCGCGCGAGGCCGCCGCGCGGGAACTCGAGGCCCAGGTCCGCTGGGCGCGCGACCACGGACTCGATCCGTATCATATTGATAGCCACAAGCATGTGCATCTGTGCCCCGCGCTGCTTCCGGCCGTGATCGCCCTGGCCCGGCGGCACGGCATCCGGGCGATCCGGACGACCGCCGAAGTGCGGCTGCCGGGCCAGGCGCGGCTCCTGCCGCGCGAGTGGACGATGCGAGACCACCTGCGGCAGTGGGCCCACGCACGGGTGGCGCGACGGTGGGGCCTCAGGGCCCAGGCGGCCGTGCGGCAGGCGGGCCTCGCGACGAGCGACTGGTTTTTCGGCGTCCGGGCGACCGGCGGCGTCTCGGCCGACCTCATCGAGCACCTCCTGCGCCAGGCTCCTGAGGGAACCGGCGAACTTATGGTGCATCCGGGCCTGGCGGAGGAAAAGGCCGAGCGGCCGACGCGCCTGGCGGCCAGCCGGTCCCGGGAACTGGCGGCCGCCTGCGACCCCGAGGTCCGCCGCGCCGCCGACGAACTGGGATGGACCTGGGCCAACTACAAGGACTTGTGCCATGACACGCCTGCCTGAAACGAGGCCGGACCGGCCAGGACCGGCCTACTCCGTCGTCGTGCCGTTCTACGACGAGGCCGAGACCATCGAGGAACTGTATCGGCGGATCGTGGCCGTCATGGACGGCCTCGGCAAACCCTACGAGATGATCTTTGTGGACGACGGCTCGAACGACGCGACGCCCACGATCCTAAAGCGCCTGGTGGAGGCGGACGGGCGCGTCACCTGCATCGAACTGAGGCGGAACTTCGGCCAGACGCCGGCCCTGGCCGCCGGATTCGACCACGCCGCCGGCGAGATCGTCGTCGCCATGGACGGCGACCTCCAGCACGCGCCCGAGGACATCCCGGCCATGCTGAAACCGCTCGAGGAGGGGTACGACCTCGTGAGCGGCTGGCGCCAGAAGCGCGTGGACAACTTCTGGCTGCGGCGGGTCCCGTCGGCCGCTGCCAACTGGATGATGAAAAAATTGAGCGGCGTCGCTATCCACGATTTCGGGACGACCTTCAAGGCCTACCGGCGCGACCTCCTCCAGCACATCCGCCTCTACGGCGAACTGCACCGCTTCATTCCGGCGCTGGCCTCGGCGGTCGGCGCGCGGATCTGCGAAGTGCCGATCCAGAACATCGTCCGGCCGAAGGGCAAGTCCAAGTACGGCCTCGGCCGCACCGTCCGCGTCATGATGGACCTCGTGACGGTCCGGTTCCTCATCAAGTACTTCACGCGCCCGCTGCACCTGTTTGGCATTCCGGCGCTGGCCGCCTTCTTCCTTGGCGCCGGGCTGCTGGTGTTCGTGGTTGGCGAGAAGTGGTATCAGGGATGGGAGCACTACCACGCCATGATCGAGCGCGGGCCGATGCTGACCGCCGGCATCTTCCTCGTGACGCTGAGCGTCCTGTTCCTGGTGACGGGCCTGCTGGGCGAACTGGTGGCCCGGACCTATTACGAGTCGCAGGGCAAACATATCTACTATGTTCGTAAGATTCATCGCCAGGGCGGCCCGCCATGACGGCCCCCGGCTGCGGCGCGGCGGCGCCCTGCACGTGTCGGACCGGTCCCGTCCTGGCGCTTCTGGCCCTCGCGGGCTGGCTGGCGATGGTCCACCTGGCCGGGGCCGGCCTCATCGAACCCGACGAGTCGCGCACCGCCCTGGTGGCCCGCCTCATGGTCGAGCGCGGCGACTGGCTCGTGCCGCATCTGCCCGCGGTTTTCCACCACGACTATCCCCACGACCCGGTCGAGGGCGACCTCGTGGCTTACTGGGACAAGCCGCCGCTCTATTTCTGGCTGGCGGCGGCCGCGATGAAGGCGTTCGGGCCGACGGCGCTGGCGGCGCGGCTGCCGGCGGCACTCGCGTTCGTCGCGACCATCCTTCTGGTCTATGCCGCAGGGCGGTCGCTCGGCGGCGGGCGGGCCGGACTCTGGGCCGGACTCGTCATGGCCACGTCGCCGCTGGCGCTCGCGATGGCCCACGTCGCCCGGATGGATGCGCTCCTGGTGGCCCTGATGGCGGCGATGCTGGTGGCGGTCCTGCGGCTCATGGATGGGACGGCGCGGCCGTGGGCCTGGACGGTGGCGCTCTACGTGGCGGCCGGCCTCGGGCTCCTGGCGAAGGGCCCGGAGGCCGTAGCCCTTCCGGCGGTCGCGGTCGTCGTGACGGCCGCCGTGACCGGCCGGTGGCGGGACCTGTCGCGCCTCAGGCCGCTGGCGGGCGCGGCCATCGGCCTGGCGGTGGCCGCACCGTGGTACATCTATATGCACATGCGTTATCCGGCATCGGCCGACGGATCGAGCGCGGGGTTCCTGTACGAGTTTCTGGTGCGCCAGCACTTCGGCCGGGCCATGAGCGGCGAGTTCGGCCACACGCTTCCCCCGGGGACGTTCGTGGGCATCCTGGCGGCGGGCTTCCTGCCGTGGACGGTCTTTCTGCCGGGGGCGTGCGCGCGGGTCGCGCGGGGCGGGTGGCGCGAGTTCCGGGCCTCCCCGGCGGCCGTGCTTCTTGTGGCATGGCCGATCGTGGTGCTGGTGGCGTTCAGCCTGAGCCGAACGCAGTTGCCGCACTACATCGCGCCGGCGTTTCCGCCCCTGGCGATTCTGACCGGGCTGTACCTGGACGAGCGGCTGCGATCGGGCGACGGCGGGTCGCCGCAGGCGACTCGACGAGGCGGGCGGTGGTTCCGGTCGGGCCTGGCGATCACGACCGGCCTCGGCGTCCTGTTCGTGGTCGGCGCGGCCGTCGTCCTGCCGCGGCTCGGCCTCTGGCAGGCCGGGCATGCGTGGTGGGTCGCAGGCATCGCGGTCCTCATGGTCGCCGGGGCGGCGGCGGTCTGGCGCCGGCGTCATGCAGTGGCGCTCGGCCTCGTGGTGGCGGGGATGGCGGCCATCGCGACCTTCGCTTTCGCCGCCGATCCGTTCGGCATCTACCGGGCCCTTTCGCCGCGAGACCCGATCCTCGCGATGAAGAAGCAGATGCGGCCGGGCGACGCGGTCATCGCCTATCCGCATCGGGCGTATGGATTCGTGTGGTACCTGTGGGGCGAGCCCGTGCTCTATCCGACGCCGGGCGGTGGACCGGCGGAAGAGCCGAGCGAGGACGTGCTGGTGGCGGAACTGAACCGGCCGCGACGCACCTTCTGCATGATCCAGAGACGGGCCATGATTGACTCATTTCGCCCGCGGGTCCGGTGGCCGATTCGGCTTGTCTCCGATGCGAAGTCGCGGTACACCTTGATCGTGACGGAACCGGGCGCGGACGATTCGCCGCCGCCCAAGGAGGAGCCGCGTCGTGAGCCTTGATTCGACTTCGACGCCTGCCCGAGGCGGGCCGAGGTGGCTGGCGCCGGTGGGCCTCGCGCTCCTCTTGGGGGGCCTCTTCTTCTTCCGCCTCGGCCAGGACGTGCCGCTGCGGAGCCACGAGGCCCTGCTGGCCGAGACCGCCCGCAACATGGTCCTCGACCGTCCGGTCGAGCAGCCCGACGGGTCGCGGCCGAGCCCCTACCTTGTGCCCAACTTTAACGGCAGCGACCGCCTGAAGAAGACGCCGCTCGGATACTGGACCGTGGCGGGGCTGGCGCATCTCACGGGGCGCGTGGACGAGTGGACCGCGCGGCTGCCGAGCGCCGCGGCCGCCCTCGTCGCGGTGCTGATCGTGATGGCCCTCGTGCGGCGCCAGGCGGACCGGCGGACGGCCCTGCTGGCCGTCGCGGCGCTCGCGACGTGCGCCCAGTTTATAGTCTCGTCTCGCGAGGCCGTGGTCGACATGACGATGGCGATGCTCGTGACGGGCTCCATCGCGTCGCTCTGGATGGGCGTCGAGCGGCGCGGGCCGCGACGGTTCGGGTGGTTCGTCCTATCGGGCGCGGCGGCGGGGCTGGCGATGCTCGCCAAGGGACCGGTTCCGCTGGTGGTTCTGCCGGCGCCGGTGGTCGCGGCGGCGATTGTCGTCCTGGTGCGATTGCGGCGCGATGGACGCGAGGGGAGTGGCGGCCCATCGAGAACCTCCGGGTCGAGCGACCGATCCGAGCCGTCCCGCCTAGGGCGGGCCGTGCCAGGGTGGGCCTGGGCGCTCGGCGGCGCCGCCGCGGCGACCGTCGTGTTCCTGGCCATCGTGACGCCGTGGATCGCCCTGGTGCCGGAGGCCTGGGCCACGCTCTGGTCGGAATCGGTCGAGCGTTCCCTGGGCGAACTCGGCCACAAGAAAGGCGAGTCGGTCTTCTACTACCTGTTGCGCCTTCCGGTGCTGGTGGCCCCGTGGACGATCTTCTTCGGGTGGGGCCTC